>Ga0209253_10002541_pt1 | contig 16170 bp, 13 predicted proteins | sample FrelakmetBRP12BR_FD_187145 | JGI IMG/M metagenome (GOLD analysis project Ga0209253, IMG submission 187145) | Freshwater lake sediment microbial communities from the University of Notre Dame, USA, for methane emissions studies - BRP12 BR (SPAdes)... | ecosystem: Environmental > Aquatic >...
CCAACTATGGCAACTCGAATCTTTCCCAATCGCGTCTACCTCAGGTTTGCCTACTAAGCCAATGATCCATTTTAAAAACTTGAGGAAACCGCCGAACATCGCTTGATTTCTGAGCCTATCCGTTCCTCTAGCAGCCAATGCCTATGGTTTGGGTTACAGAGGCGACTAGATTCCGAACCGGAAAACTCAAAACGTGAGATTGTATCCTCAATGTGGGGTAATCACGATTGAGTTATGTTTTCAAGAATGTTCTAGTGGCGGTTGCCAGCGTAAGAGAACCAGATACCGGTCAAAAACAGGAGGTTCTTGAGTCCGCTAGACAAAAAATAGTCGACTTGGCTTGTGAACTGGCCGTAGCTTTGAAGGCTAGAATGACCTTCATTCACGTAGTAACGTTGCCAGCTGTTGTTGAACCAGGTTTTCCCATGGACCCAACACCATTCCAACAGGCCGGAGAGAGAGTGCTTGAAAGAACCAAAAGGATGGCGACAGAGAAGGGTGTTGAAGCAGATACGATTCTTGAGACAACATTTGGCAACGCAGCGCAGAAGATTCTGAAAGTCGCAGAGGAAAAGCAATTCGACTTGATCATTGTCGGCGCTAGGGGTCAGAGCAGACTCAGAAACCTACTGGTCGGCAGCGTTTGCGATTCTGTTTTTCGAATGGCAAAAGTGCCGGTCCTGGTAGTTCGATGAAGTGTCGTTAGGTTCAGGACTTGATGTTCGTCCGGCTACGGGAAGATGGGCATATCTTTTACGTCAATGATCTTGGCGTAGAAGTACTTGGCGTCCACGGTATTGTTTGAAAACGTGATGTCTTCGCCCTTGGGCTTGCTTGAAATGTACTTTATGAAAGGCGCTTTCGGCGCCTCATCCAATCTGACGTAGAAGAATACTGGAAGCGCGTCTGCTTCGTAGTAGTGTTCAAACGGTATACATGTACCTAAGACGTGCTTCTTCTCTCGAATGAAATGCCACAGCGGGAATACGGTCCCTTCGCGAATGGAAAGCGGAATCAGTATTCTCATGATTGAGTTGATGCTCTCAACCTCTGCAAGCATCGGCTTTGGAACAGATGGATACTCGCCTTCCAGGCATTCTTCGAAAGCTGCTGGAGTCTCCTTCACGTCTATGAATGAACCGTACTTGTACTTTGGGTCATCCGCGTCCTCGGTGAAAATCCATTCTTCGCCTTTCGGAGCGTCACTTCTGTACGCCAAGAACGCTTTCAGTTTGCCATCATGGACCACATATGCGAGTAGAGGAATGTCCCCGTTCCAGTACATGTAGGCTGTGAATAGGCCGAGTATGTGTTTGCCGTCCTTAGAGAGGTTCCATAGAAGCTGTGAGCCATCTGTTAACCCCAAAGCGAGTCTAGCGAAATTCTGTAGGTTATGTACTTCGACTGGAACTGGTGGTTTGATGATATTCATACGATCTTGACTCCAGAATCTTATCAACGTACTTTGGACGTCAATTAATAAGTTTCCGCTTAGAGACGAATGAAGTCTCATCGCGGTAGGATCAATTTGTTCGAGAATAGCAGTAAATTTCCTCTTGTCATGAGAGAATGGTCGCATCATCTGGTCTTCGCAGACGCTGTTGCACGTTAGCTGAACATGTCAAGTTCAGGTGGCCTTATCAGATCTTTCGCAGATCCATCGCCTTTGGGATATGAATACCCTCTGATTATCGCCACGGGAATCCTGTCAGTCTTGTTCATCACGAGCTCTGCTGTTGACGCCAGTTCGTCGGCGACAGCCATCATTGTTACATTGAGAGTGCGGTTGTACATGTCTTTGATCCCACGGTAGTCTTTCAAGGGTTTCATTCCAGCCACACCTATTGCGACGTTCACGTAACCGAGTCTCCACGGTCTTCCAAAAGTGTCAGAGATTATTATGGCGACATTTCGTTTCGTCAATTCATAGATTCGATCACGAATCAGAAGAGCGGACTTGTCAGGGTCTTCAGGCAGCAAAATCACATTTGATTTTCCTGGAACGTTAGATCTGTCTACGCCCGCGTTGGCACAGATGAAGCCATGTTTTGTCTGGGTTATCAGGTGCGACTTCTGCATCCTAACCATTCTGCTTGTTTCCCTAAGAATCACTTCGACATGTCTGGGGCTTCGTCGCGTCGATTGCGCAACTTCCCGCGCAAAATCAGAAGGGTTGATTTCTTTCAGATCAACCACTCTTCCTTCAGACTTTGAGACAATCTTCTGTGCAATCACCACGACATCTTCTTCTCTCAGGTCCTCACCCTGTCTTGAAGCGCACTGAACAATCTCTCTGCCTACATCATCTCCTTCTTTGATAGCAGGCAGATTCCTCAACCCAATTACGGTTATCAAAATCGACTCAACCTAAGCTCAATTGTGAATTGGAAGCTCCACACAGAGTAGACTATATTTCTTATAAGCTTAGGATCTCAAATCAGTTGTCCCCAAGGAACGATTCCAGTTTCTTCGTTCCAGCTAGTTCCTGAAAGTCAGTTCCCAACGCGTCCAACACCTGTTCAAATGTTGACTCCAAGTATTCGATGTACTTTCCAGTGTCAACCTCCTCAACGGTCGCCAGCTGAACAGGTTTTACCCCAGATTCGCCCAATACTTTTACAAAGGAGATTAGGTCGCCGGCTCTTACCTCAGTCCCGTGATCTGACAAGATCTCTGCAGCTTTGACGTGTTGTGGAGTTGTCTTTGTGTAGTCGCTGGGTGACTTGCTGATCATCACATTGAATGCAAGGTCTTCAAGTTTGAAACGCCTATCCCTTAGCATCAGGTAGCAGTTCTTGACGATGCCCTTTATCTTCGTCTTTGCCTCTTCAAATTCTTCTGTCGACTGGACCTTACTCAGAATCTCAATCATTTCATAGAAGACACGCTTTAGAAACTCTGGGATATGCCTCTTCTTCCCCGTTAGACCTTTGATATCTACTGAACCGTCCGGAAGAACCCCGAGGTAGTTCTTTTTTCTAGAACTCAACACAAGATATCGGTATCTCTTGTCAACCTCAAGTTCCATTTTCAAGAAAGTCTTGGACCAGTCTATCAACTCGTTGAGTTGTTCAGGCGATGGGTTTCCAAGAAAGATTGAATCTGTATCTCCATACACGACATTCATACCTGTGGAGTGAGCCTTCTCTATGGTGCTGGTTATCGCGTATCTTCCAATTGCAGCTGTGGCTTCAGCGACCGGCGGACAGTAGAGCGCGAACCGGTCCGAGCCGAAGACACCGTAAGATGCGTTTAGTATTACTTTCAACGCGTTCTGAATTACGTTGTAGAGGCTCCTTACATCATCGGACAATGTCTTGTCTTTTGACCGGGGTTTGTACCAGTTTACTCGCAGGTCTCTCAGCGACCCTATAAGCAGACTTTCGAGTGCCCGATTCTTCTTGCAGACCCAGTGAGGAGTGCCGGGAACCTTGTTGTCCTTGCATGCTGCATCTTTGTGCGGGCAGCGTATTGTCTCGTACCCTAGGTTCCATACTTTTATTATTGACGGGTATAGTGAAGCGAAGTCGAGAACTGCGACACTGAAGTGTATTCCCGGAGTGGGTTCGACGACTATGGCGCCCTTGTACTTTTTTCCTTTAATCACAGCTTCTGTTGAGGTTGTGCCTTTTAGCGCGATTATGTCGTCAGCTCTTGGAATTAGAAAGTTTCTCCGTCTGTGCTCATTGTAGAGTGTGCTTCTTATCCAGTTTGAGACACCTTGTCGTGAAACGTCCTCAAACGACATGAAACTTATTCTCGAAAGTGCTGCGATCAGTTTCATTACAAGGTCTTCTTTGAATTCTGTGAGGCTTAGAGTGATTTCCGCGTCTCTCAAGCAGTAGGATGCTAGCTCTCCATACGAGAGTTCTGACACGCTCTTCTCGATCGGTATCTTTCCGACTCCCAACAAAGCTGTTCCAATTTCGTCTAGTGTGTTCTCTCTGTATTTTTGGCCGAAGGCATAGATCTGAATCGACCTGTTGAAGAAGAACTTGTAGAGGTCGATGTGAATTCCATTCTTCGTTGTGGCTGTCTCTCTACCCATCTCAACTGGGATTTGTTGTCTGTTGAAGGCTTTCAGTTGAGCTCTGTTCCAGAGGTATCTGAGGTCAAAATCGTCTCCATTGAACGTTATGATGATTGGATATGAAGAAATTGCCACGAACAGACTGGAAATAAGGTCTTCTTCCTTCTCAAAGTAGTGAATCTCGGCGTCCTTGGGCAGTTTCTCTTCGTCTTCATTGACACCGAATCTCTTCAGAAGAAAGACCTGTTTTTTTCCTTTAGAATCTGCGAGACTGACGCATATGATAGGTTGTTCAGCCATGGATGGATCGGGCATTCTGGTGGCTATGTCTTGGGCCACTTCTATGTCCAGACTGGCTCTGTAGAATTCGGGGACTGGACACTCAAGCAGTCGTATCCACTCAAGTGCCAGCCTTCGGTAATCTTCCGATTCCTTGCCCAGAAGACTCTCAACAGCGTGAACCATGTCGCTTGGAAGCTTGTGGTCGACTCGAACAAGCTTGCCTTTTTTGACTTGATATGGCATCCCAGGGCAGATTGATCTGTCGTAGATGTAGTTCTCTACGTATTTGATGTCTGCTTCCCAAGCTTTGATCATGTCTCTTATGGAGCCGTATGCTCTGCCGCCGATTGCCAAAGGATCCTTTGCCACAATCCTGACCAACTGGATTTCTTCGTCCCGAAGCGCATCATATTTCTTGACTTGTTCAAACCTTTCAAACCCCAAGTGTCTTACAATTGACTGATTGGCTTCTAGAGCGCTGATCGGGTCCTGTGCTAGGCAGTAGGGTTTGTGTCCGGTATCGTCGTACCAAAGAAATATTCGATGAAGCTTCGGTTCGTAGAGTTTTAGAAAGGCCTGACGTTTTTCACCATCATAACCGACTCCCACTATGTACGATTCTGGCAGATTCTCAGGAGTCTCCAGCAAGCTTTCCAGCTTGCGTATCTCCCGCACAATCGATGGTGCAGACTCAGGGACTGATCCGGTATTCAAGAAGTCCTCGAGTTTCTTCGACACTCAGCAACTACCCAGAGAGCCATTACATCTTACTATGATAAGAGTTGTTCCAAGACAGTTTGAAAACAAACTGAAGAAGCATATGATACCTATAATACGAGAGTGCGAGAACTCTAGAAGACGTTACCCCAAAACAGGAGACGGTACAGTATTTGTCATTGTGGGATGCAGTAGCTGTGGCGGTTGAAGCGCTCAGCTGGATCGAGGTTGAAGGGCTGAACGAACGGCAGGCCGTCCTGAGGGCTTCAAACCAGCTCTCCATGAAAGACCCACAATCACTTCGACTCTCTCATATGATGGTCCTTGAGTGCACACGCAGACAGAATCAACTTGACAAGTTGCTTTCACTCGCTGATCCTTCTCTAACATATCAATCATCGAAGGCAGGTCCACGTAGTTTTGCACGAATCTACACGTACTGGACTAAGGTTAGAAAATCTGGTTGGGACGAGACCCTTGCCTTGCTTAAAGCTGGAAGAAAGGTTCTTGGCTGGCAGGAACTTGCTCCACTTGAAGTGACATTTGGAAGAATGCTGGGATTCCAACTCGCGGATGCAATAACTGACAGCTCAGAGAATGAAGAAATCGCCCTTGAGACATTTCACGAAGACTGGTTTGTTGATTACTGCCTCAGAGTCTTTGGCAGAAGAAAAGCATTAGAGATTTTGCGGGCAAATATGTTGGCGCCACCTGCTTACGTGCGCATAAACTCGCTTGTTGAAGATGAGTCGAAGACACTCAAGGATCTGGACCGAGTTGGCGTTGAGTTGAAGAAGGTCCGGGGGATGAAGTACGTGTATCGAGTTTTGAAGTCAGGCGGCGGGCTTTCGGCATCTGAGTCATCGAGAAACGGGAAGATCCAGATCCAAGACAAGTCAAGCTGTCTGACAGTATTGGCGGCTAAACCGAAACCGGGCGAGGTTGTATTTGATGTCTGTGCGGCGCCTGGAACAAAGACCAGTTTCCTAGCTCAGTTGATGCGTAATCGAGGAGGAATCTACGCGTTCGATCTCTCGTGGAAGAGGATGGAGTTCTGGAAGAGAGAGATGAAGCGGATGAATGTGAACGTGGCACATCCTGTGTTGGCTGATGCACGTCAGACTCTTCCGATCAAAGCTCAAGCTGATCTCGTCATACTGGACCCACCATGCAGCAACAGTGGAACATTCGGTAAGACTCCATCTGGAAAGTGGAGAACCAGGCCATCTGATTTTGACAGGTTCTCAAAGATTCAACTAGATATGTTGCGTGCATGCGGAGACAGTGTGAAACCTGGAGGAAGACTGGTCTACTCGACATGCAGTATATCATTGGAAGAGAACGAGGAAGTTGTTGAAACGTTTCTCAGGCTTGACCCGAGGTTCAGATTGACTGATGTGAACCCGGACATAGGAGAGGAGGGTATGCGTGGCCTAACCCAATGTAGAAGACTTTACCCACATCTCGATGAATCGAACGGATATTTCATAGCGGTAATGAGTAGAGAAATCTACTAAGCTTGGACTCCAGTGGCTCCTCTGGACTTCTCGATCGTGCATAATGCCTCAAAGATTACTCTTGCTCCCAAGGCTGCTGTAATGCCAGTGTCGTAGTGGGGAGTTATCTCAACAAGATCCAATCCGGCGATTCGATCATCACAGATCGCACTTACCATTGTGAGCACGGTGTCAGGCGCGAGACCGTCGGCTTCAGGGTTGCCAACTGCTGGTGCATACGCTGGGTCGAAAACGTCGATATCAACTGTGAGATATGTTTTCTTGAAACCGACAATTCCAGACTTCAGTCTCTCAACAGCCTGATTTATGCCCATTCTCCGGATATCGTTCACGTTAAACATGGTGACACCTTGCTTCTTTGCGGTGTTGAGTTCATCTTTTGAAACTGCCCTGGTCCCCACGTAGAATATGTTCTTGGGTGGCATGATGTCGGTAGCTCTTTTCATGAATGTTGCATGTGAGTATTCTTCATCCATATATTGGTCTCTCAGATCGAGATGTGCGTCGAAATCTATTACGGCCACATCTTTTGAAAGAGCTTTGATCGCGCCTAGCGTGATCAGGTGTTCGCCCCCAAGCAAGATGGGAACCTTGTTTGCGTTAACTAGATCTTTGACAACCAGTCTTGTCCTTTCGACTAAGTCGGCTGGATTCGACACAAGATGAAGGTCGCCCAGATCTGCTATCGCGATGTCTTCTAGGTCGATGTGGGAGCGAAGACTGTAAGTCTCTATGTTTAGTGATGCTTCTCTCAAGGCCGCGGGTCCAAATCTTGAACCTGATCGATAGGAACTTGTCATGTCGTATGGTATGCCGATTACCACGTAGCGGGATTCTTCGAAGCTTTTCGCGAATCCAGAGAATGATGTGGGCGGCGAAACGTATAGACTTAGGTTGGGTCCAAGTGTCAAAATCTCACGAACTGGTAAGAGTAGATTTACAGTTTAGAACGGCTGTTAGGTAGATAAATAAAGCTGAGCATTGAATCAATTGGTCTGATTCAATTGGAGCCCTAAAGCTTTAAACTATGAATCAGGGTAACTTGGGCGTTCACGGTGCTGATAAGAAATATGCAAGGTTCAACTGAGTTGCGAATTGCTGCAATATTCTATATCCTTTTGGGAATATACACGCTGGCCTTTCCAGTAGCTTTCGATCCCGCAGCCTACCCGTTCTACATAATTGGAGTTCTTTCAATAGTCGCGGGTGCTGGAGCGATTCTCGTGAAGAAATGGGGGTTGTGGATTGCTGTCTTGCTTTTCCCAGTTATGCTGGTGCTGTCGATTGTCACACTCTACTACTCGGCAAGTGTTGTGGGATTCTATCCAGATTGGCAGGCAACGTTGTTCCATCTGTCACTGATAGGATATCTTGTGCTCGCGGTATTGGCCTTTCTTCTCATGGTGGACAGGAAAAGAGAATTCAAGTAGAACTTGGCTGAATCAAGTATCGTCGTAGTCCGGTTATGTAGTCGCTTGATGACCTAGCCTATGATATCGATTGTTCTGCCCACATGGAACGAACCCGGGGTAGGGCAGCTCATAACTGCAGTGCACGAAGTTCTCACTCAAAGTCACGAGCCATTTGAGATAGTCGTCATCGACAAGTCGGATGATGATACGCCGGAGAGAGCCAGAGCTGCAGGGGCGGCAATACACCGACAGACCAGTGAAGGACTTGGAGGTGCGTTGAAAGAGGGTTTGAGAATTGCGCGGGGGGATATCGTATTTGCCATGGATGCTGACTTTAGCCACGATCCCAAGTACATACCGGACTTTCTGAACCGGATGCGCGAAGGGTTCGATCTCGTGATTGGGTCTAGAAAGATTCCGGGCGGTGGAGTTGTAGGCTGGAACAGAAGGCGCAAACTCGTTTCGGGTGGCGCGAATTTTGTGGCACACTACATTGCAGGGATAGATGTGTCGGATTTGACTTCAGGTTTTAGAGCTTATAGAGCTACGATGCTCAGCGATCTTAATCTCGAGACTATTAGGTCGAGCAGTTATGCGTTCCAGCTCGAGGTTACTGCTAGGGCAGTGAAAAGGGGATTCAAGGTTGGAGTTGTTCCGATCGTTTTCCCGGATAGACGTGCGGGAAAATCGAAATTGTCTAGAAAAGACATTCTTGATTTCTTTTATACAGCATTGAAGATAAGATTCGCATCCTGACAGTCGAATGACCCTTCTACGTTTTGTCAGATGCCCGTGTAGAGGATTGCCCTTCAGGTGAAGTTCCCCTTTCGCGGTCTCCGGGGTATTGGTTTGTTACGTAGCACATCGAACAAGACTCGAAAGACTTTGCGTTTCGACCCGAAATGCGTACCATCTGAAAACTGCATTTGGGACATTTCTTGTCAATCAAAGTAAGCCTTCCGAGTTGTGGCAATGGTAGTGTGAGCTTGCATGCAAATGTGTTCGTGCCTGAGCATGCAATGAATCTCTTTCCTGTGGTCTTGCTTTTCTGGACGTATAGTCTTGACCCACATCTTGGACATGGAGTTGATAGCATATTGTCCGAGATCGCGGCAAGCCTGATTGAGCGATTCAACCATTTTCCGAAACTTGCTTCGTTGGCTTTCAGTTCCTCAATCGCTGGCTTCAACGCTTCCACTGCCTCCTTGACTACTTGCTCCCTTCCGATTGTTCCAGTCTCTATCTGCTCCATCTTGTCCTCAAGTTCTCTTGTGAAACTGACATCAACGATTCTTGGACAGTATTCTAGCATTAGATCTATGATGCCGAATGCGATTTCAGATGCCATGATTCGTTCGTCTTTGACATAACCTCTTCTGAAGAGTGTTTCCACGATCTCAGCTCGAGTCGCTTTCGTTCCGATCCGTTGCTCCTCCATTAGGCGTAGAAGGCTGCTGGGATTGTATCTTGGAGGTGGTTGCGTGAATCTGTGGATTGCGGAAACCCGTTTGAGAAGCACATTCTGCCCCAGAGATACCGGAGGGAGTTCTATCTCTTCGAATCGAGCGTATGGCGTGTAGTATTCGATCCAGCCTGGGTCGATGGTTCTTGATCCTCTTATGTAGAACGAGTGGTTTTGAATGCTGATTGTGACTCGATCGCTTCTTCTCTTTGCTGGAGGCGCAAAAGTTGCCATGAACCTCTTCACTATTAGATCGAAGATTCTCTGTGATCTTCCATCAAGTTTTGCTCGTGAAATCGTACCAGTCGGGTAGATTGCTGGATGCGCAGGGTCAGTTCTTTGTCCTTCGAATGGTTTCAGAGTAGCCGAGGCTAACAGTTTTCTACATTTTCGGGTGTAGCTTGAAGATCTAGCCAGTGCCGTCAATGTCTCTCTGTAGCCTATGCTTGGGGGTAACTTCTGGCTTGATGTTCTGGGGTAAGATATGATCGCGTCAAGATAGAGTCTTTCCGATATGGCAAGAGTTTCACGGGGTGAAATTCCGAAAAGTCGGTAGGTTTCGGATTGGAGATTTGACAGGTCAAACGGGTGTGGGGGATCCAGTCGAGCTTCGGCCGTTTTCAGATCAGTGACAGTTCCACTTTTTCCGAGACAGTCATTTACAACTCTCTTGGCTGATCCAAGATTCAGTATTCTTTGAATGCTGTACTCTGTCGGAATTTCTTTTCCGCCGAGTTCTGCCCTGGCGTCGATCGTCCAATATGGTAGGGGGATGAACTTCTGAATTTCTTTTTCTCTCTGAACGATGAATCCTAGTGTCGGTCCCTGCACTCTGCCTGTACTCAGAGTAAAGTATCCGCCACCGTACCTGTTCGCTGAGGCTGTTAACGCTCTCGAGAGGTTTATTCCATATATCCAGTCAACTTCATGTCTGCACATTCCAGCAGACGCCACGTTGAAATCGAGACTTGAAGCAAGATTAGAGTATGCAGATCGAAGTTCGTTCTTTGTCAGTGTGCTGAATTTCATTCTTCTCGCTTTGGAATCGGCGCCGTCACATGCATGTTTGAGAATCATGTATCCGATCAGGGACCCTTCTACATCGTAGTCGCATCCATTCACGAACTCTTCTGCTTGCTTCGACAGTTCAGAGATTGCCTTGATCCAGTATTCGATCCTCTTTTGACCCCGTTCGATGAGATGCTTGGGTTTCCACTCGAAGTTCCAAACTGGGTAGGAGTTCGCCTTGCTCTTGTTTCTAGCGCCTATGCTGTAGAGATGGCCAAGTGCGGGGCATACGATCAGTCTCTCGTTGGAATGGACTATGTTGTAGTATGGCATTCCGTGTCTTGTTTGACTGTTGAGCTTCTCGTCACTGAGGGCTTCAGCGATTCTCTTCGCCGCGTCAGGTTTCTCACAGATGAGCAGTGTCGTCATCAGATAACCTGGCTCCAGACATAATCAGATAACTCGCGACTCGTTTGGATTCTTCCCCGGTTTCCGTGAGGTTTGAGATTCTTTCTAAGAATTCTCTTTCTGTTAGTTTTCCATTGTATGCTTCCAACCAGGCTTGAAAGTCATGTTTGATTGCTTCGCAGATTTCAGCGTGAAACATGCAATACTCTAAAGAAGACTGACGTGGCTTCTCGCAGAAGACGCACTTGTCCGACATCGAAGACTTCATCTTACAGTGGGAGATTTCAGGCTGATTCGTCTCGAACCATTCGTGAACCGCATTACTGAAGGGTGCTACTTGAGTCTCTTGATCTTTGGGGACTTATGAGCGTAAAGGACAGCGAGTATGGCTGTGATGAGAGCCGACACGTTTAGGGATGACACATATTTCCAAAGGGGTGTCATTTCCCATATTCGGGACGTATTCACGTAAAGTGATACAAGTCCTTGATTTCTGCCTAGAAAGTTCCAGGCCCAGTTTGACCAAAGAGCGTATGGGAGAAGCAGAATTGTGACGAAAGCAGCCATAAGTAGAAGGGCAACTTTCAGAAGCGCGAGCCACGCTGACTTTTCACGGTCCTTTGGTTCCGGTCGGCCTCTTGTTGGGAGTGTTGCCCCACCCGCATAACTCCATGATGCCAGCAGAACAAAGAAGACGCCTATGGCGGGTAAAGTCACCAGTGGAATTCCGGCTTGACCGGCTCCCATTGATACAGTCTTGTTCTCTAAGCCGTGATTGATCATGTAACGGGTGTAGAACCATTCAATGAGGATCGTGAAGACAGCTATTGCAGCTGTGATGACGGCTTTTCTTTTTTTAATCGGCATCGCGGATTCTCTTACACTCCGAGTCTTTGGTTTGGGGATTCAAACTCGTGTCCACAGCGTGGACATTTCACCTTGCCACAGTCGCCCAGTGATGATGAAGGGCAACCGGAGCACGCGAAGGCCCTTGCATATGTAAGGTTGAATATTTCTTGGCATTTTGGGCATTGAACGTTTTTCATTGACGAGTTTTCCCAGTCTGTTGAGCACCTGTGTAGATTGACCCACTTATAAAAGGTATTTCAATATTTGAAACAAGTTTTATCTCTTCACGACACTCAGAAAGTTTTGGAATACCAGTCTCCCTTTTTCTGTGTGAGAGACTTCAGGATGAAACTGCAATCCATACAGCGGGTTCTTCTCGTGTTTCATGGCTTGAATCCTGCAGTTCTCTGAGTGGGCGAGCTTGATGAAAGCCTGCGGCAACCTAACCACTTCATCATTGTGTGATCCCCAAGCGGTGAATGTTGGTCCCAGCCCCTGCAATATGTCATCTTCCGCATCCACGACAATTTCGACTGGTCCGAACTCTGGAGCCAAAGCTGGACCTGAATCGCCTCCGTATATCACGCCCAGAAGTTGATGACTAATACAGATGCTTAGAAGTGGGATGTCAACCTGTTTCACAAGGTTCGGAAGATTTCCCAACGTGCCTTCCCTGAGCGCCTCCTTGATCCTTTGTGGGCCTCCGCCTGTAGCCAAGGCGTCAGCCTTCATCTTCCTCACATCTTCAATCGTGGTCTCTATTGGGACTAGTTGGCTTTGGGCTCCAAGCTCCGTGAACATACGTGCAATGAGATGGTTGTACTGTCCTCCAACATTTACGACAGGTATGATCAAAGTAAGGCATCTTCCAAGCTTTGTAGTCAACTCATCCTACTCGAACTCCACGGTTGCTGGAGGTTTCGGAGTGATGTCATAGTACACAGCTGAAACTGATTTCATAGTTCTTAGAAGTTCTCCCGCAATTCTTGAAAGAACATTCCACGGAAGAAGCGTGACCTGAGCGGTCATGAAATCTCTTGTGTTGATAGACCTTATTACGACCGAGTATTTTGCAGCCCGCTTTCGTTCATCGATCATGTACAGAACGCGTACAATTTGTGGGAATGATGAGGTGATCTGAGCCTCAAGCTCGACCAGCTTGGAGATATCACCCCCGAACTTCTTTCTGATAGGTCTCACGAGGCTTATTCCAGTAACTCTTCCGTATGCTCTTTCGTCACCCTTCACTCCTGTTGCGCTTTCTCCAAAGACCTTCACCGATACCTCATCTGGATTCAAGGTTAGAAACTTCGATACTGATTCTTGAACTCGAATGATAAGTTGGCTGTCTTCGAATTGATTCTCTAGGATGACTGCGAAGTACTGTTGGGCCCCTTGATCTACCAGCCCCTTCTCGACCATCTTAGTGGCTTTCTTAAGGGCTCCCAGTTTAGTTGGATAAGTTCTTCCAACGCATCTTACAACCAAACCGGGTCCCGGGAATGGCTGACGTTCGGAGAATTGCTCGCCAATCTTGAGGTATCTGGCCACCTGCCTAACTTGATCTTTGTAAAGCGATACCAAAGGCTCGATCAAAGTGAAGCCGTACTTTTCGAGTGTCTTTATTCCGAGCTGCTCCAGAACATTGTGCTGTGTCTTGATTCCACCTTTTGTTTCGATCCAGTCTGGAGCGATTGTTCCCTGGACTAGATATCTGCATCCTTCCTTCCTCGCGTTATCTCCGAGTATGGCATACATAGTTTCTCTGAACGCTTTTCTTTTTTCTTCAGCATTCTCGATTCCATCCAAGGCTCTCACAAAGGAGGATTTTGCTCTAACGATCTTGAGGCGGAGTTTCAACGGTGGTTTCGATAAAGCTCTGCGGACTTCTTCTGGTTCATCTAATCTCATGAAACCTGTGTCTATTAGTATGGGTTTGAGGTTTGACCCGATGGCTCTGTGCACTATGGCCGCACATGTCGTACTGTCCACGCCTCCCGAAATCGCTATCATAGCCTTTTCCGTGGCGACTCTCGACTTGACCTCACTAACCTGTGACTTGACGAAGTCTTCGACGTTGAACGAGCTTTCCAACAGTGGCGGTTCTCCTTTTCTCACGATTCTTTGGCAGGGACTCTTATTGTTTGTCCTATGATGAGAAATGCACATCTCGATTTTCTTCATCATGCCAGCCCACCGTCTGCACGGTGTGCCGACAGGTTCTATTCCTCACATACGCGGCCAGAATACCAAATAGTTGTGCTGTGTTGCGTTTTCCTCAACTATCTGGACGGGACAATGTGCTGCTCGAGATGTGCCTTTGGATTCTGAGCTCCCTATGCAGAAGGAGCCCTAGCAACGCAACCGCGGGGTTTGTACCGCGAACAAGTCAATCAGAATGTACGTATTACATTCTCTCGTACGTTTCTCCGCAGTTTCTGCATTTCACGACCGGTCTCATTGCAGGAAAAATGATGGATCCACAAGTTTCGCATTCGAAAATGGGACTGACCACAACTTCGCAAGTGGACGTGTCTCGTGGCGCGTTACGATTCTTGACTACCAATTTCAGTCCATCCAATCATACGATCGGTTTTTTGAGTATATACGAAAGAAACATATTAGCTGTTAATGTGCACATTCGTCATACGATCGTATGATGAACTCTACAGCAGATACATCTTTGAGAGGAGATGCCGCCCGGAAATCGCGGTTTTCAGCATGAGTATGGCTTGTCGAAACGGGGATTGGGCTATTTTGGCTCGCTTGACCGATGAAAGGTAACAGTCTTTATGTCTTTCCACGCACATTGCGCATCTGCAAAGCAGAAAGCACTCGAATTCTGGAGATCTGAATGAAAGAGACTTCCGAAAAGAAGGTCATCGGGCGCGGTACGTGGATTGACAAGATAGCCTACGAGATGCTTGAGAAAGAAAAGACCCTAGGCAGAAAACATGACGTGATCAGAACAGAGAGTGGCCTTGGAGCCTCAGGCTTTCCGCACGTCGGCAGTCTCGCGGACTGCGCACGAGCCTACGCGATTAAACTCGCAGTTGAAGATTTTGGATTGAAATCCGAGTACATAGCCTTCTCAGACGACATGGATGGTCTCAGAAAGGTCCCCGCAGGACTTCCCGAAGATCTAGAGAAATATCTAGGCTACCCAGTAAGCTCGATACCAGACCCATTCTCATGTCACACAAGTTATGGAGAACATATGAGCTCACTTCTCATAGACGCGCTGGACAAGTGCGGGATAGAATACAGGTTCATCTCGGCGACCAAGTCGTACAAAGAAGGCCTGTACACAACCCCAACGGAGACGATACTCGCCAATTCAAAACTGGTTGGCGAAATAATTCAACGCGAACTTTCCCAAGAGAAATACGTCGATCAACTCCCATACTTTCCAGTCTGCGCTCAATGTGGAAGAATCTACACCACAAAAGCACACGAATGGATCCCCAAAGAAGGAAAGATCACTTACAAGTGTGAAGGAGTCGATCTTCGTGGAAGATGGCTTGAAGGATGCCACTACGAAGGTGAATCAGACTACCGGAAGGGAAATGGTAAACTTAGCTGGAAGGTTGAGTTCGCCGCAAGATGGACTGCGCTAGACATCAACTTTGAAGCATATGGCAAAGACATCTCTGATTCAGTTAGAGCCAACGATAAGATTATGGAAGAAGTGCTGCATGCCCCCTCACCGCATCATGTTCGATACGAGATGTTTTTGGACAAAGGTGGAAAGAAGATCTCAAAATCCGCGGGAAACGTCTTCACTCCACAGGTCTGGCTTAGGTACGGTTCTCCACAATCTCTTCTGCTTCTAATGTACAAAAGAATAGTCGGCACAAGAGAGATCTCAGTTTTTGACATACCCAGATACATGGACGAATTGATAGAACTGGAAAAAGTGTACACAGGAGAAAGCAAAGTCAACGACCAGAAAGAGCTGGAGAAGCTGAAAGGACTCTACGAATACTGCTGGCTTCATAAACCTCCGAAAGAGAGGAAGCCGCGGATTCCATACAATCTACTCGTGTACTTGGCGAGGGTTGCCCCGAAAGGCTCAGAGTCGGCGTATATCAAAGAAAAACTGAAAGGATATGGCCATTCATTAGATTTTGAAACCAAAGATCTTGAACGGCAAATGGAGTATGCCAAGAACTGGGCCGAGGATTTCAGCGAGATAGGCGAGATCAAAATAGAACTCAATGAACAAGCAAGATCTGCACTCAAAGATCTCGTGGAATTTCTGCAAGGAGATATCGATGAGAAAACGGTTCAGAACTCCATATTCAACATAGCAAAGGAAAGAAACATTGAGCCAAAACAGTTGTTTGAGGCTGTCTACAGGATCTTGGTCGGACAGCCGAGAGGCCCCAGACTTGGACCGTACATAGTTGCTATGGGGAGAAAGAATGTTCAAGAGGCCCTTCAGAGGGCAATAGCAACTCCAGAGAAAGCGTAACGTTTGTTGCA
>Ga0209253_10002542_pt1 | contig 16163 bp, 12 predicted proteins | sample FrelakmetBRP12BR_FD_187145 | JGI IMG/M metagenome (GOLD analysis project Ga0209253, IMG submission 187145) | Freshwater lake sediment microbial communities from the University of Notre Dame, USA, for methane emissions studies - BRP12 BR (SPAdes)... | ecosystem: Environmental > Aquatic >...
ACTGCGCGTTTACATCTACGCAGACGCGTTCGCGATGGTCCCACTGCTTTGGTTGGACTACGACAACCCCGACGCGGACCCGTCGAGCGGCCGGCGATACTTCCTACAGTGTGATCACCTCGGCACACCGGTGCTCGTCACAAATGAGGTCGGCGATGTCATGTGGCGCGCGCGAGTAACGGCATACGGGAGCGTGGTCGTTTCAGGAAATACACGCATTGAGATGCCACTCCGCTTTCCTGGACATTACTACGACGCCGAAACCGGACTGCACTACAATCGGTTTAGGTACTATAGCCCGGAGCTAGGTCGCTACCTCCAGCCAGACCCCCTGGGGACGGTCGCGGGGAACAATCTTTACGCCTACACGACCAATCCACTGAAGGAAGTGGACGTGCGGGGAGACTGTCCGACCGACGGGACGAAAGCAAAACAGAGGCAAACGGCCGAGGATGGCGAGCCGACCGATTTCCCTTTGCTTCAGGAGCAGGCAGGATTTCCACCGCGCACGCGGCCGGCGGTGGCGATAGCGAACGATTTGGCAGGTGCCCTCAATGCACATATCGACACGCTTCCTGCGAACGACCCGCTGCGCAACTCCGCCAACGTCGTCGGCGTGATGACACACCCCGACGGAACCGTCACAGTGGCGGCGTCCGGGAGCCCGGCTGCGGCCGCTCGCGCAAACGAGGCACTCACGCCCCATCTCGACCAGATGCAGCAGAACGGTCAGATCAGCGGTTACCGATTTGGTCCAGACAACGCTATGCAACAGTCGCAGGATCAGCGGACAACTTGCGCCGCGCCGCGATTGGGGGATGGCGCCCGCACACCCGATTCCCCGCCACCATCGGGTCAGGGGCCCAGAGTTCCCGATCCGAACGGAACGACTCCACCGGCGCCAAACGGCATGGCAGAGGTGTGGAGGCGCGACGACAGACCCAACCCCAATCCGGATCCGCGGGGTCAAGGCACCATGCACCCGTGCGATAGCTGCGCGGCGCACGCGCCGGGCATCATGAATGGGCCGATCGGAGAATAACTAGCATGACAATAAGTGACTTTTTGGCGTACATCGCGCCGCTCGACCCGCACTTTGCGACCAGCATTCAGGGAGCGAGCGATGCGGAGATCCGCACGCTCGCGACGCTGGTCGGCCGTCCGCTACCACACGCGTACCAAGACTTCCTCAGTGTAATGGGCCACGGGACCGGCTGGATCAAGGTGTGGCATGAGACGACACCTGACATCTCCCGCGTGATTGAATATTACCGCGATTACTTGAAACCGGAGAAGGAGTTCATCCCCGACGGTTGCATCGCCATTTGTGTCTTTGGAGTTGATATGAACGTCTGCCTGGATATCCAGACGCACGGAGAGCCGCCGGTCATATTCACGGAAGCCAACCAAATCTACAAGAGATACGCAGACTCGCTTTACGGATTGCTGTTCCGGCTCGCGTTTTACCACTACATGCCCCACCGCTGGGCAGTGGTGAAGAAGTACTGGAATCCCCAGCGTGTGAGTGTTCTCTCGCGTGCGTGTGACCTCGCGAGCACGCTAGGCTTCGCGCCACTGTGGTTCTCAGATTCAGTGGCGTACTGCGCCGAGCGGCCGGGCACGGCCATCGGCATTCGCCAATACCAGGACGAGGGCATCGGCCTGGTGATCGCCGGCGATCACGAGTCGGGCATTGTGGGGGTAGGGGAACAGTTTGCGCGCGAGTTTGGAGTACGACCCGAGCGTTGACTCACCGCTGAGGGAAGCCCGCGTAGGTTGGGGAGAGGGGAGTGAACCCAACATTTGACTATCTGACCTGAAGTAAAGCTGTGGAGGCCGCGAGCGATGACCAAAGTTTACTTATTCACAGCGGCTATTTTCGGTGTAGTAGGTATCATTATTTGGTTCGTATTTTTGCGACCTGCAAATGAGCAGACTGACCTCGGCACGATACGGACCAAGACCTTTCGTCCCGCTGGAACGTATACACAGTACCAGCCCGGCGCCGAGCGCGGATTCCGCACACCGACCGAAATCCCGATTGCTGAAGTTTATGTGTTCGAAATCCTGCTCAACAGACAGGACGAGCCTGTCACCTATTCCCTCAACACCACGGCCAGCGAGCGGTTCTCCGTTGGGCAACGCGTGCGGGTCAAATATATCGAGCGAAGCCTGGGGCCTTTCTGGCGTCGGATCTATGTGCTCGATATGGAGCCGGCATAGGTACCGTTTTGGTGATTTTTGTATGTGCTGATAAATCCTGAGAGACAAGAAACATCGAGTAACCCGCGTAAGGCGGAACCGTTTACGGGTTCCGCCGCATGAAATCGGACTGACGAATTGGACAGTTTGCACTATATGGATAGGAAAATGGGAGGTGACGGTGCTCGAGCTGTGATTGGCGGATCACCCTGCTGGCATCCGCGCGATGTGGAACCTGATGCCGGATTATCGTCGTTATCGTGTGCCTGGAAGCACGTATTTTTTCACAGTGAATTTGTTGGAGCGTCGGCTGGATACCTTGGTCCGCCATGTGGATAAGTTGCGCCAGGTCGTTCGGGTGGCGCGGCGGGACCGACTCACATCGACGCATGGGTGGTTTTGCCAGACCACATGCACTGCGTGTGGACCCTACCGCCCGGCAACGATGACTTCTCTACTCGCTGGAAGGCGATCAAGATCCGCTTCGTGCAGGCGATTCCCCGGACCGAGCGGCGCTCGAAGGTTCGCGTTGCAAAGGGCGAACGGGCAATTTGGCAGCGACGCTTTTGGGAGCACGCGATCCGTGATGAGGCCGATTACACGAAACATATTGATTACGTGCATTGGAATCCGATGAAACATGGGTTGGTCGGGCGAATTTGCGACTGGCCTCATTCGAGTTTCCATCGCTATGTTCGCATGGGAGTCTATGGGTTTGAGTGGGGCGGGGTATTTGATGAAGTGGATGGTTTCGGGGAGTGAGTTTTGTTCCCGGATTTCGCTTCGCTCCATCCAGGCTACGGTTCTAAAGGGCAAGCACGGGCCTGGCAAGGTGTTCTCTCCGCCTGCTCGGGCGACAATGCCCGGCTCGGACTTGCAACTTGGGTAACGGCACTGATGATTCTTTCCAACGTGGTTCCAGGCTGGTGTTGAAGAATTTAAACCGGGGATCGAGATGACAGATGCAGCGACTTTCGAAAAGATGACGGCGGACGAGTTTCTGGAATGGGAAGAAAAACAGCCAGGAAAGCACGAGTTCATTAAGAACGAAATATTCGCCATGGTCGGGGTGACGCGGCAACACGCGACGGTGGCGGGGAATGTGTTTTCATTTCTCATGCTGCATCTTCGCGGTACACGCTGCCGGGCCTACATGGCTGAAATGAAACTGAGGTTGGAAGCGGCCGATGCCTTTTTCTATCCGGACGTGTTTGTCACGTGCTCTGAGGTAGATCATCAGGCCGAACGTTTCATGACAGGACCTCGCCTGATCGTCGAGGTCCTGTCCGAATCTACCGAGGCCTATGACCGGGGTGAGAAATTCGAGAAATATCGACTGTTCGGAACGCTCGCCGAGTATGTGCTGATCAGCCCCATCAAGCGCAAAGTGGAAATTTTTCGCCGTGACACGAGCGGCCATTGGGTGCTGTACGAATATGGCGGTGATGAATCGGTCCAATTCGCTAGCCTGGACTTAACGATCGAAAGCTCGGCTCTATACGAAAATATCTGAAAGTTCATACCTCATGTCTGCTGTCGCCATTCCTCACATCATCGAACAGCACGCCGAAGAGGCGGCCTTTTTGTGGATTCTCCGCGATTAATGTATGAGGCAACAAAGGCCCTCAGTTCTTGCTGGATTTCTAGGTTGAGACACCAACGATGACCGACAACATAGAGCACTTAATCCTTGAGCAATTTCGGGGTCTTTGGAACCAAATTGAAGGATTGCAGACAGAAATGCGGAACGAGTTCAGCGACGTTAAACACCGAATTAACCGGCTTGAATCGGCTGCCGCCGGTATTCGGCGCGATGAAGCGGGAACCGCCGAGGATATAGCTCGACAGCAATCGACTATTGATCGGCTCAAGGAGCGGATTGACAGGATCGAGCGTCGATTAGAACTCGCATCAGCAGAATAAGGACAATCGATTGCTTTGATGGGGGTACCAGAAGACACACTCTAGACATGGCGCTGGAAAGGCGCCGGGTCTTGGACGTGCGCGTCAAGGCCAATAGCGGGTGTTCCTTAATCAAATCGGACAGCATCGAATCGAATTGTCCGCGGGCGTGGGCGTCCGCTTAGGAGTTGGGGTCTGACAGTTCAGGCCAGGTGACGAAGCCTTGAAGCGTAAATTGAGCGGATTGGTGCGCCCCCAGCGGAATCCGTGGCTGCAAGCGGGCCATAAAGCCAACGCTCGCACATTCTGTAACCGAGATCAGACTTCAGTGGAACCGATGCAAGAACGCTAATCCGGGACATGCACGACATCGCCGTATCAACACAGGGGGCCTGCTCCAGCGCCAAGACTGGCCAGAGTCCTGTTCTGAAAGCGATTGGCCTCACGGACGACGAAGCTTATTCGTGCATTCAGTTCAGCCTGGGCCGGAAGCCGTATGGCGCGCCGGTTTCTATACTTGCTCAAGCGATCCCACCGCCATGGCGATTACACCAGGACATACACCAGTGCCGGCTGACGACAGTACCGTCATGCTTCCACCTCCGGGCAACCAGCCCGCGCAGAGCGTGGAAATCACCTATCCCGCGGCCGCTGGAGGCCAGCAGACCGCCCGCTTCACCGGCGCCTTCCAAATAGGCCGCGGCCAGGATTGCCCGGTGCGAATCAGCGATGAGCGGGTCAGTCGGCGCCAACTGGAGGTTTATCGCGAAGGGAAGCACTGGTGGGTACGCGATCTGGGTAGTCAAAACGGCACCTACCTGAATGGCAAACCCATCCGCAAGGTACGTCTGGAAGGCGGAATCACCCTGGAACTGGGCAGGGGCGGTCCAGTGATTCATCTACATCTACTGGCGCCGGCCCCGTCATCCGCTGCCGGCCAGCCGGCAGCAGATATCTCCCAACGCTACTTCGATCCCTCCTATTCGGGACCGGTGGGAGAACACACCCTGATGGTGCGCCGGGCTTTCCAGGAAATTGCCCGCAAGCAGTCGCGGCATTACTGGGGCATCATCGGACTGGTGATCGTGCTGTTGCTGGGTGCCGGCAGCGTTGCCGTGTATCAGCATCTCAAGCTGCGCAAGGCCAGCGAACTGGCTATCGATATCTTCTACAACATGAAAACCCTGGAGCTACAGGTCGCCAATCTGGAAGCAACACTCAGCGAAAGCGCCCGGGCCGCGCATTTCCTGGATATCGCCGCCCGCAAACAACAGTTGGCCGAATTGCGGAAAAGATACGAGGATTTCGTCGCCAAAACTGGACTGGCCGGGCAAGGTCTGCGCGAGGAAGATCGCCTTATCCTGCAGGTTGCCCGCCTCTTCGGTGAATGCGAAATCAATATGCCGGCGGACTTCGTGGACGAGGTCAAGCGCTATATTGACAAGTGGAAAACCACTCCTCGCCTGGAGAACGCCATTCGGCGGCTCGCCGCCAACAACTACGCGCCAACCATCTACCGCGCCATGACCGCCAACCAGGTGCCGCCGCAGTTCCTGTATCTGGCTCTTCAGGAGAGCAATTTTCAGGAACAGATCGTTGGACCAGGCACCCGTTACGGATTCGCCAAGGGGATGTGGCAATTCATTCCAGACACGGGCCTGCGCTACGGACTGCGCCCCGGCCCCCTCCGGGAACTGGGCGAGTATGACCCCAAGGATGATCGCCATGACTTCGAAAAGGCCACCACGGCCGCCGCCAACTACATCAGGGATATTTACCGGACCGATGCACAAGCCTCGGGCATGCTGGTCATGGCATCCTACAATTGGGGGGAAGGCAACGTCATTCGTCTGATTCGGCAGATGCCGGAGAATCCCCGCGAGCGCAACTTCTGGCAATTGCTGAAGCATTACAAGATCCCCCAGGAGACTTACGATTACGTCTTCTATATTTTTGCGGCAGCGGTCATTGGCGAAAATCCCAGACTGTTTGGATTTGGGTTTGAGAATCCGCTGAAGAATCTCGCTGCACCGACCGGCAGTGGCTGAAAGTCCCCCAAGACCGACTTTTTAGCGGGCAACGGATGCTTTATAGTCGGCCCAGGCGGCCAACGAAGGTAAGCAACGGTTCATCCCATGCCTCTAACACTCACCATCACCAGCTATCAACGTTTGTCCCCAGCCCAGGAAGTCACCAAGCGGGTTGACCAAGGCAGCATCACCATCGGCCGGGGATCAGGGAATGACTGGGTATTGCCGGACCCTGAACAGGTGCTTTCCAAAAAGCACTGTACTATTGAATATCGGGATAATGGTTATTTTCTGACCGACACCAGCACCAACGGAATCTTCATCAATCAATCCTCGCAGCGCGTAGGGCGCGGGCAGAGCAGCAAACTGAACGATGGCGATGAACTCACCCTGGGCGAATATGAGATTCTGGTAAGCATTACTCCAGCGCCTGGGCACGACGGACGGGCGATGTCCACTGGACAGACGGATCGCTACGCGCCCCCCCTGTCCACAGACTTTAGCCAGCCGCATGCCCGGTCGGAGCTCCCGTTCGATGATCCGTTCGCTGACTTGGCGGCCCCAGCCAAATCCACGCCTTCTACACTGGATATCCTCATTCCCGAGGACTCGGATCTGCTGAAAGTCGACTGGGCCAAGCCATCGATACCCGAACCGGCCAGCGAACCAGACAACCTGCCCGCCGAACGAGTCTTTTTCCAACCCCCGGAGCCCGTTCGGGTGGCCCCGGCCGCGCCTAGCGAAGACGTGCTTCCAAGCAACTGGGACATGGAGCCGGTAGAACCCATCGCCACGGCGATGCCAAGCACGGCGCCCGTTGCCATACCTACGCCTGAACCCAAAGCCCACCCCGTGCAGGCGCCTGCCAATCCACCGCCTCCTCTGCCCTCAACGACCGGGCGCGAGCGAGCAATCCTGGCAGCCTTTCTCGCCGGCGCGGGACTACCGCCGGTACCGATCGCCGACGAGGATATCCTGCCGCTCATGACCAACCTGGGGGAAATCTTTCGGGAAACGGTACAGGGGCTAATGCAGGTTCTCATCGCCCGCAGCCGCATCAAGAGCGAGTTCCGCCTTGCCCAAACCACGCTCCAACCGGCGGCCAACAATCCTCTCAAATTCTCCCTGAGCGTGGATGACGCCATGATCAACCTGCTGACCAAGCAGGGACCGGCCTACCTGTCACCCGTGCAGGCACTGCGGGAAGCATTCAACGATATCAAGGCGCATCAACTGGCGGTGATGACCGGCACGCAGGCCGCTCTCAGCCATCTCCTGCGGCGTTTCGATCCCCAGATTCTGGAAGCACGGCTGGGCAATCATTCCATGCTCGACAGCCTCCTGCCCAGCAACCGCAAGGCCAGATACTGGAACCTGTTCAACGCGCTTTATGCCGAGATCGCCAAGGAAGCCGAGGATGACTTTCAGGAATTATTTGGCAGGGAGTTCGCGCGCGCTTATGAAGAGCAGGTGCGCAAACTTTAAGCGTCGCGAGGGCGAAGACCTTTTTCACTCCAACCCCGGTCTACCCAGTCGCCCGCCAACAGGGCGGCGAATCCCTGCGGGGGTGGGAGGCCCCGGCAGACCAGCAGGCAGGGCATGACGCGGTGGGAGCCATTGCTCCACCATAAGCTGCAATGAGGGAAGCCGCGCTGCAATAAATGGCCGCTCAGCGCCTGCCCGGCCGCATTCCATCGAGCCGGCTGAGTCAGCTCGCCCAGCGGGCAATACCAGGCCGACTCGCCGTTATCATCAGGCAATGGCAGGAGAGCGGCAGTGGGTATGCCCAGCTCCCGTACTTGCAGCGCGAACGTTTCCAAGTCGGCATTTTCATTGAGCGCTCCCAGAACCACCTGTTCGGCCTGCTCGAACCAGTCGCTGATCAGCAAGGTTAATAAGTTGGGGTTGCCGGCGAGCGGGGCCGCGATCACCAGCGGATAGTAACGTCCTACCCGGTCGACGCTGGGCATGAGTACCCCTGCGAAAGCGGTCTCTCCGCAAACCCCCGGGCTCAGGGCAAAACGCCAAAGAGGGCTGCTGAGATAGCAATCCAGCCAGCGGTCATTGAGTTGTTGACGGCTTTGGCTGATGGCCGTTTGCAACCAGGTATCCCAGGATTCCAGAAAGTCCCTTGGCAACCGCCGCGACACAAAATCACCCCGGATCGGGAGTTTGCCGTAAAAACCCGGCGCTAGAGTCGCTGTGGACAACGGAATTGCTCCAGTTCTTTGAGCCGAAATGGATTGAATGCGCTGCTGGCCCGCAACTCGTAATGGGCCTGGCGACCGCTCACCTGGAAGGTTACGATGAACCGCTCCGGCAGCTCCGTAGGTTTGATGTCGGATTGGTCCAGCAGTCTGAACCAGGCCCAGGGTCCATCCTGGGTCAGGCCGGAACGGCCACCGGCCACGGGAGGCGAGAACTGGATCTGCACCTGGCTGGAGCCTTCGGGACCTGGCCATTGCAAGGTACTGGGTCGAATAGGACCATGCGTGTAGGTGACCTGCTGACCATCCAGAGTGAGCAGGAATTGACTGATCTCGGGGTCCATGGAAATCGGTTTTAGTTCAAACCGCACTGCTGGCGTCTTGCTGCTACCGCTGAAAAAAGCCTGCTTGATGGCGGCGGCCCGCTGGAACTGCGCCAGCACCTCCGGCGCAAGACCCGGCCCGGCATCACTGTCGGCGCGCCAGCGCCACGGGCTCTGGGAGGTGTCGACGAAGGGCAGCAGGTACTTCTGAAAATAATCATCCATCAGGCCACCCGGTCCGAAAAACCGGCCAAAATCGTCCAATGTCACCTCGCGTGGGCTAGCGCGGATCAGTGGATAGCGGTCGTTGATACCCTGTTGGCAAAAGGGCAGTATGGAGGCGGTCCAAATGGCGTTCAAATGGGCTCGCATACCGCCGATGGTGAGGCTGTACGCGTCCTCCGCCAGGGCCTGCAACCAGCGGTTCAGCGGCGGTGGTTGGCGGGCAGCCTCCAGTTTCAACCGGCCGATGACATCGCCGCCAGTCCCCGCCTGGTTGCGCGCCGCGCTTAAGGCGGCGTCACCGCGATCGGCGGCGCTGGCGATGGCGTTCAGGTACACAAAGAGTTCATTGAGCAGAGACAGGGTTTTGTCCAAGGGCGGCGGGGCTCCGCCCGGTGACCGTATCTGACGGTTGATGGCCTCGAAGCGGGTTTCCACAGAGTTAACGGGCTTGGCTGCGGCAGTCTCGGGGTTTGCCGCGGTGGTCTGGCCGATCAGTTGTCGGAGCTTGTCCTTGATCGAAGACGCGCCGGGAAGCTTATTGGCGATGTCGGCCGCCTTCGTGGCGGTTTTGTCCCCGGGACCGGGGGCGACCGCGGCATCCCGTTCCAGGGAAGTTTGCCGTTCCACCGCCTCCAGCAGCTTGCGCAGCGGCGAGTCCGGGCCGGAGAGCACATTGGTAATGGCTACCGCCTGCTGCAGGCTGGGGAGGGGAGCGACATCGAGGTCCGCCAGCAGCGCCAGCCACTGCTGGGCGTAGTCCTCCAGATAGAGCCGGCGCAGTTCGTCATTCAACCGTTGCAGGGCATCCGCCGCGGTGGGCGTTTCCGCCGCGGGTCCCAGTATCCAGTTTTCATCAACCAGTTCCTTGATGCGCCTCCCGCTTTCCTTCAGAAAGACCTCATGATAACCGGCGTAGGTATACAGCCCCGGAATACCAGCGTTCAAAGGCTGGCCGCTGGTGCGGACGAACACCAAGGGCGCATCCCGTCCTGCCGCCTCGCTGACCCGAAAGGGTGGAATATCAGCGCCGAGACGTTCCTGTTTGAGTCGGCCGTAGATCCGCTGAGCCAGTGGCGCCCGTGCCAACTGTTGCCGCACGCGGCGAATGAGATCGGCGTCCTGGGCGAATGGCAGAGGAACGGGCAGTTGCTCCAACAGCGCCTCCAGATGGGCCGCCAGGGCCTGTCGCTGAGCAGCACTCGCTTGTCTGGACAAGGTCTGCTCCCAGTCCAGGGCCAGCCACGCTTTGATGGCTTCGGTGTCGAAATGGGCTGGATCGCCCAGCATGAGATAGACCTTGAGGGCCTCATACAGATAATCGGGACTGGCCGAAGTCTGGCGCAGTTGTTCTTCCAGACGCAGCATGATTCTGGGCAGGAAAACCTTGTTGAGGAGGCGCCGATAGGCGGGGATGGCGGCATTGGTGCCCAGTTTGTCGCCTTGATAAAGACCGAAACCCATGAGCAGCGGAGCACTCGCATTCCGGTCTTGATAGCCGGCCGGGATATTGCGCGCCACGTCGAGGAGCGGCAAGGCCGCCAACACCTCGCGCTGAGCGGGCGATAACGCCGGTAGCTGCGTGGTCAGCGTCTGGACCTCGGTCGACACCGCGCCGATATAGGCTTGGTTGCGGGTATAACTGGTGAACCAGGCGGCGGCGGCCACTATCGTCAGCAGCAGAGCGCCCGCGTAGGCGCCGCGTTGCAGCCAGGCGCGCTGGCGCTCCAGGCGCAGATTGGCGCCGGCCAGCCCCGATTCCTGGAAGATGACATCCCGAAACAAACGAGTGAGGAAATAGCTCTTGCCGCGACCAGCAAAACTCGGCAACACCCGTTTTTCGAGTCCAAAGGTAGCCGCCAGGGATCCCAGCAGGCGATCGATGGGAGTGCCCTCCTGGGTGCCACTGGTAAAATAAACGCCTCTCAGCAGGGCGCGCTCCTCGAAGCGGCTGGGTTGAAAAACCTCCCGCAAAAATCGCTCGGCAACCCCTTTAAGGGAAGCAAATTGCAGGGGAAAGGCATAGATGAGGTCGCGGTGCTGACCGTCCCGCTCCTGCTGTAGGCGCTCTAGCAGGCGGGCATTCAGACGTTGCTCCAGGGCGTCGAATTCCAGAGCGAAACTTTCCACGACCCCCCTGGACGCTTCAGGGTCGTCCATGGGAAAGGTCATCCCCCACACTTGGGCCCGTTCCTCCTGCCCCAGGTCGTCAAAGAACTCCGTGAAGCCGGCTACCAGATCGCTCTTGGTGAACAGGACGTAGATGGGAAAGCGTATCCCCAGTTGCTGATGCAGCTCCTGGATGCGTTGGCGGATAGCGCGGGCATGCTCGGCGCGCTCGGCCTCGCTCTGCTGGAGCAGGTCTGCCAGGCTGATGGCGATCAGGACCCCGTTGATGGGCCGCCGGTGGCGGTATTTCTTTAACAGCGTTAAAAACCCTGTCCAGGCCGCGCTGTCAATGTCCTGGTGACTGTCCTGGGTGGTGTAGCGGCCGGCGGTATCCAGGAGTACGGCCTCGTCGGTGAACCACCAGTCGCAGTTGCGGGTGCCGCCCACCCCACGGATGGCGTCCTTGCCAAACCGTTCCGCCAGGGGGAAGCTCAAGCCGGAATTGAGCAAGGCCGTCGTCTTCCCGGCGCCGGGCGGACCGATGATGATGTACCAGGGCAACTGATACAGGAATTGCAAGCCCGGACGCCGTTTCAGTTTGGCCTTTTTCAGGACCAGAATGGCCTCGTCGAAGCGTTCCTTGAGGATGGCGATTTCTTCCGCGGAGGCGGTATGAACGGGATCGGGGGGTTGGCTTTTCAGTCCTTCCAGCATTTGGCTGTTTTGGCGTCTGGCCAGCAGGTACTTGCGGAGCTGATACAATCCCCACAGGACCACCATCACGGCGATGGTCAGCAGACGGCTGGTCTCCGAGGCCAGGGGTTCCCTGCCGGCGAAGGCCAGCAAGGGCCCGGCAAACCAGATCAGCACCGCCACGGCCAGAACACCCAGCAGGTTAATCAGCCAGCGGTTTTTGAAAACTCCAAGGATGGCGCTCATCTCAGGGTCTGCCCACGCGGGCCAGCAGGGTAATTTCCACGCGCCGGTTAAGTGCCCGGTTCGCGGCGCTGTCATTAGCGGCCAGCGGTTCGCTGTCGGCGCGACCCTCGGCGCGGAACCGTCCGGGCGAGCCAGTGGCGGCAGCCAGCAACTTCACCACGGCCTCGGCCCGCTGCTGGGACAGATGCCAGTTGGAGGGAAACCGCAGCGTGCGAATCGGGATGTTATCGGTGTGCCCGGTGACCAGGACCTGGCCGGATTCCACCTTTAAAGCGTCGGCAATCCGCGTCAGCAACGGATAGTAGGTTTGTCTGACCGCGGCACTGGCGGAATCGAACAGGCCATCGCCGCGGATCAACACGGTAGTACGGTCGGCCGACTCTTTGACTTCCACCAGTCCCTCGCGGATTTCCGGGGCCAGAAATCCGCGCAGGCCAGCAGTGGCGGGAGTCGGCTTGGCAATGGGCGGAGGGGGGGCCAGCGGCGTGGAGATATCCTTATCGAGGGCGAGCAAGGCCGCGAATACCGGGTCGGAGGCGCGGTTCAAGCTCAGGCTGAAGCCGATATAGATGGCTACCAGCAGGGCACAGGCCAGGGCCGAGACCACCCACAGGGGAACATGGCGAATCAGGGGATTGCGTTTATCGACGATTCCCTGCCAGTGGGGAGACAGCTCACGCTCGAAATCCCCATGCTGGGCGCGCAGCGTATGGTACAGGCGCTCGCGTAACTCTTCCAGGCGGGTGTAGCCGCCGTCTAGCACCCGATAACGGCCCTGGAATCCCAGCGCCAGGCAGAGATACATCAATTCCAGCAGGTCCCGGTTGCCGCTGGGGTCCTTGACCAGTTTATCCAGCAACAGGAAGAATTTCTCTCCACCCCATGCCTCTTTGTGGAAGGTGATCAGCAGGCTTTGCTGTCGCCAGACGCTGGTGCTGCCCCAAGGCGTGTTGAGAAGCAGTTCATCGACTGCCGTGCAGAGCACATAGCGAGCGGCGACCAGCGTCTCCTGGTTGACGCCCAGGCTGCGGGCCTTGGTCTCGAAAATTTTGATCTCCTCGATCACTTGCTGACGCAGGCCATCGGGGTCTGGATGCGCGGGCAGATTCTTGAGTCTCACCATCAGGGTGAGCAGCGCTGCCGCCGCGTTTTCCAGGGGATTCAGGCCGCCACGCGCCGGCATGGTCAGTCCCCCCGGACGGTGGGGTACGGCGCTGGGCGGTGGGGCGGCGGAATTGGGATATCTGCCGCCCGGCGTCGGTTTTATGATCGTGTGGTCACCGTCGCCCGGCCTGGCGAAGGGGTCGTCGGGATTCACCGCTTTAGCCCTTGATGGCCCAGAAGGCCAGTTGAATACCGGGGAACTGTCCCGCTACGTGGAAGGCAAATCCACCGGAATTGTGCAACTGCTTCCAATATTCACTGTTGCGGTCCAGTTCGAAATAGGTGACGCCAGTATGATAGGGGATCTGCCGAGGCGCTACCGGCAGCGGGCGCAGGCCGATACCGGGCAACTGCAGATTGACCAGATTCCGGATCTGCTCTACCGGTCCGATCTTGACCTGGGCGGGAAAGCGGTTGCGCAGGGTTTCGGCAGGCATGTCCGCGTTGACCGCCAATACAAAGTTGGCGGTGGTGAGTAAATTGCGATCCGTGATGGGCGATACCCGGACACCGTATTTGCGATCCTGGAGAGGGAGCTGGATGGCGTTCTGCTCCAACACCATGCTTAGGGCCTGGCGCAGCTCCAGCATGAGCGGCGCGAAGGTGTTCTGCAAGTCGTCGTGGCGGTAGCCGGGAAAACTGGCGGCGCGTTTGCTGTCACTGGTGAACGTGGCCAGTTCGCCGGCTAATTGCAGGGCGAGTTTGTAAAATTCCTCGGGATGTAGCCCGCTCATGGCGCTCAGGTGAGCGAACAGCGGCTCACAGCGATTGACTACCTGCAAGAGCAGAAAATCGGCGATCTCCGCCACCCCACCGCGTCCCGACGCGCTCACCCGGCCGGCCAAGGCTTCGCCGCGCTGATGCAGCAGGCCCAGGATCTCGGTTATGAAACCGGCCAAGGGCGTTACCCCTTGGCAGTCCAGACAGGGGGGAAGGAATTTTTCATCCAGGATTACCACCTGATCCGGGCGCTTTTCGACAACATGCGCCACGCCGATGGTCGCGTATTCCCCGTGATCTTCCCCTTCCAGCAACAGCCGAAAGCGGCGCTTGCCGATTTCCACCGGGACACTGCCTTCAAAGCCCGCGTTGTTGTCGCGCACCTCGCACTCCACGACGCGATAACGGGTAACGGTTTCATCCCCTTCCTCACGATCCGCCTCGGCCATGCCCACGCGCCTCAGGGGCAGGGCCAGCAGTACCCGGGTATCGCGCAAATCGGGGTGGATATCCAGTGGGGGGGGAGGATCGTCATCGTCGGGTATCCTGAACGGCGTGCCATCGGGGAGCAGTCCCTGGCAAGCGGCGATGGCCAGCTTACCCACGGCCAGGGCATTGCGGTCCAGGTTCAGCATCTGAATACCCCAGTCATAGGGCCGCAGGGCGCTGCAACGGCCTCTAATGAGTGCCTCCAGATAGCGCTCCTGCTGCTGGAAGTGCTGGGGACGCAGGAACATCCCTTCGGACCACACAACCTTGCTATTCCAGGACATGGTCGATTCTCTTGAAAGGTCAGTTGGTTACTGGGCGGGCGATAACGGCCGCGCGCTGCAAGTCTATCTTGATAACCGTAGTCTTATGGAGAGGGACGGCAAGGGTTGTCCGCCACACCGCCTGATCCAAATCCCGGTAGGCAGCCAGCAAACCGAGGTGCCGGGTTGTCTCGCCCAGGGTGCGCTCCAGCTGGCGGGTTTCTCCGGCCTTGATAAGCATTTCCTCCCGAGCCACCATATCGTTGGCAAGCACTGTACCGTCTTTTTCGTAGAGGGTGAAAAAATCGCTGCTGGTGAAAGTGCCGGGTGTCTTGAGTTCATACAGCCTGACGACCAGTGGTGAAGGCCGACCGCTGAGGTCAGGGTTGAGATCTGCCGCAGCCGCAACCGTTAGCACAACCTGTGTCGGCGGCAGGGGCGGGGGCGGTTTGCCGGCGCAACCAAGGACGGCCAGGACGATCGGCACAAGCAATATTTCCCATACGCTTTTCATAATTGTCTCAACGATACTCGCTATCCAACTGACTGAAGCAGGTGATTTCACACAGTAACTCTAGTTCTAAACCGCGTCCACTTTGGGAACTGGAGTTTTTTTTGAAGTGAACAACTATCCTATCCTTAAGAGAGCTAAAGGGTCGTGAGAGAGTAATGCTGACCGTTGATTATAGCCGCTGGAACCAAGACCCCGACCTCTTAAGAGTGCTGGGATTGAATGCGGAGCACCCGCGCACGCGGGAACGCTTTCTGGCGTTGTATGAAATCTGTGGGGATAAGAATGCCAGTCAAGTCGGCCGGGAAACGGACCGTAACCCCCAAACGGTGATGGCGTGGGTGCATCGTTACAATACGGTTGGACCGGCGGCCTTGGTGTACCAGCCTACGGGTGGCCGCCCCCCTTTTTACCCCGACCCTGGAACACGGCGTAGATCAAGTTATTCGCGACGCCCTGCAGCAGGCGGCGACCCCGTCGCCGGAGCGGACCGTGCCGCCCCAACTCCGCGCTGGACCCTGAAGCGACTGCAGGCATGGCTCCAAGCACAGGGCCAGGACGAGTGCTCTCGGGAGACGATCCGGCAGGCGCTCAAGCGGTTAGGCATGTCCTGGAAAAAGGCCCGGAAACTGTTGAATAAAGCCGATCCGCACCAGCGGGCGGCGTTTCTAGACCACCTCCACCCGTTGCTGGTCGCCGCCACGCGTGGCCACCACACCCTGATCTATATCGATGAAGCCCATTTTCGCCAGGATACCGAGGAAGGGCTATGGCTGGTCGGTCAAGGGCGAGCGGTTCTGGGTCAGTTCCAGTTCCGCTGGGCTGGGGGCGAAAGTGTCCTGTTACGGCGTCTACTTTTACAATCAAGGCCGAGTCAAGCTCTATTCGTACGACCACGCCAACAGCGAGACCAGCATTGAACTGCTGGAAACGCTCCGCCGAGAGGCGGACAACGAATTTACCTTAGTCACCCTGGCAAAAGGGATTAAGGTGAGTTGGGCAGAGAACAAGCAGAACTTTGTGATCTCTCAGGTACAGGCTCTTCCTGTTGACGCAAACATCGCAATCAATGCCTTCGCGAA
>Ga0209253_10002543_pt1 | contig 16158 bp, 13 predicted proteins | sample FrelakmetBRP12BR_FD_187145 | JGI IMG/M metagenome (GOLD analysis project Ga0209253, IMG submission 187145) | Freshwater lake sediment microbial communities from the University of Notre Dame, USA, for methane emissions studies - BRP12 BR (SPAdes)... | ecosystem: Environmental > Aquatic >...
CGCCGCCGATAACGATGACGGCTCCTATGCCTGCTTTCTTTGCGTTCTGAAGCACTCTTTCAGGTTCTTTCTCATGTTTGAAGGGATTCGTTCTGGAAGTGCCCAGAATTGAGCCTCCGCGTGGAAGAATGCCCGACGCAGCCTTCAAGTCTAAGGGCACGAAATCGTTGTCAAGAAGACCATGCCACCCGTCTCTCATACCCACGATCTCGTAATGGTAATTCTGGATGCCCTTACGGACGATGGCCCTGATCACCGCGTTGATTCCAGGCGCATCGCCGCCTCCGCTCAATACGCCAACCTTCAAGAAAACCTGCCTCAGCTACGCTTTTCCGGAACTATCAAAAGGCGCATCTTGCCGTTGACAACCTCTTTCATGGCGTCTTTTGCTGGTCCCAGAATCTTTCTGGTGTCGAACTCCTTCGGCGAATTCGTCAGGACGCGCGCGCAAATTCCGATTCGAAACAAGCATAAACCATCACGCAGAACTGCTATTTGTTCGCAATCACTATAAATGGTCTGCGCTCCTATGAAGAAGACCTAGCGCGCTTTTCAATCGTACCATGGCTCATGTCAGAAGGTGCGTCTCCCTTGGAATATGCGTGAATTGCAGAAAGGCTATAGGCTCAGATGAGCGTGAGTAGCATTATGCTCAATGGTGGATTTCGGGGAAAACCCCGGCTTGAGGCATATCTTAAGGAATTCGAGGGCATCTCTGAACCTGGCGATTTCGAAGCCTTCTTGCTTGGAATCTTCAGGCACTGTCGAGACTACCTAAAAAGGAAGACTAACATCGTTCCGTATCCGAGAGTCATTCTAGATCTCATACACAGTGAGAAGGAATTCTCTCAACTGCAGAAGGATTATGAAGAAAGATATGGGGAAAAGCCGTCCGACATGGCTTTTATCGACTGCCTCAACAGATCCGTCTTAGGCCACGACATTATCTACATAAACGTTCAGTCCCACTTCGGAAACAAGTCTGAGCTTTCGTCGATAGTCGACCTCTGCGTCAGCTACTTCGAGGAACTCATTCATTCGAGCGACCCTTCTAAGCCAGAGACAAAAATCGTTGAGCTTGTCTTTTGCACAGTTGAAGGTTTTCTTGGCATAGAGCTGTCAGAGGAAACCAAGCTGAAAGCAGTAAAGAGGGCGACATTGGTTGATGAGGATCGGGATCGTCCTCCTCCTGCAGGAAATACCTAATCCGTAGGTTCCGCGTGCCCGCATCCGCGCGCTATATTCTGGCCTGTGTGTAAGTGTATATGTGTTGTTCTAGTGAATCGTAAGATTTAATGCGCCGCTTCTTGAAGTCTCCCGGGATGAGATTGCGAAATCGGCATCCAGCAGACTGTACGTGCACTCTGAGGGTCCTTCTTTTGTTAGGAACAGTCATTGTAGGTTCCTTTGCTCTGATCTTGATCGCTGGAGCATCAGCTCAGGTAACTGCCAAGAACAGCCAAACAGCCAGTTCTCAACAAATCGCGACAAGTCGCGGAAGTCAACGTGGCCTGGACAAGACAGATCCACTTGTTACTAAACGCCAACCCAACGAACTGGAACTCGAAGGCTTGAGACTGAAGATGGCTGCAGGTGAAGAGCAGGAATTCACCTACGCAAAAATTGGCTATCATGGAACTGGCCTGCGCTCGCCAACGATATCGGAATGGACAGAAATATCAAGCAAGCTGCTCTTGGTTGAGAGCGTTGCTTTGGTGGGCAGCCCTCCAGCTTCTGTGGATCATTCGAAAGATCCTTGGTTCCCGCCGATTGGAAACCAAGATGGAGAGGGGTCATGCGTTGCTTGGGCTGTTGGATACTATGTCAAGACCTTTCAAGAGGCACGAGAACATGGGTGGAACGTGTCCTCAGCAACATGGGAAGGAGGATACCATGGATACCCGAGCGTTTCTTATCAAGACAAGATCTTCAGCCCGGACTTCATCTACCATCTCATCAATTCTGGGCGAGATCAAGGCTCTAGCTACTTTGACGCAATCAACCTGGTCTGCGCTATTGGCGTCGCCACGTGGGACAGAATGCCCTACACCCCAAGCGAGTACACAAGCTGGCCCTCAGAAGACGCTTGGCGCCAAGCTTCTCTCTACAGAGGCAACAGCAGTGGATATGAAGCGATGACACTGTCCACAGATTCAGATATAACGGACCTCAAAAACTGGATTGCACTGGGCAACCTTGCAATCGTATCCGTCGACGCTAACCAATATTCAGAACTCACAAGCGACGACGTCTGGACGCTAGACAACTATGTGACTCCCTCAGAGAATCATGCGAACACAATAGTGGGGTATGACGATGGCTTTGCGTACACAGAAGAAGGAATGTCTCGAAATGGAGCGTTCAAGATCGCGAATTCCTGGGGTGTCGGCGGATGGGAGAACACCGCTGACGGTTTCTACTGGATCTCATATGAGGCAATGAAACAAAGAGTCGGGTTCTGCATGTTCTATGAAGACAAGATAGGTTACCAACCTGAAATACTCGCCTCTTTCGGAATTGAGCACCCGATGAGAGCAGAATGCGACATCACAATCGGCGTCGGAAACGAAACCTCACCCATTCAGACAAAGCATTTCAACAGCTACATAGACGGAGGCGACCTGCCGTTTCCTTCAGACAACGTAGTCATAGACATCACAGAGTTCAAGAACCAACTCCCGACCCTATGGGACGAACAATTCTTCCTCAGAATCTATGACGGCGGTGGTTCGACTAACGGAACAATAGCAGATTTCTCGATCAACTACATGCATTCTCAGGATGTACCCGTCTCAACTGTCGACCACAATGCCGTCTATGTGAAGCTCCTATTCTCTCCGACAAGCGCCGTAAGAGTTATTCCACAATCACTCTCTCTGCTTGACGGGCAGGCCTTTGGGCAGAAACTGACGACTGCAGTTGTTGTCGAAGATATTTCAGATCTCTTCTCATTCGATTTGGTGTTCAGCTGGGACCAGAACTATCTTCAACACGTGAATCATACGGTGACAGTTCCATCTCAAGACTACTCTGACCCAATCGCTCCTTCGCCGTATGGAGGAACATTGAACCAAGGATCCGCCATCAGCCTGAACGAAGTCAACGAGACCATTGGCACGCTGGAAGTCACATGTGAATCGGGGGAGTATGCCGAAGAGTTTGCAGGCAACGGTACCATGTTCGTAATTACTCTAAGTGTCAAGCATCAGTCAAACTCTACCGTCCAAGTGCCTCTCATCGTCACAAGTTCAAAACTCTGTGATAAGTACGGTTTGTCGCTTCTGCACCGCGTTAAGGAAGGATCAGTGACGATACCTCCTCTTCTGGACACGACACCGCCAACCATCCTCCTGATTTCGCCCCAGCCGAGAAGCTACGACACGGACACAGTTCCACTGACCTTTTTGGTTAGCGAACCCTGTCCTTGGATGGGCTATAGTCTGGATAACACCGCGAACGTAACGATAGCCACGAACACGACCATCAAGGCGTTGGAAGGATCTCACAGAGTTGTATTCTATGCTACGGACACTTCAGGAAACACCGGCGAATCTGAAATCATAAGCTTCTCGATCGCCATTGATCTTTTTTCCATCAAGGTCCTGTCACCCGAGGGCATCACCTATCAACACAATTTCGTGGAATTGGAATTGGTCACCAGCAAACAAGCCTCTTGGATTGCATACAGCCTTGATGGCGGCATCAACGTCACAATAGCTCAGAATTGCACCTTGCACGATCTTGCCGACGAACACCACAACATAACATTCTACGCCACCGATACATTAGGCAACACTGCATCGTCTGATAGCACCAGATTCACCGTAGACACCCGCCCGCCCGATTTGACAGGCATGTCGCAATATCCGGGCGTCCTGGAGATCGAGCCCGAAACTGGAGTATCCGTAAACGTCACAGCTACCGATGCCGTGAGCGGAGTGAGAAGAGTCACTCTAAACTACACTGCTGGAAACGGAAAGTGGTCCACGGTCAACATGATACCGCTACAAGACAATGTTTGGAAAGCCAGCATTCCTGCCTTCGGATCCAATGCAAGGATCGAGTACTTGATCGTTGCAGAGGACAACGCAGGTAATAGAATAGCGTCCGCTCACACGATCTATGAGTATCCAAACCAGACAGCCGGTTCTACGATGGCAACGGTGATTGGAATTATCTTGATGCTTCTTGGGTCTGGCGTGGTTTTTGCCATTCTTGTCTCATCAGGGCATAATGAATCCAAAGTGTAAAGCGCAACAGAATCGCGCGCGAAGAGGACGTTGGCGCGCGCTAAGAACGCTTGAGGTCCAACGCGCGCGCAGAGACTTTCGTTTGCACAAACTTAGTAGAGCATGAAGAGTATTGATTTTCGAGAAAAGAACGCTTATTAGTCAATCTCTCACACAGGCGTCGTGTAAGGTGCACTAAAGTGATTGGCATTTCAAGAAGAACGCGTGAGTTAGGCACTGAAAACGCATTTACAGTTCTGGCTGAAGTCAATAAAAGACTGAGAGAAGGAGCGGACATAAAGAATTTCTGTATAGGCCAACCAGATTTTGACACTCCAGAAAACATAAAGCAAGCAGCAATAAAAGCGATAAAGGATGGCAAGACTGGGTATACGCCTTCTGCAGGCATTTTTGAATTGCAGGAGGCCGTCGCAGCCAGGTTTAGCAGAACGAGAAGAGTTGAAGTCAAACCCGAACACGTCGCAGTTGCCTGCGGTGGAAAACCATTCATATACTGGAGCATCCTATGCACGACAGACTATGGTGCAGGGGACGAAATCATCTATCCGAACCCTGGTTTCCCGATTTATCAAAGCCAGATTGCTGCTCAAGGAGCCAAGCCAGTCCCGCTTCCATTGGTTGAAGAAAAGGAATTTGCATTTGACATAGAAGATCTCAAGAAGAGAATAACCAACAAGACAAAAATGCTGATTATCAACTCCCCGCAAAACCCGACTGGCGGCGTTCTCAAGTCTGAGGAGTTGAGGGCAATAGCAGATCTTGCAGTTGACCATGATTTCTGGGTGTACTCTGATGAAGTATATTCGACACTGGCTTATGATGCGCCATTCCAGTCAATAGCTTCGATAGATGGACTGCTTGACAGAACGATTATGGTAGACTGCGCTTCGAAAGCGTATGCGATGACCGGTTGGCGTCTAGGCTACGCTGCAAACAAGACGTTGGCTCCGCATTTCGCGAGATGGATGACGAATACGGATAGCTGCGCTAACCAGCCGACCCAGTGGGCAGTAGTAGCAGCATTAAACGGTCCGCAGGATGAAACAGAAAAAATGGCAAAGAGCTTCAAAGAAAGAAGGAATCTGATCGTCGGGTTACTGAATGGCATTGAAGGGATCAAATGTTTGACTCCTGGCGGGGCGTTCTATGTATGGCCGAATGTGACAAAAGCTTGCAGAAAAGTCGGAGCGAAATCAGCTGAGGAATTCAGAAGAATGCTGTTAGACAAGGGAGTTGCGTGCCTGGCAGACATCCATTTCGGAGGGAAGAATCCGGGTCAAGCCGACGAATATGTGCGGTTCAGTTACGCTACGGCAAAAGACGCAATCGTAGAAGGAATGAAAAGAGTCAAAGAATTCGTCGAAGGATAAATCGATCGATCGAGTGTAAACCATCTGCGTTCTGCTCAAGAAGGCATCAAAAGCGCAGCGGGCGCGCGAGCTTAGTGGAAGAAGGGGATCAATATGATCAAGATTAGTGAAAGAGAAGTAGACGGGTACCTGAAGAAGTGGCAGAGTGTCCTAAGGCTAAGAGATTGGGACATAGCGCTAAGAATTGTCAAGACTAAGTGGAGAAAGTCCGGAGACATAAAAATCGATTTGGAGGACAAGAAAGCTGTCCTTCTCATCAATCACACCCCAAAATGTGAGAAGCCAGAAGAGTTGGAAGAACTGGTTGTTCACGAGCTACTTCATGTAAAACTCTATGGACTGGACCAAATGATAGAGGAACTTCTGTCATCAGTATATGGCAAGAAAGAAAACTCAAAACGGGAGTTCGCCAGCACACAGTTCATGATACTTCTAGAATCCACAGTTGAGGATTTGACAAAAGGTTACCTCGCAACGGCCGAGAGTGGGAAAGCCTTGTCCTTCGGTAGACTGAGAAAGAGCATTGATGAAGAAATCGGGGATAGCTAGCGCGCTGCTCCAATTGGCGCTTCAGTTGAAATGCAAAATGGGTTGAGAAAGCTTCTTAAGAATAGCTCGAAATCATTAGAACCGCATACGACAAGTCCAACTGAAGGGTTCCCATGATAAACAAAGGAAGATACTTGTTTAGCTCAGAATCTGTGGCGGAAGGCCACCCAGACAAAGTCGCAGACCAAATATCAGATGCCGTACTAGATGACGTACTGAGCAAGGATCCTAAGGCAAGAGTAGACTGTGAAACATTGGTAATGCAGGGAAACGTGATAGTCACTGGCCAAATCACGACCTCCTGCTACGTGGACATCCCAAGCATAGTCAGAAGAACACTGAAGGAAATAGGGCTGGATAACGCCAAGGACGGAATGGATTGGGAGACCTGTGGCGTACTAGTTTCGGTAACAGAGCAGTCCCCAGACATTGCTGTGGGAGTCAACGAGACTGAAACGCATGAACAAGGAGCCGGAGACCAAGGAATGGTGTTCGGCTATGCCACAAACGAGACGAAGGAACTGATGCCCCTGCCAATAATGCTTGCACACAGGCTTGTGAAGCGGCTATCTGAATGCAGGAAGAACAGGATCCTCCCTTATCTGAGACCAGACGGCAAGTCGCAGGTCACCGTAGAATATGTCGAAGGAAAACCGAAAAGAGTGGCTGCTGTCGTGATAGCTGCTCAGCACGTAGAGGATGTTAACAGAGAGAAAATGAGAGAAGACATAGAAACCCAAGTCATAAGAAAGGTAATACCTTCGAGCATGCTGGACAACCAAACGAAATACTACATAAATGGGACAGGCAGGTTCGTGATTGGAGGAACTCTGGCGGATTCAGGCCTCACTGGAAGAAAAATCATCATCGACACTTATGGAGGCGTAGGAAGTCACGGAGGAGGATGCTTTTCTGGAAAAGACCCTTCAAAAGTCGACAGGTCAGGCTGTTACATGGCGAGGTATATTGCGAAGAATGTCGTTGCAGCAGGCTTAGCAGACCAATGCGAGGTCCAAATATCCTACGCAATCGGCATTGCACAACCAATCTCAGTCATGGTTAATACTTTTGGCACCGGGAAGATGCATGACGAGGAAATCCTTGAGTTAGTCAAGAAGCATTTCGACATGAGACCCAAGGCAATCATAACCCATTTGAACCTGCTCAGACCGATATACAGAAAGGCGGCCGTGTTTGGGCATTTTGGAAGAGACGATCCAGACTTCACGTGGGAGAGAACCGACAAGGCAGAAAATCTCAAAAGAGAAGCTGGAATCCAATAGCACACAGTTTCGGGGTCTGCTTGCGCATACAGAGGTCTTTGCTTCAGACTAGTGTGATTTGCCCATGAGAACGAATGCGGCCACCATGCCAACACAGAACAAGGCTATGATGATCGTTAGAAACAGCATCTGTGGCAATCCAAAGATATAATGCTGAATTTCGTAGTCTAGACTAACATATTTGTTCTCAGACGAGCCTACGTTGGAAAAGTGCAGAACATATTCTCCTTCTTTGTCGCAGACGAAATTGATGGTGACGACGCCGACTGTTCCGAAGTCTTTCGTCGTTCCGTTGGGATAAACCATATGAAATTCCAATGTGTTTTCAAACTGGCCTCCGGTCACTGTGAAATGTATCAGGACACGGTCGTCAACCGCAAGATCTAGCTTCCTGGTATCCTCTTCACCAGCAGGTACGCTGAAGGCCATAGCAGTCGCAGGCACGGTCTGAATCAGAATTGCGAATAGGAATCCCAGCAGAAACAGGTCTGTCGCTAGCTTCCTTGAATGAGACATCAAGTAATCCTCTCCTTCATCATCAATAACCTTTATGAAACACAGGTATGAATCCAGAAACAGGCTTCTGCCTGCGTACTGCAGACCTCCGGTCAGTGATACACATGCTACATAAGCAATAGCTGACCGCACTTTTGTCAAGACTTAATTACTGTAATGTATGACTGATCTGCATTGAAAAAAAGGTGAGAACTATGGACGCAAACGGAGAATTCGAGAAGCTATCTGAAGAAATGATCAAGAGATTCATGGACAACAACCCTGACTACGCTACAGCACTTGGGCTCCATGATCCATACGACTATATGCTGCCCGACGGTTCCACGGCGACGTATGTGAAGAACCTTGAGCTGGAGAAGGAGTGGCTCAAGAGGCTTGCTGACACAGTGAAGCGTGAGGAACTGAGTGATGATCACAGGCTTGACTGGGAGATAATTGAGAGGTTCCACGAGAGTTCAGCTTTCTACTTCTACGAGCATCCGACTCACGAGCTCAACCCAGACGCATTCAGCGTTCTCGGCGGCCTTGTCTTCATGATGCTCACCCGAGACTATGCTCCGCTTGAGAAGCGAGTCGACGCCATCGCCGCACGCCTCGAGAAGGCACCCAAATATCTAGAGGAATTCCATTCCAGATTCGACAAGACGAAGCCAGTGAAACTGTGGACCGAAATCGCAATAGAGTCAGCTGAAAGCATAGGCGGCCTGTTCCAGTTTCTGTCGCACATCGCGAAAGGCCAAGTTTCAGACAAGACCTACGCGAGGCTAAACAAGGCAGTTGAAATCCTCCAGCCAGCACTGAAGAAACACATGGGATGGCTCCACAGCCTTACTTCAAGAACCAAGAACGAGTGGGCCCTTGGACGCGACAAGTTCGAGAAGCTGATCAAGCTGCGAGACCTTGGCATGAGCTCAGACGAGATACTGAAGCTCGGTGAGAAGTATCTCGAAGAGCTGAAAGCTGAACGCAAACACTTGGCACAGCAGATAGCGCCAGGAAAGACGGAGCAGGAAGTCATGAAGAAGATTGAAAGTGAGGCTCCGAAGACTTTCGAGGAAGCATTGAAGTACACCGAAGAAGCCATGGAGGAGGCCAAACGCTTTGTGCAGAAGAATAATCTGGCCACTGTCCCCGATGAAGACAGGCTGTACGTCAGGGAAACACCAGCTTTCATCGCGCCTCTGATACCGTTCGCCGCCATGATGATGTCCTCCAAATACGACAAGCCGCAAATAGGTGTCTACATAGTCACCCGGCCGAAAGACATAGCCAACCTAGGCAATCACCTCAACTACAAGTCAGTGAGGAATACGGCTGTTCACGAGGCCTACCCGGGCCACTTCCTGCAAGGCTCATGCTCAAACCGCGCCAGCGTAATCCGCATAATAGCAGAGGGAACAGAGACAGTCGAAGGCTGGGCACACTATTGCGAACAAATGATGGCCGAAAAAGGCTTCATAACTGACCCAGAAACCAAACTCATACAGATCAACGACGTAATCTGGCGAGCCGTTCGAATAATCGTGGACGTCAAGTTGTCCCGAGGCGAAATGAGCTTCGACGAAGCCGTTAACATGCTTGTCAGAGAAACTGGCATGTCAAAAGACGGTGCCACCGCTGAAGTGCGAAGGTACACTCAGACACCTGGCTACGCGCTTTCCTACCTGCTCGGAAAACACCTGATTCTTCAGCTGAAGAAGGCTGTAAAACAGAAAATGGGAAGCGAATACTCGGACAGGTTCTTCCACGACACCATCACTCATAATGGATACCTGCCTATGTCGTTGCTGCGCAAGGTCTTCGAGCAGAAGATAGGCAAACTGGAAGCCTAGCTTCCAGCGTTCCTCTCTTTTTTTGTTTCTTCTCCAATCGCGCGCGCTAGTGCGGGACAAGATTAAATTAGCTGAACCTGCACCAAGCTTATCCGTGAACCTCAAAACAATACTTGGCGCAATCGCCATAGCTATCCTACTCTTCTTTGGTATAATATTCGCGTTGTCCACTGGCGCGGTTCCCGAAGACCAGGGCGAGCTGAAAGTTACCAGGTTTGTTGTGGCAGGCATGCTGTTTGTTGCGGCCTTCGGGATCGCTTACTATTTGAGCAAGAAGCCGACGACCATAGTTCAGAAGCTTGAGGTGTCGGGCGAAATGAAGGCCGTGCCACTGAAGTGCCCCAACTGCTCAGCCTCCGTTGATGCCAACTCGATAAAGATGGTCTCAGGAGTGCCCTACGCAACGTGCCCCTACTGCGGACACACGTTCGAAGTGGCAGAGGAACCAAAATGGTGAGAAGCCGAACCCTGCTGACATTGTTTGTTTGCGCATTCATTCTGACCGTGCTTACGGGCCCAGTTGCCTTGGCTTGGACGGGAACCTACCATCTTGACCGCGAATGGGTCAAGATATGGATAAACCAAGATGGAACAATTGACCTGTTCTACAACATCACGTTGACACTGGATTCGGGAGACGACATAAACTTCGTGACAGTCGGTCAGCCCAAAGCTGATTTCACGGTAGGCGAGGCGAAGGATCAACACGGCTACACGCTGCAGACCTCGGACGTTAGCAGCAGCAGCGACTTCAAAGTTAAGGTCGCCCTTCGTGCACCGCTGAAACCTGGCCAAACCATCTGGTTTACGTTGACCACCAACGTGGCGCACATGATTTACCTGGACACGCAAAACGTGGGAAACGCAGGCATGCAGTTCATTCCAACATGGTTTGCGGCCTCGGTGCGTGACCTTCGTGTGTCAATCGTGTTGCCTCCTGGCGTCAATGAAAGCATGGTGCGGACTTCGCGGAACTGGACCAATACAGGCAAGGAAGGCGATGGGCGACTGTGGGTATATTGGCAGAACCAGAACCTCTCGCCTGGCGAACAATATCCAGTCGGTGTTTCCTTCCCGAAAGAATACGTGCAGCACTATGACACTGAGCCCTCTGATGGAAATCCTCCTTCGAGTTGGCCAAGCGTAGATTGGAGGCAATGGGCCTTGCCTCTCATTGCAGGCGGGGTCATTCTGGTCTCAGTATTGGTTGCTGCTGTCTTTGCGGCGGGCAAGAAGTCATATATTGCGCCTCGGGTCAGCATGGAGACTCTGGGGGCCAGACGAGGCCTGACCGCCGTCGAGGCATCGTATCTGCTTGACATGAAACCAACAATGCTCGTCACCGAAATTCTCTACAGCCTGCTGCAGAAACGGGCAGTGTGGGTTGAGTCTACAAAACCGTCAATCAAACTCAAAGTCATGGAGGACGTGCAACGCAACTTGGCGGCGCGTGAAACTTCGTTGAGATACTATGAGCTCGATTTTCTAGGCTCGCTGAGACCTGATGGAACGATAGACGAGGAGAAACTGGCTCGCACCGTCACGGGTCTGATGAAGAACACTGAGGAAAAGATGCGTGGCTACTGCCGCCGCGACACGATTGACTACTATAAGAAGGTCGTAACGAAGGCTTGGGGGCAGGTAGAGCAGGCAGGGACGCCCGAACTGGCATCGAAGGCTTACGACGAACAGCTACTGTGGCTCCTGATGGATCCTAATTATCAGGGACGCACCCGGACGGCTTTCAGCGAAAGACCCTTCGAACCCAATCCTCTCTGGTTCTGGTACTGGTACGGCTACACTCAATACCATCCACATCCGACTTACGCGCCAACATCACAACCAACGGCGCAGGCCGCGAAACCTCCAACAATCCCAGGTGCAGACTTCGCGAACAACATCGCAACGGCCCTAGAGAAAACCTCAAACAACATAGTCGTCAATCTGGAAAAATTCGCCAATTCAATAGTGCCGGTTCCTCAAGCGCAGAAGGCTTCAAACCAGCCTGCACACGGCAACGCTACCTGCGTGTGCGCGTGCCATTCATGCGCGTGTGTTTGCGCGTGCGTGTCTTGCGCCTGCGCATGCGCCGGCGGAGGAGTGGGATAAGACATGAGTTTTATACAACGAAGGCTACGTCCATAGATCCCCCAAGGGCGCTACACCTACCGAGGGATAGACAGCTTCGCGGGCCTAGCGCTTCAACTCAGAGTCGAGCCCAAAGGTCTAGGAATCATGGTCATTAACGCCAACACGGTGCTTTACCTAAACGAGACTGCAACGGCTTTGGCTTATTTCTTCATGCAGGGCATGTCAACAGACAGGGTTCTGAAGGAAATCGGACGAATGTACAGAGTCAAGCCGGCAACAGCTAAAGAGGATTACGAAAAGCTTGTTTATGCCATCAGCACGCTGGCACAGACCGAGAAGGTTTGCCCAGTGTCCTATCTCAACGTGGAAAGCATTGAGCCATTCTCACAGCCGTTATCAGCGCCGTTGCGCGTGGATCTAGCCCTCACTTTCAGGTGCCAAAACAATTGTGTTCACTGCTACGCAGGAGGCCCACACGAAACCTCTGAACTGACCACTGAGCAGTGGAAAGAAGTCATTAATCGCCTTCAACGCGTCGGCGTGTTCATACTTACCTTCACAGGCGGCGAACCGACACTCCGTGAGGACCTGATTGAACTGCTGCTCTACGCGCAGAACAAGGGAATGGTCACAGGCCTAGTCACGAACGGCAGAAAACTGAAAGACAAAACCTACGTCAGCGCGTTGGAGAAAAGCGGTCTGGACTTCGTGCAAGTAACACTCGAGTCCCACGAAGCCAAAATTCACGATTCCATGACAGCTACGAAGGGAAGCTGGAAAGAAACCGTGGCAGGAATAAAGAACGCCGTGCCCTCGCAAATCTACACCACCACAAACACGACTTTGAGCAAACAAAACGCTCCAGACTTCCTCGAAACACTGGATTTTCTGAAAGACCTAGGGGTCGCAGCATTCGGCTGCAACAGCCTCATCTACTCTGGGAAAGCCAACAAGATAGCCGACGAGTTCGCCTTGCCACTGGAGACGCTGAACGATCTGTTGCCCAAGATCCGCGACAAGGCCAATCAGCTCGGCCTCAAGTTTCTCTGGTACACGCCTACACAGTATTGCCGTCTTGACCCCGTCAAGCTAGGCTTGGGCGTCAAATCCTGCTCTGCGGCAGGCATAAGCATGTGCATAGGCCCAAACGGCGACGCGTACCCTTGCCAAAGCTACTTCGAGAGCCTCGGCAACATCCTGAAAGACGACTGGCAAAAAATCTGGAACCATCCACTCGCAACGCAGATAAGAAAGAGAGAATACGCGGAGCGGAAATGCAAGGACTGCCCACAACTACACGTCTGCGGCGGAGGATGCCCGCTGGAACTGCAGAAAGAGAAATTCATGTGCTCGGAAGCCCAGTAGTCGAGGCAACTAACATGATATACACTACTTCTTCGTCAAGCGAGCGTGGATCAGCGATGCGGCTCCTTACTCGTATCGAGTCAGGTAGAGAGGTTTGCCAGCTTCTCTTTTGCGTTCTTCCATGGGAATGCTGTCCAGGGGTTCAATGTCGCTGGCTCTTGACTTGATCACAATGGCCTTGGGGATTTCAACTATGGTGGCACTCTTGGCCCTCAATTTCCATTCCACTTCTCACACTACGCGCACTGCAGATAATTGGCTTTTGAAACCAGAATTAGTATTGAAAAACTGGATTCATCCTCTATGCGCATCAAGTCCCACGTGCGAGGAGAGCGGATAAATATGCGCTTATGTTGGAAGAAGCATATTGGTGGGCTAGACTTGTGGAGTGCGTGATGGACGTGGCTGGGATGAGACGGCGGGGTCGCTATCGGCGAGGGTTCTCAGTTGCGGTTCTCGTGGGTTTCGAGGAGAATCGTGCCGTCCTTTGGCAAGTGTACAGCAACGTAGCGAAGACCCAAGCCACGGTGATGCTTAGGGGAACTAGGAAAGATGACAGGGCAGTCTACAGCTTTCATGAATCAGTCGTGGATGCGTTGAGGCCAGCGCTCAAAGAAGGTGTTAGAAGCATCGTGATAGTGACTCCCGAGAGGACCAGCTTTTCACGTGATTTCCTGAACCATGTTCAGAGACATCATGCATGGTTGACCCAAGCCAGAGGTCCAGGTCAAGTGGCCTTCGGAGAACTCGTCGGTTCAGCAGTCCAACCTCATGATGTGGCAGAGCTCGTGAAAACCCAAGCCTTCCAGAAGGCCATCAGCGAAACCACATCCGGAGAAGCCGACCACGTCATTGACACGCTCGAAAAGCGTCTTAACGACGCCGAAAGAGGTGAATCTGTCCTTTATTCGCTCCGAGAGATAGAAGATCTCCTTTACAGCCGACCGAAACGGGGCGGTCTCAGACCCTCGTATCTGTTGCTCACGGACAAGTATCTCTCAAAACAAGGAGAAAAGAGTAGGCTTAACAGACTGCTGCAGATTTCGAAGAACAGAGGCGTCAAAACTAGAGTAGTCAATGCTGAGACGCCAGCTGGCAAACGGCTCAGTCAACTGGGAGGGCTTGTTTGCCTTGCTGAGCTTGGTCAAACAGACAGCACGTAACACACGCAGTAAGCGCGCCGGCCGAGGCTTTCCTTACTGGAGTTTCTTGCCACACTTGCCGCAGTAGCTATCGTTCCCGGAGTATTCTTCTCCACAGCTGGGACATTGGCCTTTTTCTCTGCCAGCAGGTTGGCGTACGTTTTCCCTTGCGGTTCTGTAGGCCTTCTGCACTTCTCTGGCCGCCGTAGCAAAGGCTTTCTCCATCTCTTTTCCAATTCTGGCAATAGTCTCTCTTATCTCATCCGCAGGTGCAGAAACGCCTGCTTTAATGCCTGCTTGGGTTTTCGCCCCGCATCGTGGACAGAAATATGCTTCCTCAGAAAGGCTGTTGCCGCATTTGGAACAGAAACCCGTGGAAGTCACCGGTTATGTAACAGATGGGAAGGATGATTTAAGCGTTGTTCAACCGGGTCTGCTTTAATCCTAGGCATGTGCGAGTCGTCTGGTTCTGGTTCCGCGCGTTAGCGGCGAAGTCTCATCACAACAGTCTCGGAAAGGTAGTTGAATATTCTTTGTCGCTTCCTTGGGTAAAGTAGCCATCCCAATAAGCAGTCCAGTGGGAGAAGAAAGGCTTTCCCTATGCTTTCTATGGCCGCACGCGCAATGTCCGTTGGTTTGCCGTCCAACCGCGTGACTTTTATCCTCATGATCATTTTGCCGAATGACTGGCCGTATGCCCCTTCCATTATCATCCAATACAAGAAGTGGATGAAGTTGCTGAGACCGAAGTCGACGAACGGAATCCAGGTTGGGAATCCAGTCGCCAATGTGAAACTGGGCCATCCGGCGGCCAAGAGTAGTCTTATCGGTGTGATTACAATGGCGAGGATCACGACGTCTATTAGCCAGGCGACGAATCTTTCACCCCAATTCGCCAGGTCAAGTCTGGCCGTGCTTTTGACAGGGGTTCCGCATTTCGGGCAGTAGGTCGCCTCTTCAGACATTTCGTTTCCACAGTTCTTGCAGTATGGCATCGGCTTGTTTCTCCGCTCGCAACATTACTTCTTGGAGTATTTATCTTTCTCTTTCCTAACGACGTGGAAGCCTCGTTTCTCAAGCTGTTCAAGCAGTTCTTTAGGTTTCTGATACCATTGGCCCCACTTTCTGCAGATGTGCTCAGTCCAGCTGTAGTTGTCGTAGGTGTATGTTTCTTTGCGTTTTCCTTCAAGTCGTATTTTGGCTCTTGCCTTCTGGTAGTAGTTCTGTGCGAGGTAGCCTTTGTCCATGGCTTTCATGGCTTTGGAGACTTTTTTATCGTCAAGTTCTGGGTATTTGTCTTCGAAAAGCGTGAAGTCAAGCGGGTATCGGGGCCTTGGCGGCGGATCTTCATCTGGATAGCCCATTGCTAACTGCACTAGCGGGAACACGCGAGGCGGTAGCTTGTACTCTTCAGCAATCTGGCTCGCCCTGTACATTGCGCTTCCGAGGAAGCAGCTTCCAAGCCCTAGACTTCTGCCTGCGATCACCATGTTTTCAGCCATCAGTCCCGCATCCTCAATGCCGAAAAACAGTAGCGTGAGATCATTCGTGGCGAGCTTCCAGTTCCTCTTTACCATTATGCGTTCGAACTTGAAGGAGTCCACGCAGATTGTGAACAGGAGCGGGGCCTTCCACGGGTTTCTTTTCTTGTTGCGTGACAGCAGAACGCTGTAGTACTGCGAGGCGAAGGGCGCTTGTTGGCCTGCCCTCACAATCGCCCTTAGGGTCTCGTCAGAGACGGGCTTGTCTGAGTATTTGCG
>Ga0209253_10002544_pt1 | contig 16152 bp, 13 predicted proteins | sample FrelakmetBRP12BR_FD_187145 | JGI IMG/M metagenome (GOLD analysis project Ga0209253, IMG submission 187145) | Freshwater lake sediment microbial communities from the University of Notre Dame, USA, for methane emissions studies - BRP12 BR (SPAdes)... | ecosystem: Environmental > Aquatic >...
TCGCCATCGTCACCCTCTCGGTCATCGGCGCGGCGGGCCTGGCCCCACGCCTGGCGCTGCTCCACGAGGCGCTCGCCGGCGGACCCCCCGCCGCGCTGTCGCGCTCGGCCTCGCCGGACGACGTGGTGAGCCTCATCTTCACGAGCGGCACCACCGGCACGCCCAAGGGCGTGATGCTGACGCACCGGAACTTCGCGAGCCTGGTGGCTCGCCTCGCCGGGACCTTCGAGCTGGGGCCCGGCGATGGCCTGCTCTCGGTCCTCCCGCTGCACCACACCTTCGAGTTCACCTGCGGCCTCCTGGTGCCGCTCTCGCGGGGTGCCGAGGTCGAGTACCTCGACGAGGTCACCGCCGACCGCATCGGCGATGCGCTCGAGGAGGGGCGCGTCACCGCCATGATCGGCGTGCCGGCGCTCTGGTCGCTGATCCACCGGCGCATCACCCAGGAGATCGCGGCCAAGCCGGGGCTGGTGGAGCAGGCCTTCCGCGCGCTGCGCCAGGCGAACGCGTCCCTGCGGGAGCGGCAGGGCTGGAACCTGGGCAAGCTCCTGTTCTGGCCGGTCCACCGCAAGCTCGGCGGCCGGCTCCGCATCCTCGTCTCCGGCGGCTCGGCGCTCTCGCCCGACGTCCAGAAGGCCTTCCACGAGATGGGCTTCGACCTCTACGAGGGCTATGGCCTCACCGAGACCGCGCCGGTGCTGTCGGTGAGCACCCCGGACGACCGGGTCCGGCTCGGCCACGTGGGGCGGGCCCTCCCCGGGATCGAGCTGCGCATCCACGAGCCGGACGCGAACGGCGTGGGCGAGGTGCTGGCGCGGGGGCCCAACGTGATGCTCGGCTACTTCGCTGGCGGCGACGGGGCGCCCGAGGTCGATCGCGACCTCACCGACGCCGTCCTCCGCGACGGCTGGCTCTCCACCGGCGACCTTGGGAAGCTGGACGGCGACGGGCGACTCACCATCGTGGGGCGCAAGAAGGACGTCATCATCGACGCGAACGGCAAGAACGTCTACCCGGACGAGGTGGAGGAGCTCTACCAGCACGCCGACCTCGTCGAGGAGCTGTCGGCGGTCGGGCTGCCGGAGCCGGACGGGGAGAAGGTGGCGCTGCTGGTGGTCCCGGCGTATCGCGACCGCGACCGCGCCGAGGTGCACCGGCGGGTCGAGGCCCATCTCCGCGAGGTCACCGCCGGGCTGCCCTTCCACAAGCGCGCCAAGCTCTGGCACCTCTCGGACGAGCCGTTGCCGCGCACCGCCACACGCAAGGTGAAGCGGTCGCTGGTCGTCGACGAGCTCGTGCGGCGCGAGGCGGCGGCGCACAAGGGGAGAAAGGCCCGTGAGTCGGCGGGGCGAGGCGGCGACGGCTGGGTGCTCGACCTCGTCGCCGAGATCTCGCGCCGGCCGCGCCAGGCGGTGACGGCCCGCAGTCAGCTCGCCGCCGAGCTGGGCTTCGATTCGCTGATGGCGACCGAGCTGCAGGCGGCACTCGAGGAGGCCGGCGTCCCTTCGAGCCTCGTCGATCAGGTACCCGACGCGCAGACCGTGGGGGACCTGGCAAGGCTGGTGGGCGCCTCGGTCCACCGGCGCGACGAGACGGAGCGGCCGGCGGCGCGGGCGCGCTCCGAGGCGGAGCCGGAGGAGGTGGTGGTCCCCGCCGCGTTGCAGTCCATGGGGCGCGCCGTCCTCGGCGCCGCCCAGCGCGCCCTCTACGAGGACCTCTACCGGGCGCGGGTGGACGGGCGCGTGAACGTCCCCTCCGACCGGAACGTGCTCGTCGTCGCCAACCACGCGAGCCACCTCGACATGGGGCTCGTCAAGGTGGCGCTCGGCGAGCAGGGCGCGCGCTTCGCCGCGCTCGCCGCGGCCGACTACTTCTTCGACACCCCGCTGAAGCGGGCCTTCTTCGAGAACTTCACGAACCTGATCCCCATGGACCGCGCGGGGTCGGTCCGCAGCAGCCTGCGCGCCGCGGCGACGGCGCTGCGCGGTGGCTACAACGTGCTCATCTTCCCGGAGGGAACCCGATCCCGCGACGGGAGGATGGCGCCCTTCAAGCCCACCGCTGGCTACCTGGCGCTCCAGTGCGGGGTGGACACGCTCCCCGTGTACCTCCACGGCACCCACCAGGCCCTCGCCAAGGGCTCGCTGCTCCCGCGCCGGGCCGACCTGCGCGTCGCCATCGGGCGCCCCGTCACGGCGGACGAGCTGCGCCGGCGCACCGCCGGCCTGCCCAAGGGAGAGGCCCACAAGGTGGCCGCCCGGATCATGGAGGAGGCCGTCGTGGCGCTGCGCGACCGGGTCCTCTCCGAGCTTGGGGCGGCGCAGGCCCGGCGCGGCGGCGCCGCACCGCCGGCGGCGACCGGCCCGGCCCGGGTGGAGGGAGGCGCCGCCGGGCCCGAGGCGGTCGTCGCCGGTCACGGCGGCGCCGACCCAGGCGACGAGGGCCTTGGGGACGGCCCCGGCGCGAAGCGCCCCGCACCTTCCCGCGCCCCCGCGTCCGGCCAGAAGGACCCGCCGTGAAGGTCCTCGTCACCGGCGCCACCGGCTTTCTCGGCCAGGCGCTGTTGCCGCTCCTCGCCGAGCAGGGTCACGAGCTGCGCGTGCTGGCCCGGGGCGACGCCGAGCCGGCCGGCGCACTGGGCGCCGAGGTGATCCGCGCGCCGATCGAGGACCGCCAGGCGGTGCGCCGCGCGCTCGGCGGGGTCGAGGCGGTCTACCACCTCGCCGGCAAGGTGGACTTCGACCCGAGGGACCCCGCGGCGCTGTACCGGCTGCACGTGGAAGGGACGCGCACCCTGCTCGAGGACGCGCTCGCCGCGGGCGCCTCCCGCTTCGTCCTGGCGTCGAGCTCCGGGACCGTGGCGGTGTCCGAGGAGCCACGCGAGGCCACCGAGAGCGACCAGGACCCCATCCGCCTGGTCGCCGGCTGGCCCTACTACCTGTCGAAGCTCTACCAGGAGAAGACGGCGCTTCGCTTTCACCGCGACACGGGGCTCCCGGTGGTGGTGCTCAACCCCTCGCTCCTGCTCGGCCCCGGCGACGCGCGTCTCGGCTCCACCTCGGTGGTCTTCCAGTTTCTCGAGCGGCGCATCCCGGCGATGCCGAAGGGCGGCCTCTCCTTCGTGGATGTCCGCGACGCCGCCGCTGCGTTCGCGGCGGCGCTGACGCGCGGTCGCCCTGGCGAGCGCCACCTGCTCGGCGGCGCCAACATGACCTTCGCCGACTTCCTCGGCCGGCTCTCGCGCCTCTCCGGGGTCCCGGCGCCGTGGGTGACGATGCCGTCCGGCGCCCTCGTCGCCGGCGCGCGCATGCTGGAGCGCTTTCACGCCTGGCGCAGGAGCGAGCCTCCCATCTCGCCCCCGGAGGTCGAGATGGGCGAGCGCTTCTGGTACGTGGACGCCGAGAAGGCCCGCCGCGAGCTCGGATTCGCGCCGCGCGACCCGCAGGAGACGCTCTTCGAGACCTGGCAGTACGTCGAGGAGCGGTTCCGCGGGCGGCGGCCGGCCGCCGCCTCGTCGCGGTGGAGCTGAGGGGCCGCGGGCCGCCCCCCGTCACATCGTCCCGTTCGACACGTCCCGGACCTTCCGCACCGCGGCGACCCGGCACGGCTCGCCGCAGGCCGGGCAGACCTCGTAGGTCATCTCCTTCACGACCAGCACGTCCGGGTGGGAGGACGCCGGCGCGATCGCGGCGCCGCAGTCGGGACAGGCGAGCGCCTCGACCGGCGCGGCGCGCACCAGGACCTGCGAGCGTCGCGCGCCCGGCGGGCAACGGCTGCACTCGACGCCGTAGAGCCAGCCGACCTCGGTCCGGGCGGGAGCGCGCTCGAGGTCCGCACCGCAGTACTGGCAGTCGTCTCCCACCGGCCCCACCTAATCCCGCCCCGAGGCGCCGGCAACGCCAGCGAACGCGGAAGGATCGCCGGGGAAGCGCGACCGGGGTCGCGCCCTCGAGCTGCGCAGAAGACTGGAGGCACCGCCCGGATTCGAACCGGGGAATACGGGTTTTGCAGACCCGTGCCTTACCGCTTGGCGACGGTGCCGGAAGCGCGGTCGGTTGTAGCGGAGGCCCCGGCCGCGGTCAACGGCCCGGCCGGCGGCGAGCGGCGTGGCCGCTGCCCTCGCTCCCTCGTCCACCGGAACGCACCTCCGCTCGGGCCACCCGGATGCCGTTCGCGCGCAGCGCCGCCAGGAGGTGCGGGAGCTCCGCCTCGGCGAGCGGCGAGAGCCCGCGCGGAACCGCGAGCCGGACCTCGATGCCGGCCGTGCCCTGCGTGAGGGTCAAGGCCAGGCTCGCCCCGAGCCGGACCTCGAGCGCCGGCAACCCTTGCAGCGAGGCGACGACGGCGAGCCGCTCCACGGCCCGGGCCAGGAGCGGCGCCCCCGCGGCGCGAGAGAGCGACTCTGCGCGTGCCGGGGATGCGCCGACGGCTTCCTCGAGGAGCCGATCCCCCACGGGGAGGTGCGCGCCGGCGCCGTCCGGCCCCCGGACCCGGACGGCCTCTCTCCGCTCCCGACGCCCGGCTTCCTTGCCGGGGCCGCCGCGGGTCGCGGGAGCCCCGTCACCTCCCCCGCGAGCCTCGGAGCGCCCGAGCCTGGCCGCGAATCCGACCCCGGCGTCTGCGTCCCGTCGGGACGCCCGGCTCGGCGCGACCGCACCCGTCGATCCCGCATCGTCCACGCGCATGCAGTTTCTCCGTGCGCGCCTCCCGGGGCGCGCCGGACCACGCCCATGCACCCCTGGTGCCGGACGGGCCGCCGCGCGGCGCCTCCGCCGCGCCACGCAGCCGGTCCGCAGCGCGTCCGCGACGTCCACGCCCCCGCCCACCGGAGGCCCGAACCGCAGGCCTGCCCGCCCGGCCCTGGCTCGACTATGCTGCGCGGCCGTGCGCCGCACCGGCCTCCTCCTCCTGCTGCTCCTCCTCTACCTGCCGGGCCTGGGTTCGTCGGCGTCGGGCACGCACCCCGACGAGGCCTGGTACCTCGGCATCAGCGCGGAGATGCACGCCAAGGGCGCGTGGCTCACGCCGACCCTCGACGACATGCCGATCTGGTACAAGGCACCGCTGCTCTACTGGGCCGAGCGGGCGTGCTACGCGGCCCTGGGCACGGGGCTCTTCGCCGCCCGGCTGCCGTCAGCGCTCTCCCTCGTGGCGCTGTGCCTGCTGGTGGCGGCGCTGGCGCGCCGGATGTACGGGGCCCGCGCCGAGCTCCCGGCGGCGTTGCTGACCGCCACCACCTTCGGCTGGGTCCGGTACGCACGCCTGGCGATGTTGGACGCCCCGATGGCTCTGGGGCTGGCCATCGCCGCCTACGCCACCTGGCGTGCCGCCGAGGAGGATCGACCCCCGTGGTTGCTCGCCGTCGGCGCCGCGGCGGCCATGGACTTCCTCCTGAAGGGCCCGGTCGGCCCCGTCCTGGTCCTGCTCCTGTCGGGCGGCTTCCTGCTCGTCCGCAGGCCGGCCCTGCTCGCCACGCGCTGGACGGCGCTCGCCTTCGCGCTGGGGGCGCTCTTCGGACTGCCCTGGTACGTGGCCTCCTTCGCGGTCCACGGCCGCGCCTTCTACGACTTCTTCGTGGTCTCCGAGAACTATGGCCGCTTCATGCACCCCTGGACGCTGCGCGGCGAGGCGACGCTGCTCGTCGGCTTCCTGGTCTTCATGCTCCCCTGGACGTTCTGGTTCCTCGGCAGCCTGGGCGCGCTGGGCCGGTGGCGCGATCCGGGCGTCCTGCTGCCACTCGCCTGGATCGGCTCGGTGCTCGTCACCTTCTCCGTACCGTCGCTGAAGTGGCCCCACTACGGGCTGGGAGCCGTCCCCGCCGCCATGCTGCTCGCGGTCCGTGCGCCTCCGCCGCGCCTCGCTCGCCTCGCCACCGGAACCGTCCTGCTCGCCGCGGCCGTGGTGGCCGCCCTCACCCTGCGCTGGCCGCTCCCCTGGACCGTGGCGCTGGCGCTCGCAGGGGCCGCCGCCTCGGCCGCGGCCGGAGGTGCGCTGGCGCTGCGCGGCTCGGTCACCGGGGGGGCGTTGGCCGTGGCCGTCTTCTTCGCGCTCGTCGCCCTCTCGATACCTGGGGTGAATCCGCCGGCCGCTCCCGCCGCCGCGTTCGCCCCGGCGGCCGGACGCCCGCTCTGGGTTTTCGACGCCACGCCGGGGCTCTTCACGCTCGATGCCGGGCGGGCGGTGCGCCGCGCCTCGACCGAGGTGGAGGCCGAGCGGGCGCTCGCGGCGGGCGGCGCGCTCATCATCTCCGACACACAGCGCCAGAGGCTCCCGGGGCCGGTGCGCGCCCACCTCGTGGAGCTGGCGCGATGGCGACGGATTCCGGGCTATCTCGCTGCGGAGAGGGTCTGGCGGTCCTGGCGCGACCGGGATCCTGGCGCTCTTTACGAGGGGATGGCGCTCGTCGCGCTCCCCGTCACCGGGCCGTCACCTCCCCCGTGAACGGACCCATGCCGGCAGCGCCCCAAAGGGATGCTGCCCCAATCGACGCGTAGTTGATAAACGGACCGTATGAATCTGCTGTCGAGGTTCGCGTCCAACGTGCGCCGCCTGCGGGCCAAGAAGAAGCTCTCGCAGAAGGCTCTGGCCGACAAGGTCGGCATCTCCGTGTCCTACGTGTCCATGCTGGAGCGCGGACAGCGCTCGCCGCCGCTGGAGACCATCGAGAAGATGGCCAAGGCGCTCGGCGTGCCGCCTGCCGCCATGCTGGGCGGCAAGTAGGGGGGGACGCCAGGCCGGTCGCGGCGGCCCCGGGGGGACCGCGCGCTCCCGGTGTGTCGAGCCCTCAGCGCCCGAGCGTCTTCTCCCCGGGCGTCCAGTTCACCGGACACTTCTCGCCGGTCTCGAGCGCCTCGAGCACGCGCAGCGTCTCCGACACCGATCGCCCCACCGCGGTGTTGTGGTAGCAGGCGTACTGCACGATCCCCTGGGGATCGACGATGTAGGTGGCCCGGGTGGCGTGGCCGCGGTCCTCGAGGAGCGCCCCGTAGCTGCGGGCGATGGACTTCGTCAGATCGGCGACGAGCGGGATGCGGAGCTCGCCCAGGCCGTGCTCGATCCAGGCCCGGTGCGAGAACTGGGAGTCCACGCTGCAGCCGATGACCTGGGCGCCGAGGGCCTCGAACTCCTTGACGCGCTTGGAGAACTCGAGGATCTCGGTGGGGCACACGAAGGTGAAGTCGAGCGGGTAGAAGAAGAGCACCACCCACTGGCCCCGGAGCTCGGAGAGCGAGAGCTCGCCGATCTCCCCCTTGCCCCGGACGGCCGGTGCGCGGAAGTCGGGAGCCTGCTGCAGCACGGTGACCATGGTGCGCCTCCGGGGACGCGGGACGATCGGCACGTCGGGGACGCCGGTCGGATAAGCGCCGCTCCGGGGTGTGTCAAGGCGCCGGGGTCGCACCGGGGTCGCCTTGACCCGGGTTTGCGGCGCCAGGCGCCGCCGACTAGACGATCCCCTCCGGCCGGGAATACTCTTGCCTGTCGGACGTCGAAGGAGAGCATGCCCCGCTGGAGCCGCAGACAGTTCCTCAAGGCCGCCACCGCCACCGCCATGGCCGGAGTGGCGGCGCCTGCACTTGCCCTCAACCATTCCGTCCGGCCCGAGCCGCTCGAGGTGCTGGTACCCGACCTCGACCCGGCCCATGACGGGCTGCGCGTCGCCCAGCTCTCGGACCTGCACGTCGGCGACCTGACACCGGTCGAGCGAATCCGCGCCGCCATCGCCGAGGCGAACCGCTTCCGGCCGGACCTGGTGGCGCTCACCGGCGACTACCTCACCCGCGACGGTCGCGGCGTCGGGCTCATGCGCGAGCAGCTCGGGGGCCTCGAGGCGCCCACCCTGGCGACGCTGGGGAATCACGATCGCTGGGTCGACCCGCTCGGCGCCGCCGCAGCGCTCGAGCACCTCGGCTATGGCGTCCTCGAGAACGAGAACACCACGCTCAGGCTGCGAGGCGTTCCCTTCACGGTCATCGGCATCGACGACCTCTGGACTCGAGCCGCCGACCCGCCCCGGGCCATGAAGGGCGCCGCGAAGGGTTCGCGCCTCTACCTCGCCCACGTGCCCCGGACCGCCGACATCCTCGAGAACTGGGGGACGCCGATGCTGGTGCTGTCCGGCCACACCCACGGCGGCCAGGTGAACGTGCCGCTGCTCATGCGGGCGATGCGCTGGATGGCCCACGAGCCCTACCACGAGGGGCTCTACCAGGTGGGCCAGGTGCAGCTCTACGTGAACCGCGGCGTCGGCAACGTCGGCCTGCCGATCCGGCTGAACGCGCCGCCGGAGGTGTCGCTCCTCACGCTCCGCTCCGGTGCGGTGGTGGGCGCCGGCCCGGACGGCGCCGGGGGCTGAGCCTCCGCGTCCCTACGAGCCCGGCGCCTGGGCGATGCCCTGGCGCAGCCTGGCCAGCTCCGCCAGGTCCTCGGCGAGCTGGAGCGTCCGCGCGGCGGCGCGGCGGGCGCGCTCCTGGTCCTCGGCGGTGAGCGCGAAGCGCGGCAACATCCGACGCACGAACTCCTGGTGGCGCGCATCGTCCGGCCCGATGACCTCACGGTAGAGCCGTGCGGTCTCGGCGTCGCCGCGCGACTCGCACCAGCCGGCGAGGATGGCGTTGCGCACCCGGGCGATCCCCTCGCGCACGCCCGCGGCCGCGAGCCGCTCCGCCGGGGTCTGCAGTCCCTTCAGGTAGCGGAAGGTGGCGCTCGTCCCGCGGGCACGCAGCTCGGCGGCGTCCGGGGCGGCGCCGAGCTGGCGCAGCCGCTCGCCGAGGAACCGGTAGTGCTTCGCCTCGTCGCCCACCTGGCGCGCCAGGCCGAGCTTCAGCTCCAGGTCTGGCTCCCCGTTCATCCACAGCGCGGCCAGCTCGGCGGCCTCGATCGCGTCGCGGAGCGTCGAACCGAGGAGCTCGGAGACGCGGGCCTCCTCCGACCGGGGGCCCTTCGCCTGCTCGCCCATGTGGGCCAGCGAGCGGACGGTCTCGCTCTCCAGCTGCTCGGCGAACGCAGCCGGATCGGTGGCCCCGCCTCGGGGCGTCGCCGCACCCTCGGGCTCGAGGGGGAAGGCCGGAGGGACGGGGGCGTCACGCACGTCCTCCTGCATACCCGGAACGGGGGCCCCGCGGTGTCCCCCGTTCATGGAAGTGTCCCGCCTTCATGGCAGGTCGGCGATGGCGGCGTCTCGCCCGTCGGCCGCAGCGCCCGGTTCGGTCACATGGCATCGCCGGCGGCCCCGCATCACGCGGCCGCGCCCGGTCAGTGCGAGGAGACCAGAGACGCGCTCACTCTCTCGTCGACGCCGAGGCGCACCACGAGGTCCTGCTCCCAGGGAAGGTAGCCACTCATCTTGAGCGCCAGCCGATGGCGCCCCGGCGCCAGCCGGACCGTGCACGGGGTCTGGCACCGGCTCCGGCCTCCAACCACAACCTCTGCGCCGGGCGGCTGGCTCTCCACGGCCACCGGCCGCGCCTCCGTGCCGGGCTCGGCGTCCGGCGGCGGGGGTGAGGCGCGGCACCCGGACACGGCGAGCGCCGCCACCGCCACCAGCGCGCTCGCGGCGCGCACTACCAGACCTCGCAGCGCACCGTCGGGAGGGCGGCCATGGCGCTGGCCGCGGGGCACTGGAAGGCGGCTGCGAACGCGGGCGTGTTGACGAGCGGCCCGTTGACGCGATGCTGGGGCGAGGAGTGGGGATCGGTGCGGGCGCGCAGCCGGGCCTGCTCGGGGCGGGTCTTGCTGCACCAGATCTGCGCGACACCCACGAAGAACTGCTGGTCGGGCGTGAGCCCGGCCACCACCGGCCCCGGCTTCCCCGCCGAGGCGGACTGGTGGGCCACCCAGGCGAGCTTCACGCCGCCCAGGTCGGCGATGTTCTCGCCGAGCGTCAGCTTGCCGTCGAGCTTCACGTCGTCGATCACCGTGTACCCGGAGTACTGATCCGCCACGCACCGGGCCTTGGCCTCGAACTTCTTGCCGACCTCCGGCGTCCACCACTCCCGGAGGTTGCCCTGGGCGTCGAACTGCCGCCCCTCGTCGTCGAAGCCGTGGGTCAGCTCGTGCCCCACCACCATGCCGACCGCACCGTAGTTCACCGCCTCGGGCGCGGCCGGGTCGTAGAAAGGCGCCTGGAGGATTCCGGCCGGGAAGACCATCTCGTTGAGCTGCGGGTTGTAGTAGGCGTTCACCGTGGGCGGGGTCATCTCCCACTCCTTGCGGTCCACGGGCTTGCCGATCTTGGCGAGGCTGCGCGCCTGCTCGACGGCGTTCGCCGAGGCGAGGCTCTTCGCGAGGGAGGCCCGATCCACCTGCACGGCGTCGTAGGAACGCCAGGTGTCGGGGTAGCCGACCTTGTTCACGATGGCGTGCAGCTTCTCCTGCGCCTTCTTGCGGGTGGGCTCGTCCATCCAGGCGAGCGTCGCCAGGTTCGCCTCCATGGCCCGCTCGATCTCGGCCACCATCCGGTCGGTGCGCGCCTTGGCGTCGGCGCCGAAGTGGCGTGCCACGAAGGCCTGCCCGAGCGCCTCGCCGAGCGCGCGGTCGGCGACCGCCACGCAGTGCTTCCAGCGCGGCGCCAGCTCCTTGGCGCCGGTGAAGTTCTGCGACTGGAAGGCGAACTCCTGGTTCACGAAGGCCTTGGGGAGCGCCCTCCAGCTGGCTCGCGTCTGGAGCAGCCGCCATCGCAGGTAGGCCTGCCAGGTCCCGGGCGGGGTCGTCTCGACGAGCCGGTTCAGCTCGACGAGGAACCGTGGCGTGGTGGCGTTGATGGCGGTGAGCCCGGGAGCACCGGCCTCGGCCAGGTACACCGTCCACGGGAAGCGCGGCGCCGCCTTCTCGAGGCCGGCCAGCTCGACGCGGTTGTGGAGCCGCTCCGGGTCGCGCATCTCGACCCGGGTCCAGTGGGAGGCGGCGATCGCGGTCTCGAGCCCCGCCACCCCCTTCGCCTGGGCAGCCGCCTTCCCGGGGGGCACGCCGGCGAGGGTCAGCATCTTCTCCACGTGGGCCTGCCAGGCCTGCCGGATGGCCCTGGTCCGGTCGTCCTCCCTGGTGTAGTAGTCGCGGTCCGGCAGCGACAGGCCCCCCTGGGCGACCTCGCCGGTCACCTGGGTGGCGTCTCGGAAGTCCACCGTCGAGGCGAAGCCGAAGAGCACCGGCACGCCCTGGCGCTGCAGCCGGCCCACCTCCTTCGCGAGCGAGGCCGGGTCCTTCACCTCGCCGATGCGGGTCCACTCGGCGAGCAAGTCGGCGAGGCCGCGGGCCTCGGCGGTGGACTCGTTCAGGCAGGCACCGTAGAGGTCTCCGAGCTTGGCGGCGGCCTTGACCGACGCGTCCACCTTGCCGGCGGCGTAGGCCTCGAGCAGGTCGCGCAGCTTCTCCAGGTTCTTCTCCTGCAGCTCGTCGAACCGCCCCCAGCGCGCCTTGTCGGCGGGGATCTCGTTCCTGGCGATCCAGCCGCCGCAGGCAAAGCGGTAGAAGTCCTGGCAGGGGTTCGCGGTGGGGTCCAGCGTCGAGGCGTCGAAGGCGGGCGCGGCGGCGGCCGGCCCGGCGGGAGCGGCCGGATCGGCGGCAGAGGTCGCGGGGGGGGAGAGGCCGAGGGCGGCGGCGAGGGCGAGGAAGGGGACGCGAAGGGCGTTCATCGAGTCGTCGGCTCCTGGTGAGGGGGAGGCGAGTTCTAGGCGGGAGGCGGCCGGCGCGCAGGGTCGGCGCGCGGCGCCCGCGTCTCGAGGCGGCGGGCCCGGCGGCCGTGGGCCTCGCGCTCGCGCACCCGCTCCTCCTCCGTCTCGTGGAGGAGCCGGGCGACGGGGGCGGGGCGCCGGTCGGGGCCGAGCGCCACGAAGGTGAGGAACCCGTCGCAACAGCGCCGGCGTTCGCCGGTGTCCGGGTCCTCGTCGATGACCTCGACCTCCACCTCCATCGAGGTACCGAAGGCCGCGTTCACCTGCGCCCGGAGGAGCGCCACGTGGCCGAGGCGCACCGGCGCCAGGAAGGTGAGCTGGTCGATGGCCACGGTGACCACTGGCATGCGGGCGTGGCGCCGCGCCGCGACGGCCCCGGCCAGGTCCATCCACTGGACGATGCGGCCGCCGAAGGCCGAGCCGAGGTTGTTGGCGTCGGTGGGCATCACCAGCTCGGTCATCTCCACGCGGCTCGCCGCTGCAGGCTTGGGGTCGGGTCCGGGCATGGGCCGGTGTATAGCCGGGAACCCGGCATGGCGCGCGCCCCACGCTGGCCCCTTCCCCTGCATCCGGGTTCGGTGCTATCGGGGCCGCATGCCGCTCGAGGTCACCCTCATCGACTGGGCCAGCGATCCGCTCGCCAAGCTCTACGCCGCCTACCGCACCTGCTACAGCCCCAAGACCCCGGCCGAGGTGTGGTCGGAGATCCAGGACGGCACCGTCTCGCGGGACAGGATCCGCGAGTTCATCGCCGAGCGGCTGAAGACCGGCCACGCCTCGCCGCTCGAGCAGGTGGTGTTCTGGTTCGGCATCAGCGGGGTGTCCCGGTCCCTGTCGCACCAGTTCGTGCGCCACCGCGTCGGCATCAGCTTCGAGCAGCAGTCGCAGCGCTACGTCCGCTACCGGGAGGACCGGCTCGACTACGTGCGCCCCAAGACCTGGGCCGAGGCCGGCCTCGGCGACGCCTACGACCGGCTCATGGGGGAGATCACCCGCGTCTACCAGGAGGCGCTCGCCAAGGGCATCCCGGCCGAGGACGCGCGCTTCGTCCTCCCCAATGCCACGCCCACGAACTTCCAGGTCATGGTGAACTTCACCGAGCTCCTCCACATCGCCGACCTGCGGCTCTGCTGGCGGGCGCAGTGGGAGATCCGCCACATGGTGGCACTGATGCGCCGCACCGTGGTGAAGGCCGTCCCGGAGATCGGCGGCCAGCTCCAGCCCAAGTGCGGCGATCGGCGCATGGGGTACTGCGACGAGCCCGTCAAGGACTGGGAGGCGTGCCCCATCGGCAAGGTGCGGCCGCACAAGGATCTCCTCTTCCAGGTCTTCCAGCAGCAGCGGAAGGGGGCGGTGGTGCCGCTCGCCGAGACCGACATCCGCAGGGTCGAGGACGCCGGGAACGAGGAGTAGGCGGCGGGCGGCGCGGCCGGGACCGTCCGGCGCGAGCCGAGGGGGCGCCGCGTGTAGAATCCTGCGCCATGACGACCGGCCGCTCCGCGCTCACCGCCTTCCTCGCCTGCGCCGCCCTCTCGGTCTCGCTGGCTGCGCCCGCGGCTCGCGCCCAGGCGGTCCTCACCGCCGACCTCGCCTCCGGCATCCCGGTCGGGCTGGCCGTGCCGGGCACCGTCGCCGGGTCGGACGAGGCGACGGCGATGTCGGCGAATCCCGCCGGGCTCGGATTCGTCGGCGGCGCCACGCTCCAGTACTTCTTCGAGGACGGCCAGGCGGGCCGCCTCGTCGGCAACGGGCTGTATGCGGCCCTGCCGCTCGGGCCGGTCGCGACCGGGCTCTCTCTGGAGTGGATGAGCCCGTCCCCGGGGACGCGCTACCTCAAGACCGAGGTGGCCCTGGCCCTCGCGCTCGGTCAGTTCGCTTCCTTCGGCTACGGCTGGAACTTCTACTCCTCGCCGGCTCCGGGGCTCTCCGGCCTCTTCACCATGGACCTGGGCCTCACCGTCCGCCCGGCGCGCTTCCTGTCGCTCGGCGCCTCGATGCTCGGCTTCGACGGACGCATCGGCGGGGCGCCCGTCCCGGTGCGCTACGCCTTCGGCGCCGCGGCCCGGCCGCTCGGCGAGCTCCTCACCGCGGCCTTCGACCTGTACGCGACGGACGGCGGCCGGGGCGTCTTCGGCCTCACGCAGGCGGCCGCCACCGTCACCGTGGACTTCCCCCTCGGGCTCTCGCTGCAGGGGCAGTACCTCTTCCCGGTCCGCTCCGATCTCCCGCCGGCCCGGGCCGCCCAGGCCTTCCAGCTCGGGCTGACCTGGAACCAGCCCCACCTCGGCGTCACGGTGGCCGGGACGGCCGTCGGCCGCGGCATCCAGGACGGGTCGTCGATGCTCTACGGCCTCCGGGCGTCGGCGGAGCGCTACCGCTCGCGCGAGATCCCGGACCGGGTGCAGGTCGTCGACCTGGCGGCGTCGCTGCAGCCTCCGCCGCTCCTGGAGCGACTGCTCGGCGCGCCGCGCGACCGGTACGAGGCGCTGCTCGGGAAGCTGCGCCGCATCGAGCGCGACGCCGCGGTGACCGTGGTGGTCGTGGACGTGGGAGCCCTGTCGGTGGGGCTCGGCCGTGCCGAGGAGCTTCGCGCGGCCCTGCGGGCGGTGGCGGCGCGGAAACCCGTCCTGGCCCGCCTCTCCGCCATGGCCGGGAGCAAGGAGTACTGGGTGGCGACCGCCGCGACCGAGGTCTACGCGGCACCGGGCTCGGTCGTCGCCGCCGACGGCCTCTCGTCGACGAGCTTCTTCCTCAAGGACGGTCTCGCCCGGCTCGGGGTCGCCTTCGAGGCCGTGGCGGTCGGGAAGTACAAGAACGCTCCGGACGCGCTGACCCGGTCCCGGGAGAGCGAGGCCCAGCGCGAGGCAACCGCGTCGCGGCTCGAGGCCCAGTACGGCCGCCTCGTCCAGGACGTCGCGGCGGCCCGCCGGCTCTCCGACACCCGCGTCCGCGAGCTCGTCGACGTGGGCGTCTTCACCGCCGAGGAGGCAAGAGAGGTCATGCTGCTCGACGGAGCGCTCTGGCCCGACGAGGTGGACGAGCTGGCGCGGAAGCGGGCCGGAGGAGCGTCCCTGTCCCGTCACTTCGACGACAGCCGCGAGCGGGCCGCCCAGCGCTGGGGGCCGCGCCCCTACCTGGCGCTCGTCCGCGTGGAGGGCGGCATCGCCGCGGGGAAGAGCCGGCGCGACCCGCTCGCGGGCGCGGTGGCCGGGGCGGAGACGCTCGTCGAGCAGGTCCGGGCCGCGGCCTCCGATCCGCGCGCCCGGGCCATCGTGGTGCGCATCGAGTCGCCCGGAGGGGATGGGTTCGCCTCCGACCTCGTCTGGCGCGCCCTCGTCGAGGCCCGCAGGAAGGGCAAGCCAGTGGTGGCGTCGATGGGCGACGTCGCTGCCAGCGGCGGCTTCCTGGTCGCGGTGGCGGCCGACGCCATCGTCGCCGAGCCCACCACCCTCACCGGCTCCATCGGTGTCTTCGCGCTCAAGCCCGACCTGTCGGGCCTGCTCGAGAAGCTCGGCGTCAACGTCGCCTCGGACCAGCGCGGCCGCAACGCCCGGATCGCCTCGTTCGTGAAGCCCTGGACTCCCGAGGAGCGGAAGCTGGTGGAGCGTCAGGTCGGCGTCTTCTACGACCAGTTCGTGGCCAAGGTGGCCGAGGGGCGCCACCTGCCCGCCGCCGAGGTGGAGCGGCTGGCGCAGGGCCGCGTCTGGACGGGGTCCCAGGCGGCGGAGCGGGGGCTCGTGGATCGTCTCGGGGGCCTCGAGGACGCGGTGGCCCTCGCCAAGGAGAGGGCGGGCCTGCCACCGGACGAGGACGTCGAGGTGCGGCACATGGGCGCCGCGCGCGGGTTCCCCGGGGCCCTGGGGGCGGGGTTCGAGGCGGCCGCGGCGGAACCGGGGTCGCTGGCGGCCGTGCTGGGTCGCCTGCCGGAGATCCAGGCCGCGGCGCTGCTCTCCGAGATGGGGACGGTCCTGGCACTTCCGCTGGAGTGGCTCGAAGGGCTCTCCGGGCCTTGAGCCTCGACGCGCCCGCGGGGGGAGGCTGCCCACCTCGCGCCCGCCGTGTCGCCTCTTGCCCCACAGCCCGCGGGCGCCGGACCCCCACCCCGGCAGAATTGCTTTCGCTCAAGAGCGGATTCTGTTATCAATGTCCTCGCCTCCTCTCGATGTGGCGCGCTGGCGCGGCGAGAGAGGGTCTTCCGGTGCGCTCCCCGCCGGTCGTCGGACGCAGGGTCCGGCGCGCAGGTGAGCGACCCTGGAAGCGGGCCTCCCGGGAAGGTACCTAGGGTTCCTCCCGGGCCCCGGTCCATCACGACGTGAGGGACGTGCCGCGGTGAGAGCGATCCCGCGGCCGCGCAGGGACCAGCATGACGGAGAACGAGCAGACCCCCACCACGGGCGGCGAAGGCCCTACCGCCCCGCCGCAGCCGGCCTCGGCCGGGAACGAAGCCCAGCCCGCGGCCCCGACGCAGGAGGGCGGCGGTGGG
>Ga0209253_10002545_pt1 | contig 16151 bp, 14 predicted proteins | sample FrelakmetBRP12BR_FD_187145 | JGI IMG/M metagenome (GOLD analysis project Ga0209253, IMG submission 187145) | Freshwater lake sediment microbial communities from the University of Notre Dame, USA, for methane emissions studies - BRP12 BR (SPAdes)... | ecosystem: Environmental > Aquatic >...
AAGCCGACGGGCCGGATCGGGATGCCGTTCTCGAGGAACAGGAAGGCGCCGCAAGAGCCTGCACCCGTGAGCACGGGTGAGCGGATCGCGGTCAGGCTTTCCTGGCCGCTGCCGCGCTGGATCATCACGCCGGCGACGCGGTTCATGACCTCCGAGTGGTGAGTGGCCCCGGCCAGCGCGATGGCGTCGCGGCCGACGGAGCCGAGACTGAGCGGCGTCTCCAGCGCGAGCGCTGGCCGTCGCGACGCGGTGACGACGATCTCCTCCAGGTCGCCTGGCGCCGCCGCGGCCAGCATCGGCAGCAGTTGTGCCAGCGCCAGCAGCGAGAACGCGAGTCGACGGGGTGCGCGCGGGAGTGAAAGGTGCTTGCGGGCGATCATCGGCAACGGCAGCGGTCGTGACGCCCGATTATCCAACATCGTGACGCCGGCCGTCGTGCGACGGCCGTTTGCTAGTATCGCGGCCACTCGACCGGGAGCGATGATCATGCTGAGCCGAATCCTGTTGCTGGCCGCCTGCGCGCTCGCCCCGCTGCATCTCTTTGCCGCGCCAACGGCCAGTGACGCGCCCGTGGCGGCCCCTGATCGGCCGCGCGTCGGTCTCGTGCTGAGCGGCGGCGGGGCGCGTGGCGCTGCGCACGTCGGTGTCATTCGCGCGCTGGAGGAGATGCGGATTCCGATCGATGCGATCGCCGGCACCAGCATGGGTGCGGTGGTCGGTGGACTGTACGCCGCCGGGCTGAGCGGCACGGAGATCACCGAGGTCTTTAACGCCCTCGACTGGCAGGACCTGCTCCGCGATCGCGCGCCGCGTCGCGACCTCGTGTTCCGGCGCAAACAGGACGATCGCAGTTTTCTCGCCCGGGGCGCGCTCGGGTTCCGTCCGGGGGAGGGCGTCGTGCTGCCGCTCGGGCTGGTGCAGGGCCAGAAGATCACGCAAGTGCTGCGCAGCGCGACGTTGCGCGTCGGCGACGTGACCGATTTCGACCAGTTGCCGACGCCGTTTCGCGCGTTGGCCACCGACCTCGAGACCGGCGAGCCCGTGGTGCTTGCTTCGGGCGACCTGGCGACGGTGCTGCGCGCGAGCATGTCGGCTCCGGGCGTGCTCGCCCCCGTCGAGATCGGCGGGCGCCTGCTGGTCGACGGCGGCCTGGTCGACAACCTGCCGGTGAGCCTCGCGCGCGCGATGGGCGTGGACGTGATCATCGCGGTAGACGTGAGCTTTCCGCTGGCCCAGCGCGACGGGCTCGAATCCGCGCTCGACGTGACGAACCAGATGATCGGCATCATGGTACGGCGCGGCACGCGCGAGTCGCGCGCGGCGCTCGCGCCGACCGACGTGCTGATCCAGCCGGACCTCGGGCGGATGACGGCCGTGGACTTCGATCGCGTGCCGCAGGTGATGGCCGTCGGCGGGTCGGCGATGTACGAGGTGCACGGCCGCCTCGCGGAGCTCTCGCAGCCTGCAGAGCAATACGCGACGTACCTTGCAGAGCGACGCCGCGTCCACGACCCGTCGGAGGCACTCGCGTTCGTTCGCGCGGGTCCGAAATCGCAGGAGGACGCGGCGCGGATCGACGCCGTCTTCGGCGGGCTGGCCGGCGAGCCGCTCGACACGGCCGTCCTGCAGCGCAAGCTCGGCCGGCAGTACGGGCTCGATCGCTTCGAGTCGGTCGATTACCGGCTCGTGCGGGAAGACGAGGCGCTCGGCCTCGAGATCGATGCCCGCCGCAAGTCGTGGGGCCCCAACTTCCTGCGGCTGGGCGTCAGCGTCGAGCAGGATTTCGATGGCGGCGCCGCGGCGAACGCCGGCGTGCGAGTGCTGATGACCGGACTCAACAGCCTCGATGCCGAATGGCTGACGGACCTGCAACTCGGCGAGGAGCCGCGCCTGTTCACGGAGTTTTTCCAGCCACTGTCCTTGACCAGCGACCTGTTCGTGGCGCCCAGCCTGCGCTACGAACTGAAGACGCTGCAGGTCGTCGAGGACGGCCGCCGTGTGGCCCGCTATCGCGTGCGTGACAGCGAGGTCGCGCTCGCCCTCGGCGCCGAGTTGTCGAACTGGGGCGAGGTGCGTGCCGGACTCAGTCGCGGCGATGGCAGCGCCGACGTGATGGTGGGCGACCCGGGGCTGCCGCGCAGCGAGTTCGACCTCGGCGCGGGGTTCCTGCAGTTCGCCTACGACCGGCTCGACAGCGCCTATTTCCCGCGGCACGGCCAGGCGTTCCGTGCAGGCTGGCGCGCCGAGCGCGCGGCGCTTGGCTCGAGCGACGATGCCGACATCCTCGAGGCGGAGTGGCTGATGGCCCGGTCGCACGAACGCTACAGCCTGGTCGTCGGCATGGAGGCCGGGTCGGCCCTCGACGACCGTGTCGTCTCGCCACAGCAGCTGTTCACGTTGGGCGGGTTCCTGAACCTGTCGGGCCTGCCCTCGGATGCGCTGGCCGGCACGCAGTACGGCATCGCGCGCGCGATCGTCTATCGGCGCGTGAGTCGCGGCGGCACGGGCTTCCTCGAGTTTCCGGCGTACCTCGGCGTCTCGTTCGAAGCAGGAAACGTCTGGCAGACGCGCGACGACGTCGATTACGGCGATCTCGAGACGGCCGGCAGCCTGTTCCTCGGGGCCGAGAGCCCGTTCGGGCCGGTCTATCTCGCGGCCGGATTCAGCGAGGGTGGCGCGGCGGCGTTCTACCTGCTTCTCGGGCGAACGTTCTGAGCGGCCGGGCCGAGGTAGAATGCGTGCAGCTCATTCCCGGGACTGCCATGGCCACCTGCCACGACCACAACCTGCGCGAGCCCTTGCCGGCACAGCGTCCATTCGGCATCCGTGTGCGATTGCGCCGCGGCGATCCGTTCCGCCACCTCGTCGGCGACGACTGGACGCGCGAGCACTGGTTTGCCTCCCGCGAGGAACGCGATACGACACTCGGCGAAATGAGTGGCCGCTATCTCTATTTCCGGCCCGGCGACCAGCCCGCGCTCGATTTCGAGACGATCGATCCTTGACAGGCCGTTGAAAAGCTCGATTCAGATCACCGAGTCACGATGAAGAAGCGCAAACACGCCGGAACACGCAGGGCCGCGTCCACAGAATCGAGTGGGGAACTCCGCCGCGACGCCGAGGAGGTGGTCGCGGCCGAAGGTCGCTGGCGCGTCGTCGGACCCGGTGGGCCACCGCAGCGCGCCCCCCGCGACTACAAGTACGTCGACGAGCTGGTGCGCCTGCAATTCGAGCTGCTCAAGATGCAGGAATGGGTACGCCTGCAGCGCCTCAGGGTCTGTGTGCTGTTCGAGGGCCGCGACGCGGCCGGCAAGGGTGGCGTCATCAAGCGCATCACCGAGTCCCTGAATCCGCGTGTCTGTCGCGTCGTCGCACTCGGCACCCCCACCGAGCGCGAACGCACGCAGTGGTATTTCCAGCGCTACGTCGAGCATCTGCCTTCCGCCGGTGAGATCGTGCTGTTCGATCGCAGCTGGTACAACCGTGCGGGTGTCGAGCGAGTGATGGGATTCTGCAGCGACGCGGAATACCAGGAGTTTCTGCGCGCCTGTCCGCTGTTCGAGGAGATGCTGGTCCGCTCCGGCATGCACCTCATCAAGTACTGGTTCTCGGTCAATGACGAAGAACAGGAGCGGCGCTTCGTCGAACGCATGCACAATCCCATCAAGCGCTGGAAGCTGAGCCCGATGGATGTGGAGGCGCGCAAGCACTGGGTCGAGTACTCACGCGCCAAGGACCGGATGCTCGAGCACACCGACCGCAAGAAGACGCCCTGGCACATCGTCGACGCCGACAACAAGAAGCGCGCGCGCCTCAACTGCATCGCCCACCTGCTGCGCCAGATCCCCTACAAGGACCTGCGCCCGGTCGAACTCGATCTCCCGGCACGCCAGCCGGACACCGGCTACAAGCGCCCGAAGAAATCGAGCCAGGGCTGGATTCCGCAGATCTATTGACTCGCGGTCCACCCTGTCAAGCGCCGCCCCGGTCGCCCGCACCCTCGCGGTCGGCCCAGCCGAGCAAGCGACGCGTCACGAAGCGGTAGAGCGGCTTGCCCGTACGAGCCCAGGCACCCGCGATCGGCGAGCGCCTTGCCAGCATGGCTCGCTGGCGCGTGGTCAGGTACTCAGGGCAATAAGTCCGCTTGTGCTTGAGCAGGTGCCGCAGGTCGTCGTGCGCGAGCATGCGGAACAGGCGCCCGCGGTGGCGCGGGCGCATTGCGAGCTGGAAATCCACGAGCCCCGGCCGCCCATCGGGCGAAACCAGCCAGTTCGGTTCCTTGGCGAGATCGTTGTGCAGGATGCCGGCGGCATGCACACGGCGCAGCAGGCGCAGCGCTTCGCGGAAATACCCGCGATCCACACCGCCCGATCGGTGCAGCGGCACCCCGGGCAGCCACGAGCGCTGCAACCGGCGCCCGTCCCAGCTGATGAGGAGGGGCACTTGCGGCACGCGCCGCAAAGCGGCCAGCGCGCGGGCTTCACGCGCCGCGAGGCGGCGCGCCAGCAAGACGACCCAGCGATTGGCCTCGCCGGTATCACGTTCGACGCAGTCGAGCGCTCCGGTCGGACCCTGCAGCGTCCGTCGCCGCACGACTCCGAACAGGTCGCGCTTCAGCAGCAGCGGGGCTTCCGGCGGGTTCAAGCCAGTGTCAGCCACGCTGGAGTGACGCCGTGCTGTTGCAGTGCGTCGAACAACCTCAGCAGTCCATAGAAACCCAGCAGCGATCCGGCATCCAGGAATGATTTCCACAGGACACGCGGACGGACCTCGAGTGACTCCGCAACCACATAGGCGGACCAGCGCGGCAGCAATGCGCGCACGTCCCGTTCGAACCGCTCGTGCGCTGCACCGTGCAGCGCCCGCAAATACCGGTCCTCGGCTCGCGCGGCTGCCGAGTAGATCGCGCCGAAGACGACCAGCAGTGCCAGCGTAAGCGTCACGCTGCCCGTGGTCAGTCCCAGGCCGAGCATGGCGAGCATCGACAGTGCGTACAGCGGATGGCGGACGACCGCGTATGGCCCGCTGCGCACCAGCACCTGGTCCTTGAAGCCCGCGATGAAGACGGACGTCCAGATGCGTCCAAGTGCGGCGCAGGCGACGCAGGCGAGGCCCGCGAGTTGCAGTGCTTCGCCGACGAGGCCAGTCGCGAAACGCCGATCCGAAACCGCCACGACGACGAGCAGCAGCGCGAGCAGGCCGGCCGTGAGGCGCAGTCGCGGCGTGCTGCGTGAGGACGTCATGCGCGGATTCTACCGGCCCGGTAAAGTGCGCACATGAACTGGTTTCTTTCCTATGCCGGCTACATGATGGGCGCGGTGGTCGCGATCCTGCCCATCGTCAATCCACTCGGCGCGGTGCCGCTGGTCATGGCGGTCACGTCCCATCTGTCCGAGGAAGAGCGGCTGCGGCAGGTGCGCCGCGCCTGCATCTACACGTTCGTGCTGATGGTGAGCTTCCTGGTCGCGGGCGGCGTGATCATGAACTTCTTCGGCATCTCGATTCCGGGCATGCGGATCGCCGGCGGCATGATCGTCGCGTTCCTCGGCTTCGGCATGTTGTTCCCCAATCCGCCGGCGCGCGCGAACGACGTCGGCAAGCGGGAAGTCAAGGACGATGTCGCGTTCACGCCGCTCGCCATGCCCGGGTTGAGCGGGCCCGGGACCTTCGCCGTCGTGATGAGCCTTTCTTCGCAGGCGAGCACCCGCCAAGGCTGGGACCGGATCCTGGATTTCGCCGGCGTCGCGACCGGTATCCTGCTCGTCGCGCTGTCATGCTGGTTCGTGCTGCGCGGCGCGGAGCGCTTCAACCGGTTGCTGGGCGCCACCGGCATGGTGGCACTCACCCGGCTGATGGGCTTCCTGATGATCTGCATCGGCGTGCAGTTCATCATCAATGGGCTGGCGACGCTCGTGCAGGATCCGCGAGCCTGGTCCGGCCTCGCCGACGCGCTGCGTCAGGGCGGGGGCTGACCGGACGGCAACTCCACGCCGCCCAGGCCATCAGGGCGGCGGTGGCGCGCCCGGCTCGGGATCTTCCATCGGATAGGTTGTTGCGCCGTCGGCCGGGCCCGCTTCTGCTGGGCCGGCAGGGGGCGGCGCGCTCTCCGCCGGCGTGGCAGCCGGCGCAAGCGTCGCCGCACCGCTCGTCGCCTTGTTCAAGGACGCGGTGAACGCCTGCGCTGCAGGCGGTGCCATCGACGGCGAGCCACCGAGAATCTGCGACGGCAGGATGTCCGAGACGCCGTAGGCCGACACGTTCGACGAGTTGTCCACCGAGATCACGGTGCCGTCGAGCGCCACGCCGGCGAAGATGCCTTCGTTGCGCGAGTAGGACAGCACCTGCGCCTTGAACGTCGCGTCCGTTGCAGCCGTCGCCGAGCGGCCCATCGGGCCAGCCGCAACGCTGGCGTCCGCGCCCAGCGTGACCTTGCCGCCCGCAATGCCCTCGACGCTCATCCGCGACATCAGCACCAGCACGACGTCCGTCGACTGCACCCCGATCTGGAAGCCGATGTTCACGCCGGCGAGCGTGACGAACACCGGATTGCTCCAGGTGCCGTCCGGATTGCGTACGGCCATCACGCCGCGGCCGCCACGGCCGCCGATGCCGAGCGCGCCCTTGATCACCCTCGGCACGACGACGACGCCGTAGGCCCGTTCGAGCAGCCAACCAGGAATCGACTGCTCGGTCAGGAACGTGAAGGACTCGAAAACCAGGCGGGAGTCCTCCAGCCGCTGGTCCGTCTGCGGATTCGCCTGTGCCGTCTGGCCTCCGAGGGCCAGGAAGAGGAGGGCAATCGCGAGGGTCGTGAGTCGCTGCATCGGTGTTCTTTGGTCCGGAAGAAAACGGGGGCCCGATGTTAACAGAATGCGGCTGGGCGCGGTCCCGGCCACCGCGATATGCTCGCTGCCGCATGAACAGAATCGACTCGAAGGCCGTGCTTGCGCTCGCGCGTGCGCAGGGGCACGCGTGGGTCGACGAGGCTGCGGCGCAAAGGATTGCGGCTGGAGCCACGGCTGCAGTCGCAGCGGTCGAGGCGAGCCTGAGGCAGGGCGAGCCGGGGCTGCTCGTCGAGGATTCGGCCGGCTTTCTGCCGACCCTCGAGCAGCTGGCGGAGCCGCCACGTTGAGCCTGGAGGACTTGACCCTGCTGGAAGTCGCGGACGCGATCCGCACCCGCCGCGTCACGAGTCGCGAGGTTGTCGAAACCTGTCTTGCACGAATCAGCGACTGGCAGCCGCGGATCAACGCATTCGCCGCGGTACTCGCCGATTCGGCGCGTGCCGCGGCCGACCGCGCTGACGCGGAGCTTGCGGCTGGTGTCCCGCCCGGACCGCTGCACGGCGTGCCGCTGGCGCACAAGGACATGTTCTTCCGCGCGTCACGCTGCTCGAGCCTCGGGTCGCGCCATGCGCCTCCCGCCCCGGGCGCGGTCGAATCGAGCCTGCTCGGTCGCCTCGACGCCGCCGGTGCCATCGAGATCGGCACGCTCAACATGTGCGAGTTCGCGCTCGGGCCGACGGGTCACAACGCGTGGCTCGGCGATTGCCGCAATCCGTGGCACACCGATCACATCGCCTGCGGATCGTCGAGTGGCGGTGGTGCCGCGATTGCAGCGCGGCTGGCCTACGGTGGCTTCGGTTCAGATACCGGCGGCTCCGTGCGTCTGCCGGCGAGTGCCTGCGGTGTGCTCGGGCTCAAGCCCACCAACGGTCGCGTGACGCTGGCCGGCATGATGCCGCTGTCGCCGTCGGTGGACATACCCGGCATCTTCGCGCGCTCGGCGCGCGACGTGGCGCGCCTGCTCGGCATCGTCGCGGGTCGTGATGCGCGCGATCCGCGCAGCAGCGGGTTGCCGGTGCCGGACTACGAGGCGGCGCTCGAGCGTGGCATCGCTCGCCTACGCATCGGTGTGCCGCGGAACTTTTTTCTCGACGGCGTCGCGGGCGATGTCGCGCTGCGGCTGGAGGAATCACTGCATACGCTCGCGGCACTGGGTGCCGAAATCGTACCGGTGACGGTGCCCGTACCGGAGCACCTGACCGAGCTGAGTCGAGTGCTGGTGTATTCGGAGGCCGCGGCCATTCACGGTCCGTGGTTGCGTGAGCATGCCGAGAGCTACTCGCCGCAGGTGCGGATGCGTGCGGCCACCGGCCTGGCCATTCCGGCCGCGGCCTACCAGCAGGCGCAGCAATTGCGATCGGGGATCCTGCGCAGATTCGTCGGTGCGGTGTTCTCGAAGTGCGACTTGCTGCACTTGCCGACCCTCTGTATTCCGGTGCCGACACTGGCCGAGACCGACGTCGGTGGGTCGGCGGCGATGTGGGAGAAGATCGCGGTGCTGGTGCGCTGCACGGCACCGTTCAACTACCTCGGGTTGCCGGCGCTGTCGGTGCCCTGCGGTTTCACCGACAACGGCCTGCCGACCAGCTTCCAGCTCGTTGGCCGTCCGTTCGCCGAGGCCACGCTGCTTCGGGTCGCGAACGCGTACGAGGGCGTCACCGACCGGGTGCGGCGCGCTCCCGCGATGCACTGAGCCCGCGCCTCGAACGCCTGCGCGCGCCGCCGGCACGGCCGCCCGCCCGGGCGCTCCAGTCCGCGAGGAGGCGTTGCTCCGCGAGCGACATTTCGCGATCCGCGTCGATGATGAATTCGCGGAATCGGCTGGATGCCGCCGTCAGCGGACGGCCCTTCAGCGCGACGAATGCGTACTGCGTGTGCAGCCAGGGCTCGCTGCGGAGCAAGGTGAACTCTCCGCTCTCGAGTTCCGCCGCGATCATCGTGAGCAGCGCGGCGGAAACCGTGTTGGAGCCGCGGACCACTTCGTTGAGTGCCGACAGCGAATTGAACTCGATCGCCGGAAAGACCGGCAGTTCCGTCGCAGTGCCCGTCGATCTGCGCTGCGCGGCCCGCATGGGTTCCAGGACGCGTGGTGGAATGCGGCTGATGCAAGCTACCGGATAGGCTAGGACCTTCTCCATGGTCGGATCCGGGTGCGTTGCCAGCGGATGGTCGGAGCGGGCCGCGACGTACAACGGATGCACGGCCAGCGGCACGATCTCGAGGTCGACCTCGCCCTGCAGCGTGCTGCTCTCGGCGACGAACATCTCGATCTCGCGGTTGCGCAGCCGCTGCAGCAGCACGTCCCATTCCCGCATGAGCACCCTGGCGGTGATCCTCGGGTAGGTGGCAATGAACCGCGTCAACGCAGCCGCGATGATCGACTGCGCGGGGTAGGGGCCTGCCCCGATCATCACCTGGCCCGATTGCAGCGAGCGGTCGCTGGCGACCTCGCGGTCGAGATCCTCGCTCATGCGCACGATCTCCCGCGCCCGCGCAATGAAGAGCCGGCCGGTGTCGGTCGGTCCGACACCGCCCGCGGAACGCACGAAGAGCTCGCTGCCAACCTCCCGCTCGACGCCCTGGATGCTGCGCGAGAGTGCCGGCTGGCTCAGGCGCAGCGCCACGGCGGCACGCGCAAAGCTGCCGTGCTCGGCGAGCGCGAGGACGTGTCGCATCTGGCGGAGGTCGATCGGCATGGAATCTTCAGCGCACCAAGGGGCAGCCGCAGTGCGGGCTTATGCACAGAATGCACCGGGATCATAACAAAGATGCATTGGAGTTATCCGCCCGTTGTCCGAATAATTCCGCCCGGCCGCGACCCAAAGCCAAGGAGAGCCTCATGAGACCGATCCGGCACCTCGTTCTGACACTGGCGATGGTATTCGCCGCCGGTGCCGGAAGCCCGACGCTTGCCGCCGCCGACATCGCGCATTTCCACCCGAAGGGCAAGCAGCCCTCCACCTTCACGCTCGAGCTGCGCAACGGCCTCAAGGCCGAGCTTCCTTTCAGCGACAAGCGCGACTTCGAAGAGGCGAAGAAGGGCTTCATTGCCGCGCCGCCCTACAAGCAGATCATGGCCGACGCCGGTCACGTCGCCTGGGACATGGAGAGCTACCAGTGGCTGCTCTCGGGCCAGGACTTCCCGAGCATCCACCCGTCGCTGCAGCGCCAGGCCGTGCTCAACATGGGCTACGGTCTGTACGAGGTGGTGCCGGGCCGCATCTACCAGGTGCGCGGCTTCGATCTCGCCAACATCAGCTTCATCAAGGGGGACACCGGCTGGATCGTCTTCGACCCGCTGACCGCAAAGGAGACCGCACGGGCCGCGCTCGAGCTGATCAACGAGAAGCTGGGCAAGCGCCCGGTCGTCGGCGTCGTTTACTCGCACTCGCACGTCGATCACTGGGCCGGGGTGCGTGGCGTCGTGGACGAGGCGGACGTGGTCAGCGGCAAGGTGATGCTGATCGCACCCGAGGGGTTCATGGAGGCCGCGATCGCCGAGAACGTGTTCGCCGGCAACGTCATGTCGCGGCGCAGCCAGGTGCAGTACGCCACGCTGCTGCAGCGCAATCCGTTCGGGCACGTGGACCAGTCCATCGGCAAGAACGTCGCCCGGGGCGCGGTGGGGCTCATCGCTCCGAACCGCTCCATCACGAAGGACTTCGAGGAGATCACGCTCGACGGCGTGAAGATGGTGTTCCAGAACACGCCCGACACCGAGGCGCCGACCGAGATGAACACCTATTTTCCGCAGTTCAAGGCGTTCTGGGCCGCGGAGAACGTGACGGGCACCATCCACAACATCTACACGCTGCGCGGCGCGGCGGTGCGCGACGCGCTCAACTGGTCGAAGCACATCAATGTGGCGCTGTGGAAGTTCGGCCAGGAGGCCGAGGTGATGTTCGCCTCCCACAGCTGGCCGCGCTGGGGCACTGCCCGCATCCAGGAGGTGCTGCGCACGCAGCGCGACGCATACGCGAACCTCAACAACCAGGCGCTGCACTTCGCCAATCAGGGCGTGACCATCAACGAGATCCACAACGTCTACGCGGTGCCGAAGAGCCTGCAGCAGCAGTGGGCGGCGCGCAGCTACCACGGTGCGGAGAAGAACAATGCCCGTGGCGTGATCAATCGGTTCCTCGGGCACTGGGACGGCAATCCCGCGACGCTCATCCCCCTCTCGCCGAGCGACTCCGCGCCGCTGTACGTGGAGATGATGGGCGGCAGCGACAAGATCATGGCCAAGGGTCGCGAGCTGCAGGCGCAGGGCAAGTACCTCGAGTCGGTCGAGATCCTGGACAAGCTGGTGTTCGCCGAGCCGCGCAACCAGCCGGCGCGCGACCTGCTCGCCGACGCCTACGAGCAGCTCGGCTACCAGATGGAGAGCACGAGCCTGCGCAACTCGTTCCTGCAGGGCACCTATGAGCTGCGCTCCGGCATGCCCACCGGCACGGCGCCGAGCACCGGCAGCGCCGACGTGATCCGCTCGATGCCCACCGGGTTCTGGCTGGATTTCCTCGGCATCAGCATGGATCCGAAGCGGGCCGAGGGAATGAGCATCACGATCAATCTCTTGCTGCCGGACGTCGGCGAGAAATACCTGGTCGAGCTCAGCAACGCGACGCTGACCAACATCGGGGGTGTGCAGGCGCCGAAACCGGACCTTACGCTCACGCTCGACCGCGCCGACCTGAACCTGGTTATGCTGGGCGTGGCGACTTTCGACAGCCTGGCTCAGGAAGGCAAGGCGCGCTTCGATGGCGACCGCACGGCGATCTACAAGCTGCGCGACCTGATGGTTACCTTCACGCCGGACTTCGAGTTCATTCCGGGGTCGGCCCCTGAGAAGCGGCAGGTGCCGCCGGGACGTCCGTTCGTGCTGCCCGATCCGGCGCCCGCCCTATCGGCGGAGTGAGTTCGAGCAAATCGTGACTTGGGCCGCGTGCGCCCCGGGCCGCAGGTCGGGATCGGGTGCACCGTGTGGATACCAGACAGGAAGGGTGGGAGGAGTTTTAGATGGCCTCGAGAATGCCGTTGTCAATCGCTTGCGCAGTGCTGTTCGGCGCGTTCGCGCCGCTCGCGCAGGCCCAACAAGACCCTGGTGACTGGCGCCAGACCGTATTCCTGTATGGCATGGGGGCCATGATCGAAGGCGATGCGCAGGTCGGTAACCTGCAGGTCGACGTCGATTCGAGCCTGTCCGATTTCTTCGACAACCTCAAGTTCGGCGCGATGGCGGCCTACCGGATCGAGGACGACGAGTGGTCGTTCAGCGGTGACGTGACCTACATGAATCTCGGCGCGAGCAAGGCCACGCAGCAGGGCCGCGCGAGCGCGGGTCTCGACACCGAGCAGGTCACGGTCATGGCGACCGTGGGCCGCCGCGTCACGCCGCATCTCGAGGCCTTGCTCTCGCTCGCCTATTTCGACGTCTCGGCGGACCTGCGGGTCAGGCTCCTGCAACAGGTCCGGACGGCGAGCCGCGACGCCGACTGGATTGACCCGCTGATCGGGCTCAACTACGAGGTGCCGGTGAGCAGCCGGTGGCGCTACACGCTGCGCGGCGACGTCGGCGGCTTCGGTTTCGGCTCCGATCTCACCTGGCACGCACTGACCAAGTTCACCTACCAGCAGTCGCAGAGTTTCAGCTGGTACCTCGGCTACCGGGCCATCGCCTATGACTACGAGGAAGGGCAGGGCCGCAACTTCCAGAACTACGACCTGCTGCAGCACGGCCCGGGCGCGGGCATCGCGTTCTCGTTCTGAGGGGCATGCCGATGAGTGACTCGGCTCGACGGGCACGGTGTGCCGGCGCCCTGCTGCTCTGTGCGATCGTGCCGGGCCTGCAGGCACATGCGGCCGAGGCGGGCGACACCGACCTCGCCATGCAGCTGTCGAACCCGGTCGCGGCACTGATCAGCGTGCCGCTGCAGCTCAACTACGACCAGGACATCGGCCCGGTGGATGACGGCGACCGCTGGCTGCTCAACGTGCAGCCGGTCATCCCGTTCGACCTGAACGACGAGTGGAACCTGATCTCGCGCACCATCCTGCCGGTGGTGCGGCAGTCGGACATCTTCCCGGGCGCCGGAACGCAGACCGGGACCGGCGACGTGGTCCAGAGCCTCTTCTTCTCGCCCAAGGCGCCGACGGCTTCGGGCTGGATCTGGGGCGCTGGCCCGGTGCTGCTGCTGCCGACCGGCTCGAACGACCTGCTGACGGCCGACAAGTGGGGCGCGGGCCCGACGGCGGTGGTGCTCAAGCAGTCGAACGGCTGGACGCGCGGCGTGCTCGCCAACCACATTTGGTCGTTCGCCGGTGACGACGATCGTGCCGACGTCAACGCGACCTTCCTGCAGCCGTTCCTCACCTACACGACCCCCACCCAGTGGACGTTCGGCCTCAATACCGAATCGAGCTACGACTGGGAGAACGAGCAGTGGTCGGTGCCGGTCAACGGCACGGCTTCGAAGCTGACGAGGTTCGGCAACCAGCTGGTAAGCTTCGGCGGCGGCGTGCGCTACTGGCTCGACAGCCCCGACAGCGGTGCCGAGGGCTTCGGACTCCGGATGACGGTGACGCTGCTGTTCCCCCGGTGATTACCTCGACCACATAACAGGGCCCGCATGAATTCCCCGAACCTCCGTCTGACTCTGCTCGCGCTGCTGACCGTCGGAGCCGCGCCGGCGGCAATGGCCATCGAGCCTATCCCGACGACGCCCGGCTGGCGCGGTTTCGTGGTGGTTGGCGGGGGCTATGCCGACCTCAGGAGCAATACCGTCGCCGGCAACAACCTGATCGACATCGGCCAGCCGGTCATCAACTCGGTGACCCAGCGCCCGCGGAGCGACGATGCCTTTCATCCCGTCGTCACGGGCGAGATCAACTACACCTTCGGCAACGGCTGGCAGGCCTTCTTCGGCACCTCGCTCGAGGACGCGGTCACGCTCGACGGCGTGACCCAGCTCGGCGCCCGCAAGGACCTGGGCTCCGCAGGCATCGTGCAGGGTGGCTTCCTGTTCAGCGGCATCCCGACACAGGTCTGGGAGGATCCGTATGCCGAGGGCGTGCGGCGCAAGGAGACCGATCGCGACTCCACCGGTGTGCGGCTGGAGTGGGACCGCATCCTCGGTTCGGCGTTCGATCTCACGTTTTCCTACCGGGACATCTCGATCGATACCGAGCGCAGCGGCGAGGGCGTGACGAGCGTGGCCTGCGACGCGGCCTGCCAGGACCTGCTCGTGCGCGACGGCGACCAGTACAGCTTCGACGTGTCATACCTGTATCGGTTGGGCGAAGGCGGGCGTCACCTCGTGCGGCCCATGATCCGCTACACGATCGACGACCGCGACGGCGAGGCGATCAGCAGCGACGGCTACCGGTTGCAGCTGAGCTACGTCTTCCTCGGCCAGGGCTACACCGTGGCGAGCAACCTGGCCTACGCCAGCAGCAGTTTCGACGCCCGCAATCCGATCTTCGACGCACGGACCGACTCCGATGGCATCGTTGTGGATACGACGCTGTTCTATCGCCTGCCGATCGAGAGCGGACGCTGGCAGGCGGTCGGCAGCGTGCTGTGGGGCGAGGGCAATTCGGACGTCCAGTTCCACGACAACGAGATCTTCATGATCAGTGCGGGCGTGATGTACCGCTTCGGCGCGCGCTGAGCCTCGCGATTGATGGCAAGTCACTAGCAAGCACACCGCCGGCGAACACCGCCGGCGAACACCGCCGGCGATAGGGGGAAGGATGAAACTCGAGGTTCGATCGAACTCTGGGGTCGTTGCGCTGGCCGTCGTCGGCGCACTGCTGTCAGTCGCTCAGGCAAGCCGTGCGCAACCCGCCCAGGCACCTGACGTGCCGGTGCGCGGCGTCGTGGAGGATGTCGAGCACGTGTACGTTCCCGTCCCTGCGGGCCAGCCGTCGTCCCAGACGAAGGCCTATTCGCCGTACGCCGGCCGCAAGTACCCGACGCGCGTTCTGTGGGGCGACACCCACCTGCACAGCGCCAACTCGGGTGACGCGTTCACGACCGGCAATCGCTTCACGCCCGAGCAGACCTACCGCATCGCCCGCGGCGAGGAGGTGATCTCCGCGACCGGCCTGCCGGCGCGCCTGTCGAGGCCGCTCGATTTCGTCGTCCTGAGCGACCACGCCGAGGGGCTCGGGCTCATCACCCAGGTCTACGAGGGCAACCCGGCGCTGATGGGCGACAGCACCCTCCAGCGCTGGGGCCGCATGATCAAGGCGGGCGGCGCCGAAGCGGCCGCGGCGGTTACTGAGATGATCGGCGCGCAGGCGAGCAACACATTGCCATCGGTGTTGACCGACCCGAAGGTCGCGGGTCCGCTGATGATGTCGGTCTGGCAGCGCGCGGCCGTCATGGCCGACAAGTACAACGAGCCCGGAAAGTTCACCACGCTCATCGGTTTCGAGTGGACGCCGACGCCGGGTGGCGACAACCTGCATCGCAACGTGCTGCTGCGCGACGGGCAGGCTCGCGCGAGCCAGGTGTTTCCCTTCTCGTCCTGGAACAGCGAGGACCCGGAGAAACTCTGGGACTGGATGGAGGCCTACGAGCAGCGCACCGGCGGCCGTGCGCTCGCGATCCCGCACAACGGCAACCTGTCGAACGGCCGCATGTACGCCGCGCAGGCCTTCGACGGCACCGCGATCACGAAGGAGTATGCCGAGCGCCGGCAGCGCTGGGAGCCCGTCCAGGAAATCGTGCAGATGAAGGGCGCCTCGGAGAGCCATCCGAAACTCTCCCCGAGCGACGAGTTCCTCGAGTACGGCATCGCGGGCTGGGAACTCGGCAACCTGACGCTCGGCGGCAAGCTCACCCCGGAGATGATGCCGACCAGCTTCGTGCGCGCCGGATTCATGCGCGGTCTCGAGCACGAGGCGAAGCTGGGTGTGAACCCTTTCAAGTCCGGAATCATCGGCAGTTCCGACGCGCACAATGCGCTGCCTTTCGTCGAGGAAGACAATTTCTTCGGCAAGTTTCCCGGGCAGGAGCCGCGCGCGGATCGCTGGAAGGATCGTTCGAGCACCGGCGAGGGCGAGGGCGGCGCGGCGCGCTACACGTGGCAGTACCTCGCGGCCGGCTACGCCGCCGTGTGGGCCACCGAGAACACGCGCGAAGCGGTTTTCGACGCGATGACGCGGCGCGAGACGTACGGCACGTCCGGGACGCGCATGACGGTACGCTTCTTCGGCGGCTACGACTACGTGCCCGAGGACGCCGAGTCGCGCTACCTCGCCGAGGTCGGCTACACCAAGGGCGTGCCGATGGGCGGCGACCTG
>Ga0209253_10002546_pt1 | contig 16138 bp, 16 predicted proteins | sample FrelakmetBRP12BR_FD_187145 | JGI IMG/M metagenome (GOLD analysis project Ga0209253, IMG submission 187145) | Freshwater lake sediment microbial communities from the University of Notre Dame, USA, for methane emissions studies - BRP12 BR (SPAdes)... | ecosystem: Environmental > Aquatic >...
GCGGGGATCGAACCCACGACAAACGGATTAAAAGTCCGCTGCTCTACCAGCTGAGCTAACACCCCATTTTTTTGAGAACCGCGATTATGCTGGAAAGCGTGGTTTTGGTCAACGACTGATTTCGTTTTTTAATCATAATTTATGGTTCAAATGTAATTAAAAATAAGATGGGTTAAATATTCTTCTAAATTATCTGCTGAAATCATCAGTGAGTAAAAACCGTTCCCCTGATATAATTAGCGCTTAGTTAAGGAGCTTTTTATGAGAATTATTTTATTAGGCGCGCCTGGCGCTGGCAAAGGTACACAGGCCACTTTTATTAAAGAAAAATTTAATATTCCGCAAATTTCAACCGGTGATATGTTACGCGCTGCGGTTAAAGCTGGCACGCCACTTGGGCTGGAAGCTAAAGGACACATGGATAGCGGCGGCCTAGTTCCAGACGCGGTGATTATTGGCCTAGTGAGCGAACGTATTAAAGAGGCAGACTGCAAAAACGGCTTTTTATTCGATGGCTTTCCCCGCACTATTCCACAAGCCGACGCTATGAAGGCTGCTGGTGTGATGATCGATTATGTTGTAGAAATTGACGTGCCTGATAGCGCAATCGTTGAGCGTATGAGTGGCCGTCGCTCACATCCATCGAGTGGGCGTACTTATCATGTTAAATTCAATCCACCAAAAATTGCTGGTAAAGATGATATAACTGGCGAAGACTTGGTGCAACGTGAAGACGACAAAGAAGAAACAGTGAAAAAGCGCTTGGATGTTTATCACAGCCAAACTAAACCATTGGTAGATTACTATGCAAATTGGGCTAAAAGCGGTTTAGCTGGAGCACCAAAACACGTGAAAGTGAGCGGTCTGGGTGATATGGAAACAATTAAAAATAACATTTTCGCTGCTCTATCCTAGTACAGTATTAAACCACGTCAAACATTAATAGCACATCGCATGAAGAATAATAAGATACCAATTCAGATTCTATTGTTATGGATCTTTTTGGTTATTATCGGCCTTAATAGCCGCTCTTACATCCCCATTGATGAAACACGTTACGTTACTGTTGCCTGGAACATGTGGCTCAATGGCGATTATTTAGTGCCCTATCTTAATGGTGTCGCTTATAGCCATAAACCGCCACTGCTATTTTGGCTCATTAATATTGGCTGGAAAATTTTTGGCGTCAATGATTGGTGGCCACGTTTAGTGCCTTCTCTATTCGCACTAGCAAGTGTATTTATTACACGAAAGATCGCAAGCAGATTATGGCCAGATCAAGTCACTATCAAAGATAATGCATCACTAATTTTGATTGGCAGCAGTCTTTGGGTTATCTACTCAACCGCATTAATGTTCGACATGCTGATTGCTTTTTTTACTGTACTAGGTATGTGGGGTTTGCTGATTGTTTTGCAAGAACGTGCATTAAAAGGCTGGCTAATGTTTACATTAGCGATTGGCGGTGGTCTGCTGGCAAAGGGCCCAACCATTTTGCTCCAGCTACTTCCATTGGCCCTGCTCGCTCAATGGTGGAGTTTTAATAAAGACCTCAATACTAAAAACTGGTATTTACCTTTAGCTTGCTCAGTATTAGGTGGAGCGGCTATTGCTCTGATATGGGCAATTCCAGCCGGAATACACGGCGGCAGCGTTTATCAGCATGCTATTTTTTGGGGGCAAACTGCTGACCGTATGGTTGATTCGTTTGCTCATAACCGCCCATTTTGGTGGTATCTGCCCATTCTTCCATTGTTGCTTTTCCCCTGGTTGTTCTGGGGCGCCTTCTGGCATGGATTATTGAAACGCAATCCCATACAACAAGAGCTTGGCATACGATTTTGTATCGCCTGGGCACTGCCTGTCTTTATTGCTTTCTCATTCATTAGCGGCAAACAAATACATTATATTTTGCCTATTTTCCCCGCGTTTGCACTATTGATTGCTCGTATAAGTAAAGTAGGATACAGCAATACAAACTCACGGTTGCTTTCATTGCCAATTGTAATAGCTACCGCCTTAGTTGGGATTATCTTATTAGCATTGCCTGCATATATACATATGCACCCCGGCCATGCTCCATGGGTTCAACGAATGCCGCAATGGATAGGCTGGTTTACAATAGCAATAGCTAGCTTGGTTTATTTTTTGCCAAAAAAATCCATTTCTGACACCATCTCTCAGCTATCAGTCATTTCAATCACATTGGTAACTATTTGCATGTATGTGTTAATTCATACTTCCGGTGATTCCTATGATATGAGACCTATCAGCAAAAAACTAAAAGAACTTGAGTCAATGAACGTTCCCGTGGCTTACTCCGGTAGATATCCTGGCCTTTTTAATTTTATTGGCCGACTAAAACAATCCCCAGAAAATGTGAACAGAGCCACTGCTGAGGAGTGGTTTGCTCAGCATCCAAACGGAAGAATAATTGTCTATTTTGAAAAGAAAAACCCAGTAAATCCGAATCAAGTAGAATTTACGCAAGCCTACAAAGGTGTCTCTATAGGCATTGTTAACCAATCACAATGGTTAGCAACCATAAAGGCACCATCCGTACAGCAAGATGATTAGTATCACTTAAGTTGGCTTTTTAGTCCCACCTGGCTAGGCTTCAAGTATAATCACGATTTACAATTTATACGTTCAGAGCCATGCAGCAGCAATATCCTTTCAAAGAAATCGAACAGCAGGCACAACAATATTGGGAAGCCAATAAAACATTCGCCGCCTCAGAAACATCGAATAAACCCAAATATTACTGTTTATCAATGTTCCCATATCCTTCTGGGCGCTTGCATATGGGACATGTGCGTAACTACACCATTGGTGATGTGTTAAGTCGTTTCCATCTAATGAAAGGCTATAACGTAATGCAGCCTATGGGTTGGGATGCTTTTGGTTTACCTGCCGAAAATGCCGCAATCGCCAATCAAACAGCGCCTGCCGCATGGACATACAGCAATATAGAACATATGAAAACCCAACTTAAACAACTGGGTTTAGCAGTTGATTGGGATAGAGAAATCGCAACTTGTAAGCCAGAATATTATAAATGGGAGCAATGGTTGTTTACCGAGCTTTTCAAAAAAGGCTTAATTTACAAAAAAACTTCAACAGTGAATTGGGACCCTGTCGACGGCACCGTACTGGCGAATGAACAAGTGATTGATGGCCGCGGCTGGCGCAGTGGCGCACTAGTAGAAAAACGTGATATTCCCCAGTATTTTATGAAAATCACTGCCTATGCCGAAGAATTATTGAACGACCTAGACAAACTTGATGGCTGGCCAGAACAAGTAAAAACCATGCAGCGCAACTGGATAGGCAAAAGCTACGGTTGCGAAGTGGAGTTTCCAATAGTTGGTCAAAATGGAAACCTGAAGGTCTACACTACTCGCCCAGACACCTTAATGGGCGCGACTTACGTGGCTGTCGCGGCAGAACACGCACTTGCCACTTTGGCTGCAAAAGACAACCCGAAACTCGCTGAGTTTATCGCCGAGTGTAAACGCGGCAGCGTGGCAGAAGCCGATGTGGCGACAGCCGAGAAAAAAGGCATGCAGACTGGTTTGTTTGTCACACATCCGCTGAACGGCGAGCAATTGCCAGTGTGGGTGGCGAATTACGTATTAGCAAGTTACGGCGAAGGCGCAGTCATGGCCGTACCAGCACATGATGAACGCGATTTTGAGTTTGCAAATAAATTGGGATTGCCAATCAAGCAAGTTTTCAACTCTACAATTACTTTTACAGATGATCTTAAACTTCAACATCCTAAATCAGAATATGAATATCACTATTTTGATAACAAGTTATGGAAAGATTGGTACGCGTCAAAATCTGCAGATGAAGTTTTAGTATCAATGGAAGGCAAATACTGTGGCATGAGCCACCAAGAGGCTTTTGATGCTATCGCCTCAGATTTAGAAGCCAAAAATTTAGGTAGAAGGCGTACTCAGTTTCGCCTGCGCGATTGGGGCGTTTCACGTCAGCGCTATTGGGGTTGCCCAATCCCTATTGTACATTGCTCTAGCTGTGGTGAAGTTCCAATTCCAGCAGAACAACTACCGGTGGTGTTACCTGAAAACGTGACTATGGATGGCGTTGGTTCACCAATCAAAAAAGACCCGAGTTTTTACGAAACTACCTGCCCGACTTGCGGTGGCAAAGCCACGCGCGAGACGGACACACTCGATACATTCTTTGAATCTTCCTGGTATTTTGCGCGTTATGCCAGCCATAATTGCAACACAGCAATGGTGGACAAACGCGCCAACTATTGGCTGCCCGTAGACCAATATGTGGGTGGTATTGAGCATGCGATTTTGCATCTTTTATATGCCCGCTTTTTCAACAAATTGATGCGTGATGTTGGTCTGATTAAAAATGATGAGCCTTTCACTAATTTACTCACACAGGGCATGGTGTTGAAAGATGGCTCGAAAATGAGCAAGTCCAAAGGCAACACGGTTGACCCGCAAGCACTGATTGATACTTACGGTGCAGATACTGCGCGTTTATTCATGATGTTCGCATCACCCCCAGAGCAAAGTCTGGAGTGGGCAGACAGCGGCGTTGAAGGCGCAAATCGTTTTTTACGCAGAGTGTGGAAAGCAGTTTATGACCATGTAAACCTAGGTTCAATCGCGGCTTATAAAGCCGGCGATTTATCAGCAGAATTAAAACAGCTGCGTTTGCAATTACATCAAACCATCGAAAAAGTGGGTGATGATTATGGACGCCGCCACAGTTTTAACACAGCTATTTCATCAGTAATGGAGTTGATGAATTCATTAGCAAAAATTGAAGCGGCGGATGAAACAACACGCAGCGTGCGCCAAGAAGTTTTACAGAATGTTGCGCTATTACTCTCGCCTATCGTGCCGCATATTTGCCAAGCGCTTTGGGCAGAACTCTGCCCTGCAAGCCATATTTTAAGCACTCCCTGGCCTGTTCCTGATAAAGCCGCCATGGTGCAAGACTCGGTAGAATATGTGGTGCAAGTAAACGGAAAATTGCGCGGCAACCTGACTGTTTCCCGCGAAGCCGGCAAAGATGCGATTGAAAAAATGGTACTTGAGCAGTCATACGTAACAAAATTTTTGATAGATGGTGCAACTGTGCGTAAAATCATTGTTGTGCCAAATAAATTAGTTAATGTAGTCATTGGATAAACCTTGAAACTCATGCTCCGCACTTGGATTTTTATCATCATTTCTAGCAGCCTGATTAGCTGCGGCTTTCATTTGCGTGGCGCCAGCGATATTTCATTCCAAAGCATATTCATTCAAGGCAACACACTGATTATCTCTAAAAATCTCAAAAGAACACTCACGACCAACGGCGTAAAAGTACTAGATAGTGCGGAAGGCGCTGAGTTGTTGCTGGAAATGGTGGGCGAAGAGAGCGAAAAACGCATTTTGTCGTTAAGCGGCAAAGGTGTAGTTAACGAGTTTGAACTGTATTATCGCGTACATTACCGCACCAAAACTGCCGATGCGCCTCTTTGGGGTCAAGTACAAACAGTGGAAGCAAGACGCGATTTCTCATACAGCGACGCGAATTTGCTGGCCAAGCAAGGCGAAGAAAAACGCTTGAATGAGAACATGCAGCAAGACGTATTAAGCGGTTTAATGCGTAGATTATCCGCATTAAAAAAGTAGGCGCCTAATAATGGCGCGCCTAGAGTTTAGTCAGCTAAAACAACATCTCACACAAAATCTATCTTCACTTTATGTGTTAGTTGGCGATGAGCCACTTGCACAAAGCGAATGTCTGGATGCCATACGCCAAGCCGCGCGCAAGGCAGGCGCCGATGAGCGTACAAGTTACATGGTAGAGCGCAATTTCAATTGGCAAGCCATTCAGCAATACGCACAGGCGCTTTCGCTTTTTTCATCCCAACGCATCTTAGAAATTCACATTCCAACAGGTAAGCCAGGCGTGGATGGCAGCAAAGCGCTTACTGAGCTTAGCCAAACTTCAATTCAAGATACGACAGTGATTATTACTTTGCCAAGCTTAGAGCGCGAAGCAAAAAACAGTGCTTGGTTTAATGCTTTGCAGAATGCCAGCACTTTAATCGAATTGAAAGAAATCGCTCCAAATCAGCTTCCGCAGTGGCTTTCGGGTCGATTAGCATTGCAAAATCAAAGCACCGATGCAGCTTCGCTCGCGTTTATCGCACATCAGGTTGAAGGCAATTTGCTGGCAGCACATCAAGAAATTCAGAAACTAGACTTGTTATATCCCACCGGCGAAATTCGCGCCGAAGCGGTGCGTGAGGCGGTGTTAAACGTTTCTCGGTATGATGCGTTTCAGCTCGGCGAGGCAGTATTGGCGGGCGATACAGAACGCACCACACGCATTCTGCAAGGCTTGCAGGACGAAGGCGAAAACGCTGTGGCGGTGATGAATCCGCTGATGTGGGTGCTACGACCATTGGTGCGCATTAAGCATGCGGAAATGCGTGGTGAAAATGTGATGAATGCCATGACCAGCGCACGTATTTATGGTGAACGGCAATCACTCGTCAAACGAGCATTGGCGCGGCTTAGCTTACGTCAGTTAGAGGCCGCATTGCAAAAACTATGCGATATAGACAAAACCGCAAAAGGCGTAATGCAGGGCGATGCTTGGCTGGAACTATCGCGATTATGCTTTGGACTCGCCAAAGTGCGCGGCCGCTAAGAAGCACGTATAATATCGGCTATGGATATTAAAAATTACATGCAAACAGTGGGTGTTGAAGCGCGCAAAGCTTCGCGCGTGATGGCGAGCGCCAGTACTAACACCAAAAACCAAGCGCTGCAATATATTGCAGCGGCAATTTTGCGCGAAAAAACTGCGCTGCAAATATCTAATAAACAAGATTTAGTGACCGCGCGTGCTAATGGTTTAGACGCCGCCATGCTGGATAGACTCACGCTTACCGAGAAATCCATTGCGGCAATGGCAGAAGGCTTGCAGCAAATCGCCAGCTTGCCTGATCCAATCGGAGAGATGAGCAATTTCAAATATCGTCCCAGTGGAATCCAGGTTGGTCAGATGCGCGTGCCTTTGGGCGTCATCGGCATTATTTACGAAGCACGTCCAAACGTCACGGTGGATGCTGCTGGCCTTTGCATTAAATCTGGCAATGCCGCCATTTTGCGCGGCGGCTCTGAGGCCATTCATTGCAATCAGGCATTGGCAAAATTAGTGCATGAAGGTTTAGAAAAAGCCAGGTTACCAAAATCCGCAGTGCAAGTCATTGAAACGACCGACCGCGCAGCGGTAGGAGAGCTTATTACCATGAAGCAGTATGTAGACGTGATTGTGCCACGCGGCGGCAAAGGGCTGATTGAGCGCATCAGCAATGATGCACGTATTCCTGTAATCAAGCATTTGGATGGCAATTGCCATGTTTATGTGGATGATGATGCAGACTTGGCCAAGGCTTTGCCTATACTGGAAAATAGCAAAACGCAGCGTTTGGGCACATGCAACACCGCAGAATCATTGCTGGTGGCGCGTTCCGTCGCCTCAAGCATGCTGCCAGCACTGGCAGAAATGCTACGTAGTAAAGGCATTGAAATACGCGGCTGTGCTGAAACTTGCGCATTAGTTAAGCAAGCCACGCCAGCATCAGAAGAAGATTATTACACTGAATACTTGGCCGCGATTATCTCGTGCAAAGTGGTAAGCGGCGTGGATGAAGCGATTGCGCACATCAACCAATATTCTTCACAGCATACAGAGACCATTGTCACCGAAAATTACACCAGTGCGCGTAAGTTCTTGCGCGAAGTGGATTCCAGCTCGGTCATGGTAAACGCATCGACACGTTTTGCCGATGGCTTTGAATATGGCTTGGGCGCTGAAATCGGCATTTCGACCGACAAACTGCATGCGCGTGGCCCTGTTGGTTTGGAAGGCTTAACCTCGCTTAAGTATATTGTGCTTGGAAATGGCGAAGTAAGAGCCTAAAGCAGAATGGATACGTTCAGCCACGCGCTTTGGGGCTATGGCCTATTTGGCTTCAAACGCTATGCTGGACTAGCGCTATTTTTTGGCGCTATGCCCGATTTAATCTCGTTCGGTGCGTATATTTTTATGCACATCATTGATGGTAATTGGCAGCCAGGACCGCCACCTGTGGATACACTCCCAAGATGGCTATTTATTAATTATGCATTGGGCCATAGTTTTGCAATTTGCTTACCTATCATCGGCTTAGTTGCTTTATGGCGCAAGCCAATCGCCTTTGCGATGTTGGCCTGGCCGTTTCATATAGTGCTGGATTTTCCTTTTCATACGTTCGCATATTTTCCCACACCAATTTTTTGGCCAATTTATAACTTTAAAATAGATGGTATAGCCTGGTCGCATTGGTATATCTGGTTTCCCAACGTGACGGGCTTAGTCTTTCTGTTCTATTATCGCCATCGTCAAAAAATGCGGCTCGCAAAATGAAACTTATCGGCAAGCCCTTCGTTGGTTTTCCTTTAATAGGAATACTTGGCGGGACATTTAACCCGATTCATTTTGGGCATTTACGCATGGCGCAAGAGCTTGCCGATGCGCTCGATTTCAGCGAAGTGCGTTTTATCCCCTCGGCAAATCCACCACACAGGCCCGCACCAGAAGTTTCTGCAGAGCATCGCGCAGCAATGGTGCAATTAGCCATAAGCAGCAATGCTTTGTTTAAATTGGACAAACGCGAATTAGCTCGCGAGGGAGCCTCTTACAGCATTGAAACACTAATTTCACTACGTGAAGAATTTGGAGAAAGTGTGGCGCTTTGCCTTATTTTGGGCAGCGATGCTTTTGTAAAACTCAATACATGGCATCGCTGGCACGAGCTGCTCGATTACTGCCATATCATCCTCGTGCAGCGGCCAAATGCAGCGCTGGATCAACCCAAATTTCCTGACGAACTGACAGCGCTTTTGCATGACCATTACTCAGAAAATGTGGATGATTTATCAGAAAAATCAGCAGGTTATATCCATATGCAAAAAATCACCGCGTTGGATATTTCAGCAACCAAGATTCGGGAAGCATGTAAAAAAGGTGTGAATTCGCGCTATTTATTGCCTGACAGCGTGATTGAATATATTGATAATCACCGTTTATACAGGTAATTTTCCAAGCAGGCCATGTGTGTATTTTGGGTAATTGCCGCAAGATTTTCTTCTAAAGCTAACATATCCGGCGAAAGTTGATTCGCCACCCAGCCATGCAATTTCAATTGGCGCGCTTTTATCGCTTCCACCGTCAGCAAGGTATGATTGATGCAGCCCAGTTTCATGCCTACTACCAAAACAATCGGAATATTTAATGCAACGGCCAAGTCCGCCATCGTTTTTTGCTCACTTAAAGGCACCAGAAATCCTCCCGCACCCTCTACAATGACAATATCTGCCATTTTTGCAAGCTGGTTAAAGGCCTGTCGAATCACCTCAATTTCAATCTCGACACCGGTTTTTTCTGCGGCAATGTGTGGCGCGATTGGCTCGTTTAAACTGTAAGGGTTAATCAACTCTCGCGATGCTTTTACGTTACTAGCGGCTTCCAGCTTTACCACATCTTCGTTCACCCATTTCCCATCGACAAAATCTACGCCAGCCGCCACAGGCTTCATTCCAATGACTTTATAACCCTGTGAGATAAATTGCTGAATGAGTTTGCACGCAACGTAAGTTTTGCCTACGCCAGTGTCAGTACCGGTAATGAAATAGGCTTGCTTCAAGAACGTTCTTTAAAGGTAATAGGTGAAAAGTCCTGCCCTGCATACCGCATGGATATTGGCTTCCAGGCATGTCCATAAATCACTTCAAATGTCGCTGGCAGCTTACCTTGTATGCGGAATCGCTCATAATTTTGCGTTAAACTCTGTAAAAAGCCTTTGCCCTGCAGACCGCGCGCACGGCCACTTGTCGCATTGTGTGCGCCAATACTTTTCAAGTCTTTCATCACGCTTTTTGCATCGTCATAGGTCAGCGTGTAATGCTCTACATCCAGCACTGGCGCGCTAAAACCCGCTCGCGTAATTGCATCACCGATATCATGCATATCAATAAATCGGCTCACATGTGTGTGACCATTACTAGTTGCAGCACGCAGCTCTTTTAATGTGTCCGGGCCGAACGTGCTGAACATAAACAGTCCGTTGGGCTGAAGTGTGCGTACAATCTCATTAAACGCGCCATCTAAATCGTTACACCATTGCAACGCCAAATTAGACCACACCAAACCCATGCTATTACTGGCAATTGGCAAACTTTCAATATCTGCACAAACTAGGCTATTTTTACCCAGTATTTTCTGCCAAAGCGGGCGTTGCAAACGTGTTTGTTGCAACATTCCAGGCGCAATATCAAGAGAAAGAATTTGCGCACTTTTAAAGTGTTTTTGCAAACCAAAGCTGCCATGACCAGTGCCACAACCGGCATCTAATATGGCTTGTGGAGCAAGCTTAACTAAGTCTAACCGGCTTAACATTTCCTCTCGCACTTGCTTTTGTAACACCGCAGCCGCATCGTAAGTATTGGCCGCGCGGTTAAACGAGGCGCGCACACGCGCTTTATCTAACCGATAATTATCAACAACGCTTTCACCCGTCATACTTGCAGTGTTCATGCTTGCGGTTCTAGAAACTGATTGAGCGCTTCAATAAATTGGTCGCTATGCGATAAAAATGGCGCATGTGCGGCACCCGACATCACGCGTAAAAAGCCGATCGGCAGTTGTTGCATCATCCAGTGCGCGGCCTGTACCGGCGCAAGTGTGTCACGATCACCATGAATAAGTAGTGTAGGTTTGCGGATATTGGAGACTTCTTCGCGCAAATCGGATTCGAGCAGAATCCGCAACGCGCGCTGCAGCGTGGTCTGCGTGGGCGTAGGCTTGGTTTCAAAAATTTGGCGCAATTGCTTGATCGTGCTGCGCGAATCTTTGGCTTTCATGCATTGCAAGGTTAAAAACTGCATAACCGTTGCTTTGTAATCGTGATTTACGCTTTCTGCAAATGCGCTAAAATTGGCAGGATCAACGCCCGCCGGCCAATCTGGGCTGCTGACAAAACGCGGTGTTGAACTCACTAACACCAAACGCCGAATTCGGTCCGGCTGATTAAGCGCAATGCGCTGCGCGACCAAACCACCGAGTGACCAGCCAACAACATCAGACACACCCGGGATCACTTGTGCCACTTCATCGGCTATCGCATGCAAGTGATACGGCTCAATCGGCCGACTGCTACCCATGCCAGGCAAATCGACCAGATAGAGAATGTAATGCTGAGCCAAGCGCTTAACCAATGGATGCCAAACTCCACTGTGCATGCCCCAGCCGTGTATCATCACTAACGGTTGACCTTGGCCGACTACTTCTACATGACAACTCATTTCATTACCTTTTCTGCTTCATTGATCGCTTGGGCGAGTTTTAAAACATCATTTTCAGTATGCGCGGCAGAGAGCGAAATACGCAGCCGTGCCGTATTCACTGGTACCGTTGGCGGACGTATCGCTGGTACCAAAATACCTTGTTTTTGTAAGTGCTCACTTAAGATGACTGCCGCATGATTGCTTCCAACTACTAAAGGCTGTACCGCAGTGTCAGAGGGCATTAGCTGCCATTTACTTAGATGTAAATTCGTCTTTAACGTTTTAATTAAATGCTGCAAATGCGCGCGCAAATCGTCACCCTTTTCAATCAAATTCACCGATTCAATCAAGGTTGCGGATAAAGCGGGCGGCGCCGGCGTGCTATACACGTAGCTACGCGCTTTTTGAATTAAATAATCAATCACCACCTGTTGCGCTGCCACAAACGCGCCCGCCACACCTGCCGCTTTGCCTAACGTCGCCATCATCATCACGCGCGGAGATTTAATCATAAAGTGACTCAAACTGCCTTTGCCGTGTTCGCCCAGCACGCCAAACCCGTGCGCATCATCCACATATAAGTATGCATCATACTGCTCACAAAGCTGCAAATAATCTGGAATTGGTGCGATATCACCATCCATGCTAAATACAGCGTCCACTGCGATTAATTTATGTTTTGCCTTACTGGCTTTTAGCAATTTCTCCAGCGCGGCAACATCGTTATGCGGAAAACGATGGAACTCGGCACGACTTAAAATTACGCCATCGTTCAAACACGCATGGTTTAATTTATCACAAAATACCGCATCGCCTCGCCCTACAAGACTGCTAACCGCACCAATATTCGCCATGTAACCGGTTGAAAATACCAGCGCAGCAGGCATACACACAAATTTTGCCAGCTTTTTCTCTAATTCGTCGTGATAGCGGTGATGACCAGTAATCAGGTTTGAAGCCCCACTACCCACCCCGGAATCTCTTGCGGCGTTTTGCATGGCGGCGATTAAAGCCGGATGATTGGCCAGACCCAAATAATCATTACTGCAAAACGACAAATACTGCTTATCATTGGCAATGATATATTCAGCCTGCGGTGAGTCCAGCAGCCTGCGTTGGCGCAGCAAACCATCAACTTTTCGCTGGTCTAGTTCCGCTTGCAAGTCATCGAGCAGACTGGTTTCTTTATTCAAAGCAACTAGCATTAGATTGAATGGATACCCAGTTTGGCAAAAAGTTTTTTATCACTTTCGGCTTCCGGATTGCCAGTTGTCAACAACTTTTCGCCATAAAAAATACTATTTGCGCCCGCCAAAAAGCACAGCGCCTGAATCCCTTCATGCATGCTTTGACGGCCTGCAGAAAGGCGCACAAAGCTTTGCGGCATGGTAATACGGGCCGCTGCAATAGTGCGCACAAACTCAATTTGATCGAATGGATCCGTGCCATGCAAAGGCGTGCCTTCTACTTGAGTAAGCAGATTAATCGGCACACTTTCGGGTGGACGCTCCATATTCGCCAGCTGCGCCAGCAGGCCTGCGCGCTGATTGCGCGATTCGCCCATGCCGATAATGCCGCCACTGCACACGTTAATATCAACGCTGCGCACGCGGTCTAGAGTTTCTAAGCGGTCCTGATATGTGCGTGTAGTAATCACATCGCCATAAAATTCTGGCGCGGTGTCCAAATTGTGGTTGTAATAATCTAAGCCCGCGTCTTTTAGTTGCTCGGCTTGGCCTTCTTTTAGCATGCCCAAAGTCGCGCAAGTTTCCAAACCCATGGCTTTCACTTCGGCGATCATTTTCAACACGGGTTCTAAATCGCGCTGTTTCGGGCCGCGCCATGCTGCGCCCATACAAAAGCGGCTCGCCCCGTTATCTTTGGCTTCCTGCGCAGCTTTTACAACATCATCCAACGCCATCAGCGGCTCGTCCTCTACGTCTGTGTGGTAACGCGCAGCTTGCGGGCAATAACCGCAATCTTCACTGCAACCACCTGTTTTTATTGATAAAAGCGTGCTCACTTGCACGGCGTTCGGGTCAAAATTTTCCCTGTGAACGGTTTGCGCTCTGTGCATTAAATCGCTAAACGGCAGCTCGAACAGAGCCACGATTTCATCCACACTCCAACGAGACACCATTTTGTGACCGTGGGCCTTTGATTCGCTTTTGCAACCGTGAAGAGCATCTGTGTTTATAATAGATTCTTGACTATTTTTTTGACCGGCTTTTTCTGTCGTCTCGAGCATGTTTAACCTTTGTATGTGACTAATTTTATTGGCAAATTATAAGCTGTAAAGCGATTATGATGCAACAACTTAACAACTGGTTAAAAAGTAATCATCTGTCAAATTTTGATAGTTTTATAAATATAATTTTTAAGCAAAATTGTCTTTTATGCGCATCGCCAGAAGCCAATATCCATGCGCTCTGCAGGGCATGCCTAAATGATCTGCCTTGGCATCCGAAAACAAGTTGTCCGCAATGCGGTTTGGCTTCAGACGGCAACATATGCGGCAGCTGCATCAGCTCACCACAGGATTTCGACGCGACTTTCGCTGTATTTTTGTACGGCTTTCCTATCGACGCCATGATTCAGTGCTACAAATACGGCACCATGCTAAACATCAGCCAGACTTTTGGGCAGCTGTTAAGTGAAAAAATCAATCTTGAGGCTGTCGACTTTATCATCCCAATGCCCATGCACCCTACGCGTCTTAAAGACCGCGGCTTTAACCAAGCGTATGAAATCGCAAAAATCTTGGTAAGAAATCAGCCTGAAAAACTGGACTACAAAATTGTTATTCGGCAAAAACTCACGCCACCACAAGCCAGCTTGCCGCTGAAACAGCGCGTAAAAAACATCAAAGGCGCATTTAGTGTAACCGCCGATTTAACTGGCAAACGCATCGCCATTGTGGATGACGTGATGACCACAGGCGCGAGCTTAAACGAGCTCGCCAAAACACTCAAAAAAAGCCGGCGCTGCTCATGTAGAATGCTGGGTAATTGCACGCACGCTCCCACATAAATAATATGTTTTCTATCGCCCTTTTTGAACCCGAGATTCCGCCTAACACAGGTAATATCATTCGCCTGTGTGCCAATACAGGTGTGGACTTGCACTTAATTGAGCCGTTAAGTTTTAAACTTGAAGACAAACAACTAAAACGCGCTGGTTTGGATTATCACGAATACGCGAATTTAACTTTGCACAAAAACTGGGATTCGTTTAAAAAAGCCATGCAAGGCAAGCGCATGTTTGCAATAACGACAAAAGGTAGCCAAAACTATGCAAACGTGGAATTTAAAGCAGGCGATGTATTTGTGTTTGGTCCGGAAACGCGCGGTTTGCCGGAAGAAATCCGCAATGAGTTTGCGCCGGAATTTAGATTAAGATTACCGATGTTGCCTGATAGCCGTAGTTTGAATTTATCAAACAGCGCTGCGGTATTGCTATATGAGGCTTGGCGCCAGGTTGACTTTAAAGGTGGGCTTTGAAGGCGTAAGTTAAATCGCTTCCGCTTTTTGCTCGCGGCCGAGTAAGTCTGTAACTGCCTCGCGTGCCGATTTTCCCTGTGAAAGCGCTTGATTCACTTCATAAGTAATTGGCATTTCAATACCCATGCTATCTGCGCGGCGCATCACTTCACGCGCCGTGTTCACCCCCTCAGCCACATGACCTAAGCCTTTTAGCACTTCTTCTAAAGCCTTGCCACTAGCCAACTGCAGACCAACTTCTCGGTTGCGCGAATATTGCCCAGTACAGGTTAAAATCAAATCACCCGCGCCTGCCAGCCCCATAAAGGTTTCAGTTTTAGCGCCCAGCGCAACACCAAACCGCGTGATTTCAGCCAAGCCGCGTGTAATTAAAGCGGCACGTGCATTGTTGCCAAAACCCATGCCGTCAGAAATCCCCGCAGCAATCGCCATCACGTTTTTAAGTGCTCCGCCGACAGAAACGCCAATCACATCAGTGCTGTTATAAACTCTTAAATTTCCACCATGAATTAAGTTGGCAGCCTCAAGCGCAAAATCGGCATCATTCGCGGCCAATGTAACTGCTGTTGGTAGCCCACGCACCAGTTCAGCCGCAAAACTAGGGCCTGAAAGCGCACCCCATTTTTGATCTGGACCAAGCTCCTCAAGTGCCACTTCATATGGCAATTTGGCCGATTGAGGCTCCAGGCCTTTATGCGCCCAAATAATAGGCTTGGTTGATTTTATTTTATTGAGCTCTTTTAAAATATTACGAAAACCTGCGGTCGGCACCACCGATAAAATTAAGTCTGCATCTTGAATTGCCGCACTTAAATCATCTTCAACCTGAAGGTTATCGTTAAACCTAAAATCGCCCAAATACAAGGGATTAGCACGTGCTTTGCGCATGCCCGATACATGCCCTGCATTGCGCGCCCACAACGAGACTTGATGCTGGTTGCTGATGTGCATTGCTAGCGCCGTGCCCCAAGCACCTGCACCTAGAACGGCTATTTTACTCATTTAATTTGCACCCCAAAGGCTGCCAATTTGCACAAAGCCTGTAATACCATCACGATGTTTTACCTTCACCCAGCCATTTTTAATGCCAGGCGACACCAACTCTAACACCACATCTTTATCTACTGTGGCAAGCAATGCAGAGGTTGCATCTTCGGCCATTCTGATGTCAGTTTTTGCAACCACCAGCACCATGCGCCTGCTACTGAGTTGTTTGTTTTCTATCCAGCTCAAGCTACCCAATTGATCGCGTACTTTAGT
>Ga0209253_10002547_pt1 | contig 16136 bp, 13 predicted proteins | sample FrelakmetBRP12BR_FD_187145 | JGI IMG/M metagenome (GOLD analysis project Ga0209253, IMG submission 187145) | Freshwater lake sediment microbial communities from the University of Notre Dame, USA, for methane emissions studies - BRP12 BR (SPAdes)... | ecosystem: Environmental > Aquatic >...
CGCCCGCAGCCGCTGGTAGACCTGTGCCTCGCTTGTGCCGGTCACGATGGTGACAAACATCTTTTCGGGACTCCAGTATTTCTTGATCGCGCGGTTGACGTCCTCACGAGTGAGCGCGGCAAGACGGGCCCCCAGATCGCTGATATAGTCCTTCCTCCCGTACACTCTGGAATCCATCAGATATCCGAGCCGGTCGGAGGGGGTCTGGACGTAGAGCTTCACATAGCTCTGGAGAAACGTGCGCGTGGCCTGGAATTGCTCCTCCGTGATCCCCTGCGACACGAGCACCCCCAGCTCGTGAAGGGCCATCCGGAGTGCAAAGTGGGCGTGGCCGACATTTACCTCCGCCAGTTCCGGATACTGCTTCCGGAGCTGCGCCGCAATCTGCACCGGCCGGATCCAGATCGAGAAGTAGTTGGAGGTGCGCGGGACACCCGGGGACGGAAGCATGTTGCCGCCGCCGTTCTCATACCATTCGATGTAGGAATAGTCCCCGTAGTTCATCGAGCGGTTGGCACGGATCTCATGGTACAACTTGGAGTACGACTTCCGGTGTTCACCCAGGTACGAGTTGGCCACCATCAGCGCCGGAAAATCTTCGCCCGCGCGCGTCAGGTTCAAGGGGACGCCGGTGAAGATCGCCGAACCGAAGGCATCGTCCTTGGCCACGATCTCCACTTCGATGCCGTTGGGGATTCGCGCGGCCCCCGGCTTCGGAATGACCGGCTTTGTCCCCGGCAGCTTCGCCATATCCTCTTTGAGCGTCTTCAGAAAGGCGTCGTCATACCCCCCCGCCACACCGATCATCAGGTTTGAACGGACGAAATACGACGCATAGTGCTTCCTGACATCGTCGAGGGTGATGGCCTTCACTCCGGCCGAGTTCCCCTGCTTCATGTGCTGGTAGTTCGTGCCGCGGAAGAGAAGGTCCTCCAGGGCCATCTTGCTGTACTCTTCGTCCGATGAGGCCCGGATAAGCTGATCCACATACGTCTGCTGATTCACCTTTATGCGCTGGAAGTCCTGCTCCGTGAACGACGGAGTGAGAATCAACCCCCGCAGGATGGGGTAGAACTTCTTCAGCCAGTCGCGGTGAACCTCAAAGGTGAAGACGCAAACCTCTTTGTCCACCGAGACCCCGTAGTTTGCCGCCATCGGATAGATGGCGTCCTGAATCTGACTGAAGGTCATGTCCGCGGTCCCTCCCTCGGCAACCAGGGACGCGGTGAGGTGGGTGAGCCCCTCCTTCCCTTTGGGATCGCACATGGAACCGTTGCCGAACATCAGCTTCACAACAACCTTACTGGACTGCGGGAGCTTGAGCTCCACGACTTCCTGCCCCAGTGCGGGGATGGCATACGCAAGCGCCATGGCGAGCATGAGCGTTCTCATCGGACACCCCCTTCCGCGTCGGCGGAGATGGTAGCGATTGTGAGGCCGGCCGGACTAAAGTACATAGCTGCAATCTTCTTCAAATCATCCGCCGTGATCCTATCATAGAGCGCATAGATCCGGTTCACGGTCTCGGGGTCCCCGGTCAGCGCGATGTAGTGGCACAGCGTGTTCGCCACAGCATCGGGATTATCGATGCGCATGGCGAAGCTGTACTTCAGGTTTGATTTGGTGTTCGCCAGGAGTTGCTCTCCGACGCCATGAGCCTTGAGGTCTTCGATCGCCTTCACGATTTCGTCCTTCACGTACTGCATATCCTCCTTCTTGATGAGGGAGGCCTGGATCGAGAAGAGGTTTGGATCGTGCGAGTCCATGGCACCTCCCCCGATGAACCGGGCCTTGCGCTCCTCCACGACGAGTTTCTTGAAAAGCGGTGAGCTGGACGAGAAGAGGATCGTGCTCATCACGTCGAGGGCAGGCATGTCGAGTTCGGTGTCCTTAAGCGCGGGCCCCTTGTAATGCAGTGCCAGAAGCGGAGGGACATCGCCGGTCTGGAGATGCACAAACCGTGTCTCCTTCTGCGGCGGCTCGGCCGGGATGTTGGCCGTGTAGGATCCGGGCTTCCAAGCACCGAAGTACTTCTGTGCAAGACCGTTCACCTTTTCCGGCGTGACATCGCCCACCACCACGAGGGTGCTGTACTCCGGACGGTAAAACCGCTGGAAGAACGTCCGGGAGTACTCATACTGGTTCGGCATATCCACGATGTCTTCGAAGAAGCCCATCGTGGTGTGCTTGTACGGGTGTACGTCGAACGCCCTGTTCATGGTCATCTCATACAGCTTCTGATAGGGGCTCGCGTAGTTCTTCGTATACTCACCCTTCACCGCCCCCGCTTCCGTCTTGAAATCATGAAGAGCGTAATTGAGATTCATGAAGCGGTCGGCTTCCACCTCAAACATCACATCCAGCTTGTCCGCGTTGCCGGTCATATGGTACATCGTCCGGTCGTTTGACGTGTTGGCATTTGCCGAGGCCCCCGTCGATTTCAGCACCTCGGTGTATTTTTCCGTCGGGTACGCATCGGTCCCCCGGAACATCATGTGTTCAAAGAAGTGGGCGAAGCCGGTGACGCCTTTCTCCACCTCATTCCGTGATCCGGCGCGGACCACGATATAGAAGGCAGCAAGGCCTGGACTGTCGAATGGAACGGTCACCACGTTGAGGCCGTTTGCAAGCCGGTGAGTGTGGATAGGATAGGGGAGGATACGGTCTGCCCCCATCGCACGGGACACACCCATCAGCACACCTGCGGCCGCAAAAAGGCAGATGATCTTCATGAGATCCCTGGGATTAGTGAGACATGGTGGTAGATGAAATATTTCTCTTTATACGCATTTGCTGACCCACATGTTGCAGTCGATCGACCTTTTTCGTCACCCCCCTCGGTCCGCGGCATTCAGGACGAAAAGTATCATCCCATGAGCCCGGAAAGACCCCTCCGGATGGATACATTGAGGCATCCACACCATAAAAAGGAGGCCTCGATGACAAAGCTGTAAAAAGAGACCTGGTTCCCCGCTTTTATGTCCGGCTTTTGTAGAGCGCTACCAAGGCGGCGCCTATGGCTTGTGAGAGATCGCCCAGCGCGGCAGGGACAACCTTGATGCGGCCTTGCTGTGCCGAACAGAGCATCGGTTCCATGTTTTCGCGAAGTATCCGCAGATAGCGTGAACGGAACTCTTCGGTGGTCGACTCGGGATCCATCAGTCCGCCGCCGATGACAACGAATTCCGCATCGAGCGCAATCGTGAGAGAAGCAGCATGCAAGCCCATCACCTTGGCCTGGAAATCGAAGATCTCGACTGCGAGCGGGTCACCCTTTTGCGCCAGCCCGCGCAGGCTCAACGCTTTCTCCTTCGCGCTCAGCGGCGACTGCGCAAGTTCATGATCGGGATATTTGGCCAGTCTTTCCGTCAGCAGATACGGCAGACCAGAGATGGTCGTGTAGACTTCGACGCAGCCCCACGTGCGGCCGCAGCCGCACGGATACGCTTTGGTATCCAGAAGATGAAGTGGCGCAGGCATGTGACCGGCTTCCATACCGTTGAGTGTATCGCCGTCGAGCGGGAGGCCGCGCGAATCAACATACGCACAACCCAGTCCGGAACCGGGAGCGAGCATCACGACCGAGCTCTTGCTCTTGCCGCGCGCGCGTTGCGCTTCGGCCACACCCCCGTAATTGCCATCGTTACCGACAACGAGTGGAACAGGACGTCCGGCACGTTCGGACAGTGCGCTGCTATACGCCGTATAAAAATCCCAATCTTCAAAACTCGCCGGGAGGTTGGCCGCATGGTCCAACACGCCGTACCGCTTGTACGGCCCGGGCATGGCTAAACCCACACCATGCACATGATCCCACGTCAGGCCATTGCGAATCAAATATTCATTGACCCCTTCAATCCACCCGCGGACGACAGCTGTCGTACCCGCTTCTGAGTTCGTCGGTTGCTGTGCCAGCTTGGTCGAAATGGTGGTGCCGTCTTCCCACACACCACCGGTCTTTGATGAAGTCGCGCCGCTATCCGTGCCGATATATACCTGACGTCTTCCGCCCATATGCACACCTTGTGATGGTTGAATTACTATTGATAGGTCATGTGATGTATTTTGCTGGCTCAAGAGACGGTCACCTGTCCCTCTTCAACACTCCACCGCGAATAAAATAGTGAATTCGATTCGAAGTCGCTACCTTTATTCTGCGTCAATCACCAGGGGAAAAAGGTCAGAAGAGGGACAACGATTTCGGGATTGTCGGCGAATCAACTCGGAGGGGTGTTCACGAACATCTTCCTACGACGAAAACGTGAAAACACAGCAGCCCTGGCAACCACATCGCGATTGCTTGTTCACTCTATTCCTTCCCCGACAACATCCTCAAGAAGAGCAGATCCTGCCGGTCTTTCTCTCGCAAGGTCTGTTTCATCTTCCATCACAACTCTGGTCCGGCAAAAGGAATACATACATCGTCCACTTTCATCGGCACAATGCCCTATGCTCAGGCTGGAGTTGCGCTACTTCTTCCCTTCTCATTCCCCGCATCGCATCGAAGACCGAACCATTCCGGAAGCTCCTCCCTCTGGAGTGGGAGACAGGTGCAAGAAGCCGCTACCCGCTGTGCATCACGCCAACTCGATGATCACGCGAAGCACCCCGTAGACAACCCATATCGTCAACACCCCAAGAAATAGGTCCCTCTGCCCGCGGGCACTCCGGAACCGGACAAGGCTTTTCCCTGTGAACGCTTCTGCAGCCCAAGCGAGGGCCAGCAGCACCATCCCCCCCAGGACAAACGGACCCAGCAGATGAAACTGAAATGCCGCCTCCAGATGCCCATGTGATGCCGCCTCAAGGGACCGGGTCAGTCCGCACGTCAGGCAGCTCATGCCCGTGATCTCACGAAACACACAAGAAGGCAAAGGAAGACCCTCCGGCCCCCACACCAGGGTGGATCCGAGTACAACCATGAACGCCGATGCCAGACAAGCCCTCACCATCCGGGCTTGGCTTGAGAGTACATCTCCCATTGCAGCCATCAAATAGGCCTCCTCAATCAGGATAGTGGAAGCCCCTGCGTGACTCCGCCCTGGCCGGTCCGTGGAAACAGCTGGTACTCCGCTCCAAATTGCTCTAGGAATTCCACGCTGAATGCCCGCATCGTGTACGATACCGGAAGCAAGACAACCGTGCTGATGTAAGGTATGATGAGAAAGAGTAACCCGATACAACAGGTAAGAACAACCGCCGCAATAATGCCGATCACGATAAAAATCCACAACACCATTGTGAACAGACCGTACCCGATGAACGAAAAGACATGGGACACGAAAAGAGGGAGGAAGACCTGCAAACCGGCCCACACCCCAACCCTGGATCGGTACATGATCGGGACAACAAAGTCCACCACCAGAAGCTCAACGTAGCTCGTCAACATTATCAGGGCGATCAGACCGAGTACCATGCCGGCGAGCGGGAGCCAGATCGCCGAGAAATCATAGGAATACTCGTACATGGCCAGAAGCCTCGCATAACAGTACACGAGGTACGACCCGAATACCAGCAGAAGGAAGAAACCAAATGCGACACTCCAGAGAAAGAGCGAATTCCCCTCGTGCCTGAATTCGTACCAGGGCTTGGCAACCTGCGCCCGATCATGCACCACGTTGTCCAGAAACATGAACTTCCCCCTGGAACCCAGCCAGGCAAAGAGAACCGCCAGAATGAAGATGACGATCAGGCCGACAATGATCAGCATGAACCATACCGGGTTATCGTGAAGCCATTCCTGCACATGCCGGGGAAAATAGATCAGCTCCTCCAGATCATGCGCCCCACGGACCTGTCCCCCACCACCACCGTTGTTTCCGTGGCAGTCCGTCAGCCCGGCAAGGAACGCGGTGAACCCGACAACAAACCATTTCTTTATATCGAAGGGCCGGAAGAGAGCCTGCAGCATGCGCTCGTATGCACGCGATAGTGGTTCGAAATACCGGATGTCCATCAGAGTCTCCCTAAGGTTTGCTGTCCGATTGCGATATGCTCCCCCACCTCCCTTCCCTGACCACTTGCCGGGGAAAGAACAAAAGAGAAGGAGCTTGAGGACGATCAATTGGAATGGGGAGCATATTGGGCCGGGGTGGCGCAGGCGTGGATTCGCCGAACGGCGACAGAGGAAGTGATGCTCCAAACGGGGCAACCAGAAGCAGTCTACTCATCATGAGCCCACCTCGGCAGCTGCGGCAAAGATACAAAATGCCAACGTAGGATGCCAACCGATTATACGAGGCTTTGGGCCGAAAAGTTCAATACCGTCTTCGCGGTATTGCGAGGATTTCCTGACGGGGAGGAAGACTTGCAAAGGGCGGTTTTACAGCAGGCGATCCTTCAGCGAATTGGCAACCGCGTCGCCGCGTGTGTGCACCTGGAGTCTTACGAAGATGTTCTTGACGCGGGTGTCGATGAAGATCTTCTCATTATCCGTGTGAATCGGCAGGGTAATCACATGGGTCGCAGGGGAAATTTCCCTGAGAAGCCCAGAGGAATGGTGTAATTCTCGGAGCGCTGACTTCTGTCATAATTTGCTTTCAGCGTATTTCTTGAAGTTGTTCAGAATGGCCTGGCAGCCGCCACGCTGCATTTCAATTGGATTCTGACTCTCGGCTTCAAACGTTTCCACTACTTTGGTCTCAGGACCAACCTTGGCGAAGGTGATTTCCACTTTCCTCCCATCCCCCAGGGTATAGGCAATGGAATTGTGTGTCTTCACCTTGTCATACACCCCGCCAAAATCAAAGCCGAAACTCCCGTCTCTAGCCTCCATCCGGAAGAGGAATTGTCCACCGGTCCGTAGATCGTTCTTAGCGGCCGGTGTATGCCAATCGTCAGAAGCATTGTTCCATTGCATAACATCTTCCGGTGTCGTCCAACGTTTCCATACCGCATCTATGGGGGCTTTCACTAGAGCTTCTACTGTGATTTTCTTTTTCGGTGCAGTCGCCATCACTTGTCTCCTATGGGATTGTTGCTATTCGATGAACCAAAGCCCTTCTGGGTCTACTGCAGTGTTTCCGCCGGTTTTTGGAATTGCCAGGAAGCGCCCGGCTCACACCATATTCGCCGGCTGACCGGTGGATGCAAGGACGCTGCTCCAGAGTGCCCCCTTCGGATCGATCTTCTTCCGTTCTGAAACCGCCAGCTCAATCGGGACATGCGTGAATTGATGATTCCAGAACCCGACGACCATATTCGTGCATCCCGCCATCCCGGCATGAACCGCACTGTGCCCGAGGAGCAAACAGAACCCTGAATCGCGCGGGTTGGCCGGCACGCTCCGGATGATGTAGCTGGGGTCGATGTATTTCAGCGTCACTGCCGTCTTTGTCGAGCGGAAATGAGCGTTGACGGCATCCTTGAGAAAAACGCCGATGTCCCCCTGCTTCACGTTTCCCGATGCATCGCGTTCTCCCGCCACCCGCATCAGCTCCTGCCCCGCTCCTTCGGCGACAATGATAAGCGCGTGCCCCCTCCGTTTGAGACGGTCACCCAGTGCCGCCAGGAATTTCTCCACAGTGAACGGCACTTCGGGGATCAGACAGAAATTCACCTGACTGTTCACCAGCACCGTGTAGGCCGCAATGAATCCCGAATCCCTTCCCATCAATTTCACCAGCCCGATGCCGTTGTGTGCAGCCTCAGCCTCGATGTTTGCCGCGGAAGATGCCCGCTGGGCCTCCGCAACCGCCGTGTCGAAGCCGAATGTGACTTGTACGAAGGAGATATCGTTGTCAATGGTTTTCGGTATCCCTATCACGCCAATATGCAGACCCTGGCGCAGGGCCTCTTCAGCGATTGTTTTCGCACCCTTCAATGTTCCGTCTCCACCCACCGCAAAGAGAATCCCCACACCCAGATCTTTGAGTGTCTGAACCATCTGAACCGCGTCTTGCGGCCCGCGCGATGACCCCAGGATCGTTCCACCGATCTCATGTATGCGGCTGACTGATTCCGGGGTGAGCACGAGCGGTTGATGCTTGAATGGCTGTACGAGGCCCTCGAATCCATAGCGAAACCCGAACACCTGGCGGACACCATAGAGATGATAGAGACTCAACACGATCGAGCGGATGACATCATTCAGGCCCGGACAGAGTCCGCCGCAGGTAACAATCCCGCAGGCCAGGTTTTCCGGATCGTGGAAGATCTGTTCCCGCGGCCCGGCAACCTCCATCGACGGGGGTTCTTTCCCCTCCGCCAGGCACTTTCTGATATCGTTCATGCTGCTGTGATAAATCACGCGGTCCGATTCCACCGTAAAACGCACTCCCCGCATCGGAGAGAGGAATCTTCCGTTGCCAAGCCGTGCAACCCGAAAATCCAGCGCGCTTTCACTCATGTAATGCCTCCACACGTTTGTGCTTCCAACTACTTTTACCAGAAACATGAAGCCACAATGATGAGGATAGCGGTGCGTCATGCCGGGCGTACCCAACAAAAAGAGGAGGCTTCTGGCCTCCTCTTTCGATTACCTCCGCCGGGAATCCCGAATAACGCCGGGATTAGAACTTGTAGGTCACGCCAATCTTGAAATATCCGATATCATATCCGACTTCCGCCAATGCACCGAATTTCGGGGTGAAGAAATAATGCGCGCCGCCGAAAAAGCCGAAATGGAAGTAGCTCGAACCCGCCGAATAGAAACCAGCGTACTGCGAGCCGGGGCCCGAGTAACTGCTGTTGACGATATTGTAGCCGATCGAGAGACCGCCGTAGAGATCGATATTCTTGTTGTCCTTGAGCAGATCTTCACCAAAATGATATGCTCCCCGCGCTCCAATGAAAAGGTAGGTATAGGTCCAGCTCTGCTCCTGACCCTGGTACGTCCCGCCGTCATACGACGATGTGGCATACGCTGCCATGGGACCCACGGTGATCTTCGGATAGACACAGTGCTCCCACATCGCAAAGATCGGCGGCATTCCGGTTGCTCCATAATACCCCGGATAGCCGAAACCGACACCGGCGGAAATCAGATTGTCTCCCTTCTTCGCCTGTGCGAACGACAACGAGCTCACAAGGACCAGTACCACCAACAAGAGTGCAACAATCAACAGATGTTTCTTCATTGGAATCGCTCCTGATATGTGTTGAGTTGAGTAGAGAGAATGCATCAATTCGCGCAAACGGTTATGCCTTCAAGTGGTTTTTGAACGCAGCGCCCCACCCTCCCCTGAAGGAAGAAGAATATATCTATTTTCGCTCCCTCAGTCAAGAGGCGTGCCGCCGAGAGAACACGTCTCTGATTCTTCCCGGATTCTACAGGCAAAAGAAGGAGGCTGCTGATGTCAACACAGGGGTGACAAAGGCGGGCCGCCACCAATCTGCCACGGCAACGCAGGCCAGCCCGGATACGACGAACGCATGAATCGGCTCAGTTCGAAGGTGGGAGAACGCCGATCAACAGCAGGGCCGCGGTCATGGAACGGATAGAGAACTCTTGCGGTCGATCGCTCGTTGTCTGAACAATGCCCAGCAACTGTTCACGGTTTCGGCATGGGAAAAACCCATTCCACGAGCGAATCGGGAGAGGACCCCGCGGACAGAAGTCCGGGGGAGGTGTCGAGATCGGCCCATCGCAGCCGGCCGTGGACACCGTACGGAAGAAGACGCACGCGGCGGGCGGAGGGCTCCACGCGGATTTCAATAAAGCTCTGGAAGAACGGCGCCACGTTGTAGTCAAAGGCCGCCGACAGCCATTCCGGCGAGAAGGGCCAGCTGCGGAACTGTTTGGTCCACCACCAGGCGGGTGCTTTCCAGAACGGTGTGTTTGCGTCGATCTTCGCGACGATCGGTTCAGTTGCGGGGTAAAACGCCCAATCAAGGGTCGGCATACGGTCGGGCCGGGCAAGCGCCGTGCCGAGGCTGAGGTAGGCGCCGCCGCCGCCGTTCACAAAGTGATACATGGTCTTTCCGCTGTCGGCGCCGCTGCCCCGTTCGATGTAATATTCCAGATCGTGCGTGTCACCGGCCATCACGAGTTGCACGTCGTGCTCGCGCAGGAGTTGATGGATGGCTGCAAATTCAGGTCTCAATGCCGTCTGGTCTTCTCCAATGGCGTAGAACGGGTGTCCGAGAATCACGAGTGTGAGTTTCCCGCGCGCCGCGTCCAGGGCGGATTTCAGCCAGGCGAGTTGTGCCTCGTCGATGCATCTCAGCACGCCGGTATCTATGGTAATCAGCGCGAAGGTCCCGGTCTGGATCTGGAAGAAGGGTCCATCCTGGAATCCGGTCGGTACCCGGTATTCCTGGCGCAACCGGGACGCCTCCCGCACGAGTGCGTCAATGTGGCTTTCCGTGGTGCTTGAGAGCCTGAGATCCGCTTCGATGCGGGCGCGCATCGCCGCGCGTGCCGCGTCGGGCTTGAAGAATGTCGCGACGAATCCCTCGAGCGCGTCGTACCAATCATGGTTGCCCGGGATGGCATACACCGGTTTGGTCACGCCCTTAAAGGGGAGCCAGAAATTCGTTTCATAATCTTTCATCGCCCCGGTGGGATAGACCACATCCGAGGAGATGACAACAAACCGCACATCGGGCTGGTTTGCAGCGGCAATGATCTGATCGCGCAAAATGTGTTGCGACGCGTCACCTTCGCCGGGGTCCCCGATAACAAGAAACGAGAAATCGGCGCTATCGGCAACGCCGGGAGGTGCGAGGGAGAATGCCGGGTAAGGATGGCCCGCCGCATTCTCGCGGGCCGCAACGGCATGCACCATTGCTGCACGCCAGGTATCCGTTCGTGATGCCGCCCAGGAGTCCCACACGCCGGCAGCCCAATTTTCCGTATCAAAGAACCAGCTCATGCCCCAGATCGGAACAGTGGCGGCAAGGATAGCGGCCACGGGTAAGCCGATCTGCAGTCCCTTCCTGATGGCCGTGCTTATGGAATAGCGTGCCTGACGGAGCCTGACGGAGAACCTGAGCCGTCGTGTCAGCCAGCGCCGCACCAGCCAACGCAACCATCCGTCTACTCTGCCGCCCGTTGGTGCCGTCAGGCACCACTCCCAGCCTTTCCGTTCGAGCGGACGAACCGCCTTTCTCAGGAGGAGGCTTGCCGGGAGCACAATGCCGAACGTAACGGCAAGCGCCACAAAGATGTCGCCGGCCACGGCGAGCAAGGGGGAAAAGAGCCCGAGGCCCCTCTCATCCAGACCCATGCGGCCGAGATGGATGGCAAACAGGACTGCCGCGAACGTCCTGATCATGCCACGATCCGCAGGCCCCCTGGCGCGTTCTTCATCCTCAAGTTGATCACCCAGCGCACGGAGTTCTGCATTGCCGGAAAATCCCAGATCGTTGATTGCGGTGTCACCGGCATCTTCGGCCGTGTGGATCTCCGCCTGGAGGATATTCCGTGCCGTTCCGAAGATGCGGAGAGAGGCGGCGATGGCGACGGTCCAGTTGAGCCCTTCTTCGCGAAGGAGGATAATAAGGATAATGACGGCGAGGTTGCCGAGTGCAGCAAGCAGATCCTGCGTTACGCCCCGCCCGGCCCGCCATGCGCGGAAGGTTTTGACAGAATAGCGGTAGGCATCAATGGCAAACCAGCCGGCAACCAGAAGAGCGAGGGCCTTGACGGCAATGAACGGCGCGTTGATGAGGAGCAGCCCCAGGCCCAAGGTGATGCCGCCCCCGATCCAGGCTGATCGCTGTGCGGCCGGGCTGGACCGCCGGAATCCGTGGAAGAGCTCCAGGCAGGCGGTGAGAACCAGCAGTACGCCGACATCCGGGCCGGGTTCCTCGCCTGACTGCATCGGAGTGAGCAACGCAAGCACACCGAAAATGATTGCTGTGGCTGCCAGCCCGCGTTGCTGCCGTCGCTGATTGGGTAAGCTCGGTACTATGGAGGGGTCTGCGGTCAACTTCCTTCAATATTCCAGAAATCTGAACGAGACCATAACCTGCAACGACACCACCATGTCATCATACTTATCGAAATACAGCCACTTTGCCTCCCCACCGATCGACCAGGCGTCGCTCAACGGACGCATGTAGGAGACGGCCGCCATCGCCCCTCCGCTCAACGAGCTGGTGGCCGAAGTCGAGCCGAAGGATTCTGCATCACTGCTCAGAAAAGCGCTACCGCCTCCGACATAGACATCCAGGTTGTCAAAGGGGGACATGGAGAAGACAAGGAGAATGGGTGTTGCATTCAGGGTCATGTTGACGTCCGTCTTCCCGTAGGCCGTTTGCAGCCCTTCCTGCTTCACCGAATAGACATGCGTCCGTCCTGTTTCCAGTCCCATACGAAGGAGGTGTTCAGGCTTCCACATGATCCGTACAGCAAAACCCATCCCCCCCCGGTCGAGCCCGGCCGGGCTGATGGTGAACTCCGAGACATTGTGCACGTACCCACCGGAAACATACGCGGTGAGCGAGTAGAGAGTGTCGGACGTCGCCGACGCCGGGGAACTGTCGGACGGCTGGGCGTAAACCGAAGCCAGCGAGATGCCAATGGCGGCGAGAAGAGCTATGGTTCGTTTCATGTTATTGTATGTAGTATTGGTAGGCAACAGCCATTGGATAATTGGTGAGAATACCATCGAACACTCCCTCCCGGATGTACTGCTCGATGAAGCGCGGATCGTCCAGCGTCCACGTGAATGCCCTGCGTCCTTCAGCCTGGAACGCTCTCACCTGATCATTCTGCGTCCCCTGGGTCCAGCGCGGGCCCCAGACCCGTGCATTGACCGCGCGCACGTTGTCAGGGGTCAGCTCGCAGAGCGACGGGACGCTCTGGTAATTCGGATACGCCAGAAACTCGTCAAGCACTTCCTGCGTGGGAATGCCGGCACAGATCTCCAGATCCCGTCCCATGGACGCAGCTTTCTGGAGCGCCTTCTGCGCAATGGGCACGTACGCCGTGATCACGCCGCTTTGTTCCGTCTTTGTGTCCATCCAGACAAACTTCAGGTTCGTCTGTGTCACCACCGCATCCAGCGCCTCCTCCAGTGTCGGAATCCTCTCCCCGTTGATGAGCCAGACAAACGACTTCAGCTCGGCGAGCGTGTACTCTTCAACCGGGCCCACCATCGGCCCCTTCTGCGTGAGGCGGAGGTTCAGACCGCCGTCATGGTAGAGAACCGGAACTTTGTCTTTGGTCAGACGGACGTCTATCTCAATGCCGGTGGACCCGAACCGCTCGGTGATCTTGATGAGCTCCACGGAATTCTCTGAGGCCGGTATATGGTCCGAGGTTCTTCCTCCGGCCCTGTGTGCAATAATCTGGAATTTCTTTGTGAGAAGCGATGGGGTGATCGGGCGCTCATAGCGGAACACCACGGGTTGATCCGGCACACCGTTGCCGCTGCCGACATTCCCGCGGATCCGCAGCGTGCCGGTCCGCGCCGTATCGCCAACGACGTACCGTCCACCCTCATCGCGCGGGACAATCATCTGCGCGAGCCCCGTTTCGGTGCTGTTCTGATATCGCCAGTATCCTTCGAGAAACACCACCGAATCCAGAAGGCCACCCTTCAACACGAAATATCCGACACTCTTCCCGGTGAACACCGAGAGATAGTCGCCGGCCCACTTCATCACCACCCTGTCTCCGAACTTGTCCGCACCCGACTCCAGAAGATACACCCCTTCAAGTTTGGCCTTTGACTGGGCACTCAGCGGATAGGTTTGCGAAAGAAACCCTCCCTGGGGGAAGACGGGGATGGGCACGTCGGCCGGGTTCGTGCATGAGCTGAAGAATAACGCCAGAAGAAGGCTCTGCGCAACAATCAGCTTTTTCATAAGCGGAACCCCACCTCAAGTTCAGGTATAAAGTAGAACTGATTGATTGTCGGGAACAACAGCCATTCCGGATAGTAGAACTTCAGGAAATTCGACCGGTACGCCAGACTGACGGTGGTGTTCTTCCAGAGAGGCTGTTCAAGGTAAACGGTGAATGAGCCGCCATTGAAGAAATTCTGGTCCGTCGACACCTCAATGTCATCCGCATACAAGGTGTGCGATGTGACAATATTCAACTCCCCTTTTACCGACAGGGCGACCTTGCCGAAATCGTACCCCACGGTCAGGTTTGGGTAGTTGATCCATCCGTGCGCGGTGTTGTTGAACCCGTACTGCTTCAACTGTCCGAACCAATAGGCAAGGTCATACCCCACGGAAAAATGCAGCCGTTCGTAGGGTGCATAGACCCACTTCCCGCCCAGCAGCAGATGGTTCGTGATGATCTGGGTGTTGATCCTGCCGTTGAGAATGAAATTCTCCGGAAGGCCGTAGTGTGCCTCCAGGGTGAAGAGCGGCCAGCGGATGCTTGCAGACTCCTCAACTACGTCCATGGGCATTTTCGAAAAGCTCACCGCGAACATTGTCTTGATCCCCTTCGGGTCAATCGCCACGGGGTAATGGAGAGTTCCCGGGGTTGTCCCGAGAGTCTGCGCGGGCGCGGCGTGCAGTATCAACATCGTGCAGATGCTGAGAACGGCGCCGGCGGTGCAGAGCGGTTTCAGGTTTGTCATACGAGTTTGTCCGTTGTTGGTCACTGCACGGAAAAGAGTCTTGTGGCTGCCTCCGACCGAAGTTCAAGGGAGGTCTTGCGACACACATTATAGCAGGCTCAGGAGGAGAACCTTCTGAGGAAAACACTCCGGTGATGAAGCATCATTGACATCCGCCGAGAACGATACAGGCCAGGAGGTGCACCACGCTACTCCATCTCTGCGCCAGGCCAATATACGCTAGATTTCAGTAATTTCAAAGTTAAATACCGGGGAGGATTCTGAAGAACGGCCTAACGGATATCTCGAAGTCCGCGCCGAGGAAAATGTGTCTGTCTATTTCTCGAACGCGAACACGCGTTTCCAGTCGGCTTTCATGTCCACGATCGTCCAGCCTTTGGCCTTCGCTTCATCGAGCCCCTTATCAAGGCGGCTGATGGACGAATTTCGGTCATAAGCCCACTCGCGCACCGGGTCGGTGTGGTGAACGTAGAGGCAAAAACGTGCGCCGCTGCCGGCAGCAGTCCACTGGAGCATCTGCAAGTCGCCATCCGAGTTGCCAAAGGCCGCGATGGGACGACGACCGACGTGCATCTGTATTCCGACGGGCTTGCCGGGACCGTCATCCACGAAATTGATGTCGGGCATGCGGACAAGCACCGGCTTGGCGTCGCGCAGCTCGAACTTCGTTTTGATGCTGCTTCCGATGACCTGTTCGGGTGGGATACCATAGACCCGTTCTGACCACGGGCGAATAAACTCAATGCCCCCGCCGGAGACTATGTATGTCTTGAACAGGTGCGAACGTAGGAACGTGAGCAGTTCGACCATTGGCTGGTACACCATTTCGGTAAGCAGCTGCCCCGTTTGGGGATGCTTCGCGGTCGCGATCCAGTCCGTGACGCTTTTCTGGAACTCGTCCGAGGTCATTCCTGCATGCGTTGCCATGAGCAGCTGACCGACGGCCCGCTCGCCTCCTGCGAGCGCAGCCTTCACATCACCTTTGAGTAACGAGGCAAATGGTTCCTGCGTTTTCCATTCCGGATGCTGCGGCGCCATGGCTTTCACCCGGTCGAAAGCGAAAAACATCTGGAAGGGCATCGGCTGCTCGGCCCAGAGCGTGCCGTCGTTGTCGAAGACAGCGATGCGCTCGGCCGGTGGCACAAATTCCGGCGAGCCTTCCTGCGTCACCCGGGCAATGAACTGCAGGATGGACTTCTTCGCCGCACCGTCGTTCCACGAAGGCAGCGGATCGTCAGCATACGCGCTCGATGCCGTCACCAGTCCCGCGAGGACTATGAAGGCGGCGATAGTTGGTCTGTTCACGATTTTGCTCTCCTTTCAGCGAAAACCGGAGGAAACGGAGAAAAGCGGGAGGAGCTTTTCTCTTCGCTGACTCCGCTCCCTCCTGGTGTGTGACCATTCGTGTCGATGTCCCCGCGACCGCGCAAAGCGCTGCTCAGGTCCTGCGGCTGTCTCCTTCAGAATCTTCAACGACCGGCCAATGCCGAAGTCGCCGAATCCTGCCGCACCGGCAACTCACTTCTTCCGATGTAGGCTCATTTGCCTCCGGGCCCACTCTCCTTCATCCGCCCCAAGACCTGGTCAATGTTGAAGCTGGCTGACTTCTGCCTCTGCGGGAAATCCTTGAAGGTCTGCAGAAACTGTCCG
>Ga0209253_10002548_pt1 | contig 16131 bp, 9 predicted proteins | sample FrelakmetBRP12BR_FD_187145 | JGI IMG/M metagenome (GOLD analysis project Ga0209253, IMG submission 187145) | Freshwater lake sediment microbial communities from the University of Notre Dame, USA, for methane emissions studies - BRP12 BR (SPAdes)... | ecosystem: Environmental > Aquatic >...
CGAGCGTCGGCCTCGAGGCGAAGTACGAACTGCCGCGCGTATCGCGGGTTCTCCGGACGCCGGACAGCCGATTCGCCAATGTCCCGGACTTTCCGTATCCACCCCACTGGACCGAAGTGGGCGGCCTGCGCATCGCGCACATCGACGAAGGCCCCGCGACGGCGGACCCCGTGCTGCTGATGCATGGCGAGCCGACCTGGTCGTTCCTGTACCGCAAGATGATTCCGGCGCTCGCCTCCGCCGGGCACCGCGTCATCGCGCCCGATCTCGTCGGCTTCGGCCGGTCCGACAAGCCGGCCGACGCAGGCGACTACTCCTACTTGAACCACGTGAAGTGGATGAGCGCCTGGCTCGAGGCGAACGACCTGCGCCACCTGACGCTCTTCGGCCAGGACTGGGGCTCGCTGATCGGCCTCAGGATGGCGGCGGAAATGCCAGACAGATTCGACCGGATCGTCCTCGGCAATGGCGGCCTGCCCACGGGCGCGACGCCGTTGCCGCGCGCCTTCCTGGTGTGGCGCGCGTTCGCGCGGTGGAGCCCGTGGTTCGCGATCGGCCGGATCGTGAGCGCCGGCTGCGCGTCGAAGTTGAGCGCAGCGGAGATCGCCGCCTACGACGCGCCGTTTCCGGGCAGTCGCTACAGGAAGGCGGCGAGGCTCTTCCCCGGCTTCGTGCCCGCGTCACCCGACGACCCGGAACGCGCGCGGAACGAGCGCGCCTGGGAGGTATTCAAGCGCTGGGACAAGCCCTTCCTGACGCTCTTCAGCAGCCGTGACCCCGTCACTCGCGGCGGCGAGAAGATGTGGCAGCAGCGGGTGCCCGGTGCGCAGGGCCAGCCCCACACGATCATCCGTCAGGCCGGTCACTTTCTGCAGGAGGACAAGGGGCCGGAGGTCGCGCAGGCGATCTCGAGCTTCATCCGCGCCACTCCGCGCGGGCCCGGCACGAATGGAGCAGTTAGTTGAAGACGAGGACGACTGCGATCCTGGCCGTCTGTGCGGCGGCGGCCGTCGTGGCCGGACTGGCCTGGCAGCGCTACTGGTACTACCTGCCCAGTTTCATTGACGACCTGAAGCATCCCATTGGCAGGAACCAGCCGGTCGTCTGGCAAAGCGGCCCAGCCACCCTCGGACTTCCGCCAGGCCAGCGCAAGCCCAACATCATCGTCATCCTCGCGGACGACCTGGGCTTCAACGACCTCACGTTCAATGGCGGCGGTGTCGCCGCCGGTGCAGTGCCGACGCCCAACATCGATTCCATCGCGCGCGACGGCATCACCATGGTCAACGGCTATGCCGGCAATGCAACGTGCGCTCCTTCGCGCGCGGCGATCCTGACGGGTCGCTACGCGACGCGCTTCGGCTTTGAGTTCACGCCCACGCCGGTGGCATTTTCCAGGTTGATCCACAAGATGTCGGCGGACCGGCCGCCCAGCATCTATCACGCCGAACTCGAGGCATCGACTCCGCCCATGCCGGCCATGGCGGTGCCGACCCGCGAGGTCATGCTGGGCGAGGTGCTGCAGAAGCAGGGTTACCACACCCTGTTCCTGGGGAAGTGGCACCTCGGCGAGACGCCCGAGACGCAACCGCAGCGGCGCGGCTTCGACGAGACCCTGGGATTCCTCCAGGGAGCCGCGCTCTTCCTGCCGCGCGACAGCGCCGACACGGTCAATTCCTACCAGGACTTCGACCCGATCGACAAGTTCCTCTGGGCTAACCTGCGATTCGCCGTACAGCGCAACGGCGGGCCGCGCTTCGCGCCGTCCACCTACCTGACGGACTACCTGGCCGACGAGGCATCGAAGGCGATCGTGGCGAATCGCAACCGGCCGTTCTTCATGTATCTCGCGTTCAACGCGGTGCACACGCCGCTGCAGGCGCTCAAGGCCGACTACGATGTGCTCGCGAACATTCCGGACCACCGGCTGCGGGTGTACGCGGCCATGGTCAGGGGGCTGGACCGCGGCGTCGGCAAGGTGCTCGATACCCTCAAGGCGAACGGGCTCGAGGACAATACGCTGGTCGTGTTCACGAGCGACAACGGTGGCGCTCACTACATCGGCCTGCCGGACATCAACCGGCCCTATCGCGGCTGGAAGGCGACCTTCTTCCAGGGCGGCGTCCGCGTACCGTACTTCGTCAAGTGGCCCGCCGTGCTGCCGCGCGGCAGCCGCTTCGATCCCCCGGTCGCGCACATCGACATCCTTCCGACTGCGGTTGCCGCGGCGGGGGCCACGTTGCCGTCCGACAGGGCCATCGACGGAGTGGACCTCGTGCCCTACATCACGGGTGCGAAGGCGGATCGTCCGCACCAGAGCCTGTTCTTCAGCGACGGGCAGTACCGGATGGCGATCGTGGGCGACTGGAAGCTGCAGGTCTCGAGCACCCAGCAGAGGGCCTGGCTGTTCGACCTCGCGACCGATCCGACCGAGCACCTCGATCTCGCCGGTGCCCGCCCGGAGGTGGTCGCCGAACTGCAGGCGGTACTGCAGCGCCACGCCGCCGAACAAGTAAAGCCACTCTGGCCGTCGCTGCTGGAGCACCCGATCCCCGTCGATCACCCCGGCGGCATGCCGATCGGCCCCGCGGATCAATATGTGTACTGGTCGAACTGAGCAACAGGTGCGCTGATGTCGATTTCAACGCTGATGGTGATCCTGCCGCTCGCGGCGCTCTACGTCGCTTTCCTGGTCTGGTACGGGGGCCGGGGGAAACCGATGAGCCGCGACGAAATCGAACGGCTGCTTGCTCCGCTGCGCGAGCGGGCCCAGGACCACACCGGACAGAGCCACCTCGCAGACATCGAGCGCCTCGTCGCGCGCGACGACGGTCGCGAGTTCGTGTTGCACAACGTGATTCGCTACCGCAAGAAGGCCCTGTATCCGCCGGGCTACGACTACGGCGACAGCGCGACGGCCGCTGACCGTCGCTATTACAAGGCCGTCGTGCCATACCTTCTACGCTACGGAAACCTGCCGGTGTTCGTCGCCAGGCGCAGTGGCGAATTCGTCGAGCCTGACGGCATCGACCGCTGGGACGTCGTCGCAATGGTCCGCTATCGCAGCCTGCGTGATTTCCTGCGCTTCGCCAACGCGGTCACGCAGGACCGCATCACGGTCCACAAGTGGGCGGCGATCGAGAACACGCAGATATTTCCCGTGAAACCGTTGATGAGCCTGGTCTTCGTCAGGGGCGCGGTCGGCGTCCTGCTCGCGGCGATCGGGCTGCTGCTCACCTGAAAAATAGGTGCCAGGCACCTATTTTTCCGGCTGCATCAGCACCTGCCCGTACTTCTCGCGCAGGTCCTTCTTGCTGATCTTGCCGGTCGCCGTCATCGGCAGGCTGTCGACCACGATCACCTCGTCCGGCAGCTGCCACTTGGCGAAGTGCGCGGCGAGGTGCGCGAGCACCGAGTCGCGTGCGGGCGTGCATCCCGGCCGCGGCACCACCAGCAGGATCGGGCGCTCGTCCCACTTCGGGTGACGCACGCCGATCGCCGCGGCCATCAGCACGTCCGGATGGCCGCAGGCGCAGTTCTCGAGGTCCACCGAGCTGATCCACTCGCCGCCGGACTTGATCACGTCCTTGGCGCGGTCGGTGATCTGCATGAATCCATTGGGGTGGATGACGGACACGTCGCCGGTCGCGAACCAGCCGTCCGCATCGTGCGAGGGTGACGTGTCGTGGCGGAAATAGCCGCTGCAGACCCACGGCCCGCGCACCTTGAGTTCGCCCGCCGACTTCCCGTCCCACGGCAGCTCGCGTCCGTCGTCGTCCACGACTTTCATCGAGACGCCGAAGATGCCGTGGCCCGCGAGCGCCCGCAGCTTGAACTGCTCCTCGATCGGCAGCGCCTCCATCTCGTGGCGCAGCGTGCTCACCGTGCCGAGCGGGCTCATCTCCGTCATGCCCCAGCCCTGCACGACCGTCACACCATGCTCGACCTGGAAATCCCGGATCATCGACAGTGGCACGGCCGCGCCGCCGACCAGCGTGCGGTTCAGCGTGGTGAGCTTCGCGCCCGACTGCCGCAGGTGATTCAGCAGCATCGTCCAGACGGTGGGCACGCCGGCCGCCAGGGTCACGCCTTCCTCGTTCATGAGCTGCGTGAGCGTCGGCGCGTCGCCCATCTTCGGTCCCGGGAACACCAGCTTCGCGCCGGTCATGAGCGCGTTGTACGGCAGGCCCCAGGCGTTCGCGTGGAACATCGGCACGACCGCCAGCACCGTGTCCTTGCCCGACAGGCACATGGAATCCGCCATGCATCCCGCGTACGCGTGCAGCACCGTGGACCGGTGGCTGTAGAGCACGCCCTTCGGGTTGCCGGTCGTGCCCGAGGTGTAGCAGAGCGCGCTCGCGGAGCGCTCGTCCAGCGCGGGCCACTCGAACTCATCCGGGTGATCCGCGATGAAGGACTCGTAGTCCGGCAGCTTGCCCGCGACCGCCGGCGGCATGGCGGCGGCCGTGGTCATCACGATGGTGCGCTCGACGGTCGGGATCTTGCCGGCGAGCGGCGTGAGCGCCGGAAGGAGGGTGGGGTCCACGAACAGCAGCCGGTCCTCGGCGTGGTTCACGATGTACTCGAGCTGCTCCGGGAAGAGCCGCGGGTTCACGGTGTGCAGCACCGCGCCGATGCAGGAGACGGCGTAATAGAGCTCGAGGTGCCGGTAGTCGTTCCAGGCCAGTGTCGCCACGCGGTCCCCGGGCCGGATCCCGGCCGCCGTCAGGGCGTTCGCGAGCTTCCGGGCCCGGCGGAATACCTCGCCGTACGTCGTCCGGTGCCGGGGGTTGTCGAGGGTGATGGATACCACCTCCGCGTCCGGGTAATTGCGGTCTGCAAACCGCATGATTTCCGTGATCAGCAGGGGCGAATCCATCATCTGGCCGTGCATTCCGATACTCCCGGGGCGGCCCCCGGGGGGCGCCCTGTCCATGGTTGCCGGCACACTGTCGGCGCCGAGGATGTTCTCACCGCCGCGACACGCGTGGAAGCAGCACAAACGCCGAGCAGGCGCCATCGTGGTTTTCCCGCCACAGCCCCTCCTCCCCCCTGATCGCGGGGGGAGGGGGGGCTGTACACCCGTCACAATATCGCCATAATCCGTCTTGACAGCGTCCGCCCGGCGGTTCGCTGCACGATTTTCTCGACTCGAAAAAAACGGGGGCTTCCGATGAGCAAGTTGGCGACCAATCCGGTCTGGCGCGGCATCGCGTTCAGAAAGAGTGTGCTCGGCATGGCCGTGGCCACAGCGTTGGCATTGCCGCAGATGGCCGCGGCGATGGATTTCGACCTTGGCAGCGATACGCTCTCGTTCCGCTGGGACAACACGGTCCGCTTGAATGTCGCGAACCGCGTATCCGGCCGCAACAACGACATGGCGGCGAACCCGAACTACGACGACGGCGATCGTAACTTCAACAGCGGCAGCATCTGGACGCGTTTCGACCTCTACAGCGAGGCGGACCTCGTATGGAAGCCGTCGTGGGGCACACTCGGCGCGCGCGTGTCGGCGCAGGGCTGGTGGGACCCGGGTTACCGGTCGCTCGACAACACGTCGGTCCAGACTGCGAACAACCTCAAGAATGGAGTGCCCACGCTGGATCTCAGCGGCACGGCCAAGCGCTATAACGAGGGCCCGTCCGGCGAGTTCATGGACTGGTTCCTGTTCGGCAGCTTCACTGTCGGCGAAGCTCCGGTCAACGTAAAGATCGGCCAGACGACCGTCTACTACGGCGAGTCCCTGTTTGCATTCGCCCACGGCATTTCGTATTCGCAGAATCCGGTAGACATCGTGAAGGCGTTGTCCACGCCGGGCGCGGAAGCGAAGGAACTCTACCGGCCGCGCGTCGGGTTCAACGTCAATTCGCAGGTGACGGACACGCTCAACGTCGCGCTGCAGTACTTCTTCAACTGGCAGGATTTCCAGAATCAGTCCTACCGTTACCCGGAGAACGGGTCGTTCCTGACCCTTAGCGACCCAACCCTGTGGGGCAGCAAGTCGCTCATCTACACGGCGAACCCGATCTACGGCTATCCTTCGGCGGGCGGCCCCCTGGGCCCGGTGTGCAATTACGCGCCAATCCCGGGCTCGCCCACCTGCTCGCCCCAGCAGTGGCTTCGCTTCTGGCGCGGCAAGGACATCACGCCGGACGAGAACTCGGGCAACTACGGTTTGGCCGTGAGATGGGCCCCCGAGTGGGCCAACGCCACGCTCGGCTTGTACTACCGCCGCACCTACGACATGCAGCCGCAGGTCATGGTGACGCCGGACCTCATACCCGGCCTGCCGAATTCGACGGCCTGCCGTGGCTTGCTCAATGGCTTATACCTCGGCGGCAATTGTCTGCAGAACTCCGTGGTCGCGTACTTGCCGACGCCGCCCTATCCGGCGAACACGCCGGCGGCCCTGAACCAGACCGGCATCGACTTCCTCAACAAGGGCCGCATCGGTACCTACAACCTGGCCTACGGCAAGGACATCGACATCATCGGCCTGAGCCTGTCGAAGAACATCGGTGGCCTGAGCCTCGGCGCCGAGTTGAGCTACCGCAAGGACATGCCGCTCCTGAGCGACCCGGTCCAGGTGATTCCTGCGGCGCTGAGGGCGGCTGGAATTCCGCTGGCCGCGGGCAATATCTGGTCGGACGAGCTGCCCAAGAACGACACCCCGGGGGCCAAGGGCGACACGATGCACGGGCTCGTGAACCTGGTCGGCATCCTGGGCGAGTCGATCTGGGACACGGCGTCCTGGTCCACGGAACTCTCGTGGATGACCTACCTCGACGTCACGCAGAACGAGGCGGTGTTCAAGGGACGCAGCAGCCATAATCCGGTCATCAACCAGCAGACTGGTGCGTGCACGGCTGGTCCGACGAATTCCTGGTGCAAGTACGACCTGCTGGACAAGGTGGACAAGAACTACTTCGGCCTCTCCATCAACTTCACGCCGACGTGGTTCCAGGTCAAGCCGGGCATGGACGTGCTCACCCCGATGTCCTGGTCGCAGGGCATCTCGGGCAATTCGGCCATCCTTGCCGGCGGCCAGGACGGCGCCGGGACGTTTGGCCTGGGCGTGGCGCTGGACTTCTACCAGAAGTACCGCTTCGACCTTAAGTACGTGGGCTTCTACGGCCAGGACCAGAGCTGCGGCAATGCTGCGGGCCACACGCCTGCCGTCGTGGCCTGCGCGGGCATGCCCTCGAGCGGCGCTGCCGTGTTCAACGGCACCAACGCCGTACTCGGCGACCGCGACTACATCGCCTTCACGTTCAAGACGACCTTCTGATGAGGAACCTCACAATGATTCGCAAGACACTGATTGCGGCGACTCTCGCGGTTGTCAGCGCCAGCGCGCTGGCGGCGGTTTCGCCTGAAGAAGCAAGCCGTCTAGGCAAGGACCTCACCCCGATCGGCGCCGAGAAGGCCGGCAACAAGGAGGGCACGATCCCCGAGTGGACCGGCGGGCTCCAGCCGTCGCAGTTCCCGGCCAGTTTCGACATCAAGAAGCGTCCTGGCCACAGGCCCGACCCGCACCCGGGTGAGAAGCCACGGCTCGTGATCACCCCCCAGAACGCGGACCAGTACAAGGCGCAGCTGTCGGCCGTCACCTACGCGTTGCTGAAGCGCTACCCGGACTACCACGTGGACGTCTACCCGACCCACCGCGACGTTGTTTACCCGGCCAAGATCAACCAGAACACGGCGAAGAACGCAGTCAATGCGAAGTCGACGAATGGCGGTCTCGCCATGGAGGGCGCGCTGCCGGGCTACCCGTTCCCGATCCCGAAGACCGGCAACGAGGTGATGTGGAACCACATCATGCGCTACTCGGGCAACGCGACGTTCTGCAAGTACGACGCGTTCAACGTTGACTCCGCGGGCGTGGCGACATTGTCCGCGACGGGTCTCAGCTACCAGGAGTTCCCGTTCTTCGACCCGAAGAACATGGACACCGTGATCAAGGGCACCGACCCGCTCTGGTACATCAAGCAGGAATACAAGGCGCCAGCACGCCGGGCGGGAGAGTCGTTGATGGTGATCGACCACGCGAACCCGATCGAGCAGCCGCGCAAGGCCTGGCAGTACCTGCCTGGTCAGCGGCGCGTGAAACTGGCCCCGGACATCTGCTGCGACACGCCGAACCCGGGCACGGCGGGCGCCGCGACCTACGACGACGCGTTCGTCTTCAACGGGGCGCAGGACCGCTACGACTTCAAGCTGGTCGGCAAGCGCGAAATGTTCATCCCGTATAACAACTTTGAGTTCGTCTACTTTCCGCCCAGCAGGGAAGCCAGCCACGTCAAGAACTTCATGAACCCGGACCTGGTGCGCTGGGAACTGCACCGCGTGTGGGTCGTGGAAGCCACGCTGAAGCCCGGCAAGCGTCACATCTACCAGAGGCGCGTGTTCTATTTCGACGAGGACAGCTGGCTTGCCATGTACTCCGACCAGTACGATGCGCGCGGGCAGCTGTTCCGCGGCGCGTTCGCGTACCCCGCGTACGCGTATGACCAGGGGGTCCTGAACACCTCCCTGCAGGCTTCCTACGACCTGAACGCCGGGATGTATTCGTCGCAGGGCAACTGCGGCCTGTATCCGCAAGGCATCATATTCAGCGACGGGTGGCCGTCGCGCGACTGGACTCCTGACGCCCTGGCGGGTTCAGGCATTCGCTGATGACATGAAGGCGCCCGGCGGCGATGCCGGGCGCCCTTTTCATCGGTCGGGCAGGGGACGGACCGGCCGCAGCTTGGTCAAGCCTGGACGGGGGAACGATGGTCAGTCGACGAGCGACATTCGCGGCCGTCGCAGCCGCTGTTTTTTTTGGAAACGCGGCCCTGGCCGCGGATGAGGCGGCGACCGGCGGCGCACAGCACTCAGGCGTGGACGTGCTCGACCGGCCCGCGATGCAATCCCCGCTGGCCGCAAAGAAACTGCTGGTCGGCATGGCGAGGGCCGGCGACAAGTTCGTCGCCGTGGGTCCGCGCGGCCACATCGTGGTGACCGCCGACGGTGGGCAGACCTGGACCCAGGCAAAAGTCCCGGTGAGTTCGGACCTCACGGCCGTCTGGTTCGCGAGCCCGACGCACGGCTGGGCCGTGGGGCACGATGGCGTGATCCTGGTGTCGACGGACGCCGGCGCGACCTGGACCAAGCAGATGGACGGTCGCGTTGCGAACGACATCGTGCTCAAGGACATCCAGGCCAAGCTGGCCGCAAGCCCCGATTCCGAGGAACTCAAGGCGCTTGCCACCGAGGCCGAGCGCAACGTCCAGGTGGGCCCGGACAAGCCCTTCCTCGACGTCTGGTTCGAGAACGAGACCACGGGATTCGTGGTCGGCGCCTACAACCTGGCCTTCGTGACCACGGATGGCGGCCAGACCTGGCAATCATGGTTCGACCGGGTGCCGAACCCGCGGTTCATGAGCCTGTACTCGATACGTCCGGCGGCTGGCGGTGTGTTCATCGCCGGCGAGCAGGGGACGTTCTTCCGGCTGGACCGGGAGGCGATGAAGTTCGTCGCGGTGCCCGTGGAGTATGTCGGCAGCCTCTTCGGCGTGGTGGACGCCGGCGACGCCGTACTGACCTACGGCATCAAGGGAAACCTCTTCCGCACTGCGGATGCCGGCAAGACCTGGGTCAAGGTGGACAGCAAGCTGCGCGCGATGATCGTCGGCGGCATCGCCGTGGGTCCCGGTGCGGTCATCCTGGCCGATCAGTCGGGCCACTTGTCTAAGAGCCGGGACGGCGGCAACACGTTCGAGCCGCTCCAGTTGCCCAAGGCGATACCCCTTACCGGGATCATCAACGCGGGTGACGGAAAGCTCGGACTGACCGGACCCTTCGGCGCCATGATCGTGGCGCCCGGCGCCGCGCCCAAGCCCTGATCCACGCATTCACCGGAACAACACGATGGCAGCACCCACGGCAAACATCGAAGCGATGCCGGTCGTACACGACATCAAGGACTTCGATCTCAATTCCGGCATCTGGCTCGAGCGCGCGATCTTCAACAATCGGCTCTGGGTGATGCTGGCGTGCCTCGTGGTGACGCTCTTCCTCGGCTACAAGGCGATACACATCGGCCTGAACGCCAGCTACGAGCGGATGCTGCCGTACAAGCACCCGTACATCCAGAATTTCGCCGCGAACGCCAAGCAACTGCGCGGGCTCGGCAACACCCTGCGCGTCGTGGTCGAGAATACGCAGGGCGACATCTACGATCCCGCGTACCTCGAGACGCTGAGGAAGGTCAACGACGAACTCTTCCTGACGCCGGGCGTGGACCGCGCGTGGGTCAAGTCCATCTGGATGCCGGTGGTCCGTTACAACGAGGTGACCGAGGAAGGCTTCGCGGGCGGACCCGTGATGCCGGATACCTACGACGGCTCCAAGGCAAGCATCGAGAAGTTGAAGCAGAACGTCACGAAGGCCGGGCTCGTCGGCAGCCTGGTCGCGAACGATAACAAGTCCGCGATGATCGTGGTGCCGCTGCTTTCGATGGATCCCGAGACGGGCAAGCCCATCGACTACTGGGCCCTGTCGCGCGCAGTCGAGAAAAACGTCCGCGACAAGGTCGAGACCAAGGACGGCAAGTACAAGGTCCACGTCATCGGGTTCGCGAAGCTGATCGGCTCGCTGCTCGACGGCATCCTGCAGGTCATGATGTATTTCGGCATCGCGATCCTGATTGCGGCGGCGATCCTGTTCTCGTTCACGCGCTGCGTGCGCAGCACGGGCGTCGTGCTGCTGTGCTCGATGATCGCGGTCATCTGGCAGATCGGCATTCTCGACATGCTCGGTCTCGGCCTTACGCCGTTCTCGGTGCTGGTGCCCTTCCTCATCTTCGCGATCGGCGTGTCGCACGGCGCGCAGAAGATGAACGGCATCCAGCAGGACGTGGGCCGCGGCACGGTGACGCTGGTCGCGGCGCGATACACGTTCCGCCGCCTCTTCGTCGCCGGCGTGACGGCACTGCTGAACGGCGCGGCCGGCTTCGCGGTGCTGCTGCTGATCCCCATTCCGGCGATCATGGAACTCGCCATCGCCGCCACGATCGGCGTGTGCGTCCTGCTGTTCACCAACCTCATACTGCTGCCGGTGGTCCTGTCGGTCACCGGCGTGAGCAGGAAGGCCGCGATGCGCAGCCTCAAGCAGGAAGAGCAGGGCGTCGGCACCACTGGCGTGTGGTCCTTCTTCAATCACTTTGCGGCCAGCAAGGCCTGGGCGGGGACGGCCATAGGCGTCGCGCTGGCCCTGGGCATCGCGGGGCAGATCGTGGCCCAGAGGCTGCAGATCGGGGACCTGGACCCCGGCGCGCCGGAGCTACGGCCGAGCTCGCGATACAACCGGGACAACGCCTTCATCACGTCCAATTTCTCACTCTCCTCCGACGTCTTCGCGGTAATCGTGAAGACGCCGCCCGAGTACTGCACGCGCTACGCCACCCTGCAGCAGGCGGACCGTCTGGCGTGGCAGTTGCAGCAGCTGCCGCAGGTCCAGGCGACGATCTCGCTCCCGGACGTGGTCAAGCAGGTCACCGCGGCGACCTATGAAGGGTCGGCAAAGTGGTACACGCTGTCGCGCAACCAGGACGTGCTGAACTATGGCGCGCAGCAGGCAATCCAGAACACGCCCGACCTGACGAATCCCGAGTGCTCGGTGATGCCGGTTATCGCGTTCCTCAAGGACCACAAGGCGGCGACGCTGGACGCCGTTTCCTCGACGGTCGAGAAGTTCATCGCCGACAACCCGGTCAAGGACGTGCAGCTGCTGCCGGCGGCCGGATCCGCCGGGATCGAGGCGGCGGTCAACCAGGAAGTGCGCAGCGCCTGGCTGAAGATGCTGATGTACATCTATGGCACCGTGGCGATCCTCTGCCTGATCGCCTTCCGGTCGTGGCGCGCCGTGCTGGTGGCGCTGCTGCCGCTGGCACTGACCTCCAAGCTCTGCGAGGCGCTCATGGTCGTGCTCGGCATCGGCGTCAAGGTCTCCACGCTGCCGGTGATCGCACTCGGCGTGGGCATCGGCGTGGACTACGCGTTGTACCTGCTCTCCGTGCAGCTGCACGGACAGCGCCTGGGCATGCCGCTGACCGAGGCCTACCGGTCGGCACTGGCCTTCACCGGCCGTATCGTCGCGCTGGTGGGCTTCACGCTCGCGGCCGGCGTCATCACCTGGGCATGGTCGTCGATCAAGTTCCAGGCTGACATGGGCATCCTGCTCGCCTTCATGTTCCTGTGGAACATGCTTGGCGCGCTGATCCTGATCCCGTCCCTGTCGAGGTTCCTGCTGCCGACCTCGGCGGTCTACAAGCCCGCCAAGGCCTGACGCACGCGCGGCCGGCTGGCCGGCCGCGCGGCTCCACTGAGACAGGAAGCGCCGTTCGAGCGGCGCCTTGGGCGTGGCCGGAAAGTCTGGGTGCTCCGCGCGAGCGGTCGTCAGGGCGCCTGGATTGTCTCTGCAACGCGCTTGGAATCCAGCTCGGCCAGCGGGCGTCGCGCGATGCGGCGCGCCTCGGCGGGCGGCACCCCGAGAAAGCGCAGCACCGCCGCCGCGACACGCTCGGGGAGCTCGGGGCTGGGCAGCCCGACCCGGCGGCGCATCTCCGGTTCCAGCGCCGCTCCGCCGTCGTACTGGACCTCGGTCGCGATGGCAGCGAGCGTCGTGCCGGCGATCGTGAGCAGCGCCACCAGTTCGTCATCGCCTGCGAATCGCCCGGTGTCGATGCCATTGCGGATATCACGCAGCAACCGGATGCCGAGCCCGCGGGTCAGCATCCCGGCCGAAAGGCCTTCGCGCAGCAGGAAGCGGGCCCACGTCCTGTCAATGCGGGCCCGGTTGAGCGTGTGCCGCACCGAGGCCGCGATGACTTCCGCGGGGTCGGCGACGGCGCCCAGCGACCGGTCGAGCGCATCGGCGAACTCAACGAATACGAGGTCGATCAGTTCGGCGTGGATCGCCTCCTTCGACTGGAAGTGGTTGTAGAAGGAGCCGAAGCCGACATCCGCAGCTTCGGTGATTTCGTTGACAGCCACGCCGTCCACTCCGCGGTCTGCCATGAGCTTGAGGGCGGCGTCGAGCAGTCGCCCGTGCGTTTCCCGGCGCCGGCGCGAACCACGGGCTTCGCGCACGGCCGGTTCCGGAGACTCGACGACCGGCGCCCTGCGCGGCGCGCGTTTCGCATCCCGTCCGGACTTCGTTCTGGCCATGTATCAATACTCCTCGCCAGCGCGGTTGGGGCTGTTTGCTGATCCCGTAAGATTCCGTCGGCGACTCAACTCCCCCGGCCGGTCAGGCAATTCTCGCGCACCTGTTGCAATAAAGCAATCAGAACTGATAGTATCATCATACACGATAACGATGTCAGTATGGATGGTCGCCTGCGGCGCTGGTCCGGCGACCGCAAGACGGGATTCAGGGTTGGATTTTCGGGGTGGAGAATGAGTTCGATTTCGACGCAGGTCGACGTGCTGATTGTTGGATACGGGCCGGTGGGTGCGGCCGTCGCGTGCCTGCTCGGAAAGCTCGGCGTGCGAACACTGGTGATCGACCGCTCAGCCGACATCCTGCAGATGCCCCGGGCCATTGCGCTCGACAACGAGGCGCTGCGCATCCTGCAGATGGCGGGGCTCCGCGAGGGCGCGTTCCAGGTCCGTGCCATTCCGCGCGTGCGCTATCTCTCGCCGTACGCAGGGGAGTTCGCGCGCATCAACTCCTGCGGCAGCCTGGACGGACACCCGAAGCTCGTCACGTTCTACCAGCCGGAGCTGGAGCGCGTGCTGCGGGAATGCGTCGGGCGGCATGCCACGGTCGAGACGGCGACAGGCGTCGAGATGCTCGGGTTCAGCGACCTGGGCGACAGCGTGCGCGCGGAGCTCAAGCTGGCTGACGGTACGACGACCTTTGTAGCGGCGCGCTACCTGGTGGCCGCCGACGGCGCGGGCTCGATGGTCCGCAAGGCCATCGGCCAGGACTTCCAGGGCCGCACCTATGCCGAAGAGTGGCTGATCGTGGACGCCGAGCGTCCGGACCAGGCGCTCGACGACATCGAGTTCATCTGCGACCCGCGCCGCCCGACGCCGCACATGCCCGCTCCTGGCCAGCGCGAGCGCTGGGAGTTCATGCTCCATCCCGGCGAGTCACGGGAGCGCATGGAGGAGGAGGGCACCGTCCGGACGCTGCTCGCGCCCTACGGCAACGTGCAGGACATGAAGATCACCCGCAAGGCCGTGTATCGCTTCCACGCGCGCACCTGTGAACGCTTCAGCCGCGGGCGCGTCCACCTCGTCGGGGATGCGGCCCACATCACGCCTCCCTTCGTTGGCCAGGGACTCGTCGCGGGCCTGCGCGACGCGGCCAACCTCTCCTGGAAGCTCGCATGGGTGCTGCGGGGTTCGGCCGGGGACGGCGTGCTCGAGAGTTACGACACCGAGCGACGACCGCACGCCAAGGCGATGATCGACCTCGCGCGGTTCATGGGGCACCTCATCATGCCGCGCAGCCGGATCAAGGCCTGCCTGGTCCACGGAACGGTGCGGGCGCTGCGAGTGCTGCCGTACTTCCGCGCTTATTTCGACGATCTGCGCATCAAGCCGAAGAACAGCTTTCGCGAAGGGCTCTTCGCGCCGAGCAGCCGTCGGTCCGGGTCTCTCCCGGGCTCCTGGCTGCCCCAGGGCATGGTGCGTTCCGGCGACGGCACGCTCGCGCCGAGCGACGACGTCCTCGGCGACCGGCTCGTGCTGCTCGGCTGCGGCGCGGACCCTGCGGCGCATCTCTGCGAATCTTCAATGCGCGCATGGCAGGCGGCGGGCGGCGCGATCGTACGAGTCGAGCCGCGCGGCAGCGAGGCGCGCGGTGCGTCCTTCTGGGAGGACCTGAGCGACGTTCTGGTGCCGGGCGCAGCAACCGTGGGCCGAGTGCTCGTCGTGAGGCCCGACAAGACAGTGATGCACGAAGGCGCCACGAGCGAGTGCGAACGACTCGTCCGTGAGTCCCTGGCGCTGCTCGGCATACCGGGTTCGCCGACGCCGGTTCGGCAGCCGGCCCGCGCACCGTAAACACGACATCAGGAGCGATTGCACCCATGCTTGAACTGACCACGCCGCAGCCCGCGCGTCATCCCGACCCGACGGTGAAGGCGCGCCGCCTGGCGTACCTGATCTGGGAGCGACCGGACCTCGGCAAGGCCGCGGCATTCCTCACTTCGTTCGGACTGCAGGTCGCTGAACGATCGCCGACATCGCTGCACCTGCGTGGCACCTCGGCCGCGCCGTTCTGCTACGTCGTCCACAAGGCACCGAAGGCGCGCTTCGTCGGCTTCGCGCTCGAGCTCGCGAGCCGGGAGGACCTCGAGCGCGTAGCGAATACCGTGCCAGGTGCAGGCCCGATCGAGGCACTGGACGGGCCTTGCGGCGGCGAAGTCGCGCGACTCACCGATCCGTCGGGCTTTCGCGTGGATGCCGTGCACGGCCAGCGGCCTTACGCAGCCATAGCGCGCCGCGCGCCACTCACGCGGGTCAACACGGCCGATGCGTCTCCGCGGGTGGACGACACGCAGCGCGTGCCGGTCGGCGCGCCGGAGGTCGTCAAGCTCGGGCACGTGGTCCTGGAACTCGCCGATTTCCAGGCAACCTGCGGCTGGTACACGCGGCACTTCGGGTTCATCCCGAGCGACGTACAGGTACTGCCGGACGGTTCGCCGGTAGTGACGTTCATGCGACTCGACCTCGGCGACACGCCCGCCGACCACCACACCCTCGCGCTGGCGCAGGGCCTGGTCGCAGGCTACAGCCACAGTGCGTTCGAACTGGTCGATGCCGACGCGGTGGGCATGGGGCAACGGATCCTGCGCGAAAAGGGTTACCGGCACGCGTGGGGTCTGGGCCGGCACATCCTCGGCAGCCAGATCTTCGACTACTGGCAGGACCCGTGGGGCGACAAGCACGAGCATTACAGCGATGGGGACCTCTTCACCGCGGAAGTGCCGACGGGTTGCCACGAGGTGAGTCGCGAGGCGATGGCACAGTGGGGCCCACCGCTGCCGCGCGATTTCACGCGACCGAAGCTCGGGATCGGGATGCTGGTGGCACTCGTGCGCAACCTGCGCCGCAGTCCGGACCTGAACCT
>Ga0209253_10002549_pt1 | contig 16128 bp, 12 predicted proteins | sample FrelakmetBRP12BR_FD_187145 | JGI IMG/M metagenome (GOLD analysis project Ga0209253, IMG submission 187145) | Freshwater lake sediment microbial communities from the University of Notre Dame, USA, for methane emissions studies - BRP12 BR (SPAdes)... | ecosystem: Environmental > Aquatic >...
CCTGCAGCGCCTGTGCGACCTTCGCCGCCACCAGGTCGGCGTTGATGTTGTAGGTCTCGCCCTCGAGGCCAACGCCGACCGGCGCGATCACCGGGATGAAGCTCGCGCTGGCGAGCGCTTCGATGACGCGCGGGTTCACGCCGACGACCTCGCCCACGAGGCCGATGTCGTGCTCGGGGGAGTTCTTGGGCACGCCCGGGAGCTGCATCTTCCGTCCCACGATGAGCTCGCCGTCCTTGCCGCAGAGGCCGACTGCTCGGCCGCCCTGGCGGTTGATCAGGCCGACGATCTCCTTGTTGATCTTGCCCACCAGCACCATCTCCACCACGTCCATGGTGGCGCTGTCGGTGACGCGCATGCCGCGGACGAAGCGCGACTCGATGCCGAGCCGCTGCAGCATGTCGTCGATCTGCGGGCCGCCGCCGTGCACGATCACCGGGTTCATGCCGACGTACTTCAGCAGCACGATGTCCTGGGCGAACGACTCCTTGAGCTCGTCGTTCGCCATTGCGTGCCCGCCGTACTTGATGACCATGGTCTTGCCGAAGAAGCGGCGCAGGTAGGGCAGGGACTCGAGGAGGATCTCAGCCTTCTGGATGCGGTCCTTCACGCGTGCGACCTCCGGGTCGTCTCGCCTCCGGCCCCGGGAGGCTCACAGGATGTAGCGCGAGAGATCCTCGTCGCCGACGATCGACTCGAGCTTCTCGCGCACCATGGCCCCGTCGATCACGACCTCGCGGCTCCCGAGCTCGGGGGCGTCGAAGGACAGCTCCTCGAGCAGCTTCTCGAGGACCGTGTGCAGGCGGCGGGCGCCGATGTTCTCGGTGCGCTCGTTCACCACCGCGGCGATGCGCGCGATCTCGTCCACGGCGTCGTCCGTGTAGCGGAGGCTCACACCCTCGGTGGCCATGAGGGCCGTGTACTGCTTGACCAGCGCATTCTTCGGCTCGGTGAGGATGCGGACAAAGTCCTCGCGGGTCAAGGCCCCGAGCTCGACGCGGATCGGGAAGCGTCCCTGGAACTCCGGGATCAGGTCCGAGGGCTTGGCGATGTGGAAGGCGCCCGAGGCGATGAACAGGACGTGGTCGGTGCGCACCATGCCGTGCTTGGTGCTGACCGTCGAGCCCTCGACGATCGGCAGCAGGTCGCGCTGCACCCCCTGGCGCGAGACGTCCGGTCCCACCGCGCCCTCGCGGCCGGCGATCTTGTCGATCTCGTCGAGGAAGACGATCCCGGACTGCTCGACCCGTCGCACCGCCTCCTTCGCCACCAGCTCCATGTCGACGAGACGATTCGCCTCCTCGACAGCGAGGATGTCGAGCGCCTCCGGCACGCGCACGTGCTTCTTCTTGCTGCGCTTCGGCAGCAGGTTGGAGAAGAGCTCGCGCACGTTGAGCTCCATCTCCTCCATGCCCTGCGGCGTGAGGATCTCGACCATGGGCGAGATCGTCTTGGTGATCTCGAGCTCGACCGTGCGCTCGTCGAGGCGCCCCTCGTGCAGCATCCGGCGGAGCGTGTCGCGGCTCGCGGCGGTCGACGCGCCGGCGCCGGCATCACCGGGCGGCCCCGCCGGCAGCAGGATGTCGAGGAGGCGCTCCTCGGCCGTCTCGCGTGCCCGGCGCTCGACCTTCTCCTTCTCCTCGGCCTTGACCATCGCGATCGCGAGCTCCACCAGGTCGCGGATGATCGACTCGACGTCCCGGCCGACGTAGCCGACCTCGGTGAATTTCGAGGCCTCGACCTTGAGGAACGGCGCCCCCGCGAGCTTGGCGAGCCGGCGCGAGATCTCGGTCTTCCCCACCCCCGTCGGGCCGATCATGATGATGTTCTTGGGCGCGATCTCGTCGCGCAGCTCGGGCGGCACCTGCTGGCGCCGCCAGCGGTTGCGGAGCGCGATCGCCACCGCGCGCTTCGCCGCCCGCTGCCCGACGATGTAGCGGTCGAGCTCGGAGACGATCTCGCGTGGGGTCATCGGACGCGGCGCCGCGTCGCCGGGCGCACGCAGATCGGGCAGGCTCATAGCTCCTCGAGGACGAGCTGGTCGTTGGTGTAGACGCAGATCGACGCCGCGATGCGCAGGGCCGTCTCGGCCACCGCACGCGCGTCCAGGTCGGCATGCTCGACGAGCGCCCGCGCCGCGGCCAGCGCGTAGTTGCCGCCCGAGCCGATGGCGATGACGCCGTCGTCGGGCTCGATCACGTCACCGCTTCCGGAGATGACCAGGGTCGAGTCGGCGTCCGCCACGACGAGCAGCGCCTCGAGCCGGCGCAGCACCCGGTCCGTACGCCAGTCCTTCGCGAGCTGGACGGCGGCGCGACGGAGGTTGCCGTTCGCGCTCTCGAGCTTCTGCTCGAACTTCTCGAACAGGGTGAACGCGTCCGCGGTCGCGCCGGCGAAGCCCGCGAGCACCTTGCCCTGCCAGAGGCGCCGGAGCTTGCGCGCACGGTGCTTCATGACCGTCTGGCCGATCGACACCTGGCCGTCGCCCACGAGCACGACGCGGCCGCGGTGGCGGACGGCGAGGATGGTGGTTCCATGGAGGGGCGTGTCCACAAGGCGTGAGACTAGCGTCGCGGCCCGAACGTGTAAACGCGCCGTGCGACCGTGGCAGTGGGCCGCTCCCGCGACCGCGTCGACGGGGGCGGCGAGGGCGCGGCGGTGCTGCGCAGGGCAGTCGGCTCGCTCGTCCTTCCCGGTCTTGCGAAGATGCCCCGGACTCGCTTCCCGATTCTCGGAAGCCGTGGCGGGCAGAGCCTGGGATCCGCCGTGTGCGGGCGGGTGTCCCGCCGCTCGTGCGGCACGGCGTGACCTTTGAAGGGGACCCGTGAAGGGGCCGTGAAGGGGACCCGTGAAGGGGACCCGTGAAGGGAGCCCGTCAAGGGGACCCGGAAGGAGGCGCTCCGTGCGTGGGAGCGTCCTCGTCAGGAGGGACGATGGGAAAGCGCGTCTTGATCGTGGGAGGCGTCGCCGGTGGCGCATCGTGCGCAGCGCGTCTGCGCCGGCTGGACGAGGAGGCCGAGATCGTGGTCTTCGATCGCGGGCCGCATGTGTCGTTCGCGAACTGCGGGCTGCCGTACTTCGTCGGCAACGTCATCGCCGACGAGCGCACGCTCCTCGTCGCCACGAGCGATCTCTTTCGCGAGCGCTTCAACATCGTCGTCCACACCCGCCACGACGTGACGGCGATCGACCGCGCGCGACGGCTGATCCGTGTGCGCGATCTCGACGTACCCGGGGGCCCGGCCGAGCGCGAGGAACCCTACGACGCGCTGGTGCTGGCTCCGGGCGCCGCGCCGATCCGCCCCCCGATGCCCGGCATCGACCTGCCGGGCATCTTCGCCGTGCGCACCATCCCGGACAGCCGGCGGATCCGCGCCTGGATCGACGAGCGCAGGCCGACGCGCGCGCTCGTCGTGGGCGGCGGGTTCATCGGCCTCGAGATGGCCGAGAACCTGGCACACCGCGGCCTCGAGATCACGGTCCTGGAGAAGCTGCCGCAGCTCATGCCGCCGCTCGACCCGGAGCTGGCCCACGGTGTCGCCGAGCACCTGCAGGCGAACGGGGTCCGCCTGCACCTCGGCGACGGGCTCGCGCGCTTCGAGGCCGAAGGGAACGCGCTGGTCGCCGCCACCGACTCGGGTGCGCGCCTGACGGCGGACCTGGTGATCCTCGCGATCGGCGTCCGTCCCGAGACCGGGCTCGCGACGGCGTGCGGCCTGCCGCTCGGCGAGCGTGGCGGCATCCTGGTGGACGCGCAGATGCGGACTGCCGACCCGCACATCTGGGCGGTCGGGGACGCCGTCGAGAGCAGGGACGTGGTGACGGGACAGGAGACGGTCCTGCCGCTGGCCGGACCGGCGAACCGCCAGGGACGGGTCGCGGCGGACGCGATCTGCGGCCGGACACGCGCGTTCCGCGGGGTGCAGGCGACCGCCGTGGTCGGCGTCTTCGGCCTCACCGTGGCGAGCACCGGGGCCAGCGAGAAGGGCCTGCGCCGCGCCGGCCTCACGCGCTTCGAGAGGGTCTATCTCCACCCGGGGCACCACGCCGGGTACTACCCGGGCGCGAAGCCGATCCAGCTGAAGCTGCTCTTCGGGGTCCCGGACGGTCGCGTCCTCGGTGCGCAGGCGCTCGGCGAGGAGGGGGTGGAGAAGCGCATCGACGTGATCGCGATGGCGATCCAGATGGGCGCCACGGTGCGCGACCTGGCCGAGGCCGAGCTCTGCTACGCGCCGCAGTTCGGCGCCGCCAAGGACCCCGTCAACCTGGCGGGCATGATCGCCGTCAACCACCTCGACGGCGACATGCCGCTCGCCGACTGGACCAGCCTCGGCGCGGAGGGCCAGCTCGTGGTCGACGTTCGCGAGCCGGAGGAGTTCGCTGCCGGCCACATCCCGGGCGCGCGCAACCTGCCGCTCTCGGAGCTGCGCCGCTGCTGTCGCGAGCTCCCCGTGGATCGCGCCATCGCGCTCTGCTGCGGCGTCGGGCAGCGCGCCTACTACGCGACCCGGCTGCTCGTGCAGCACGGCTACCGTGCCGCCAATCTCTCCGGTGGCTACTCGACCTACCGCGCGCTGCGCGGGTCGGGGGTGCTGAAGGGCTGAGCTGAGCTCACGGTCGGCGTGCCGGCGCGAAGCCTCCTACGCGCGTGGAAATGCCTTGTCGTAGACCGCAGCGATGTGGCTGAAGTCGACGTGGGTGTAGCGTTGTGTCGTCGAGAGGCGCGTGTGCCCGAGGAGCTCCTGGATGGCGCGCAGGTCGGCGCCGGCGTTCAGCAGGTGCGTGGCGAAGGAGTGGCGGAAGGCGTGCGGGCTCGCGGGCAGGCGCGTGGCCGCCAGGGCGACGCAGCGCGCCACGATCCGCGCCACGCTGCGCGCCGTGAGCCGCGTGCCGTACCAGTTCACGAACACGGCCGCGGCGTCCTTGCGCCGGCTCGCCGGCCAGCGCCGGCCGTAGTCGTCGAGCGCGTCGAGGGCTTTGTGGCCGACGGGCACGATGCGCTCCTTGCGCCCCTTGCCCAGGACGCGCACGGCCTCGGCGCGCCGGTCCACGTCGCGCCAGTCGAGGGCGGTGAGCTCGCTGACGCGGATACCGGTCGAGTAGAGCAGCTCGAGGATGGCGCGATCGCGGGCGCTCGCCGGCGAGAGTCCCGCGATGCCGTCGAGGACGCGAAACATCTCGTCGACCGAGAGATGCGGTGGCAGGAACTGCTCGCGCTTGGGAGTGGGGAGGCTCGCCGCTGGATCGTCGCGGCGCATGCCGTTGCGGGCGCAGTAGCGGAAGAAGTGCTTCAGGGCGGCGAGCTTGCGTCCGATGGAGCTCTTGCGTCGCTGCCCCGCCAGGCTCGCCAGGTACGCGCGCACGCCGTGCACGTCGGCGCGTGCGAGGTGGCCGCCCCGCTCGCCGAGAAACGCCGCGAGCTGTCGGAGATCGATCTGATAGGCCCGGATCGTGTGCGGGGAGGCGTTGGCCTCGTGCGCGAGGTAGGCGCCGAACTCCTCGATCAGGCGCTCCGCATCCACGTCCGACCCTCCCATGGCTCACCCTTCCGCGCGATCGCTGCTGTTTCGGTCGCGGGCCTCATGGTATCAATTGACATGCGCCGGCAGCAATTCCCCCGTGTCGGGGCGTACGAGTCGCGCGGCGGCCGCCGCGGCGCGGGTCCGATGACGTGAGCACGACGATCCCGGTCTCGATGGCGAGCCGCCGGGGAGCACGACTGGCGGGTGTCCTGCACCTGCCGTCCGGCGCGGCGGATCTCGCGGGCCTCGCGACCGTCGTCCTCTGTCACGGCATGGAGTCGACCAAGGAAGGCGCGAAGCACCAAGCGCTCGCCGCTCGTCTGGTGCCGCTCGGCTACGCGTGCCTGCGGTTCGACTTCTCCTACGTGGGCGAGTCGGAAGGCGCCTTCGAGGATCTCACGATCAGCGGCGAGGTCGATGATCTCGCCGGCGTGTACGGCTTCCTGAAGGAGCGGGGCGTCGGACCGCTGGGGTTCGTCGGGTCGAGCCTGGGCGGGGCGGTCGCGCTCCTCGTCGCCGCCGAGGAGCCGGGCGTGCGCGCGCTCGTCACCGTTGCCGCAGTCTCGCAGCCGCTCGGCATCCTCCGGCGGATGCCCGCCGAGGAGGTCGCGGAGTGGCGCCGGAAGGGTTTTCGCGAGGAGCAGACCGGGCGGCTCAACAGCACCTTTCTCGACGATCTGGCGCGGGTCGACGTGCTCGCGGCGGCGCGCCGGGTGCGGGCGGCGACGCTGGTGACCCACGGGGCCGACGACCGGATCGTGCCGGTCGCGGATGCCCACGCGCTCTTCGCGGCGCTTCCGCACCCGAAGGCGCTCGTCATCACGCCGGGATGCGACCACCGCTACTCGGATCCGGCGCACCTCGCCGATCTGCTCGATCGCACCGTTGCCTGGATCGTCGAGCATCTGCCCCGGACGGGCGCGCGCGCGGGGGGCGGGCGATGACGTGTGCCGGCTGTGGGACCGCCCTCGGACCTCCACGCCGCGTCGGACGTCACGAGGCGTGCCCGCGCTGCGGCGCCGACCTGCGCTCCTGCCGCAACTGCCGCTTCTCCGAGCCCGGCGCGTACAACGAATGCCGTGAACCGCAGGCCGAGCGCGTCCTCGACAAGGAGCGGAGCAACTTCTGCGACTACTTCGTGCCCGCCGGCACCTCGACCGGGACGGGTGCCAGCGGCTCGGGAGACGGCGGCGGTGGCGCGCGCGGCGCGCTCGAGCGCCTGTTTGGTTCCCGCTCGACGCGTGGCCTCGACGCGTGAGCTCGGTGGCTGTGAAGAAGCCCCTTGAGCGGGCCGTGCCGCTACCCTCCTCTGCCATGAATGGAACGCGCCGTGCGCCATGGCGTTGCCGCTCGTTCCTCGGTCCGTGCCGCTCGAGCCTGCCGGTGATCCGTTCGGACACCTCGCTGCTGCGGTTGTGCGGTGTGGGAAGGCATGCGGGCTAGGAGGCTCGTGCTCATCGCCGGCGTCGCCGGCGTCCTGGTCGCGGCGTCTCTCGCCGGCTGGCTCGCGTTCAATCTCGGTACGCTCATCGAGCTCCGGCGCGAGGAGATCGTGGCGCGCGCCGAGCGCGCACTCGGGCAGCCGCTGCGGGTCGGTGCGGTCGCTGCCTCGTTCTGGCCGCTCGGGATCCGCCTGCAGGACGTGGGCGTCGGCGACGGCGCGGCGACCGACGCCGCGCCGCCGGTCGCGGCCGATGCGGCCCTGGTGAAGGTGCGGCTGTGGCCGCTCGCGCTCGGCCGGATCGAGGCCGCCGGGGTGGCGCTCGAGCGCCTGCGCCTCACCGTGACGCGAGACGAGGCAGGGCGATGGAGCCTCGGGAGCCTCGGTGCTCCCGAGCCACCGGCCGGCGCCTCGGCGGGTGGCTCGCGGCCTGATCGCGGGCGCGGCCTGCGGTTGCCAGCCGCGTGGATGCTGGGAGCAGCGTTGAGCGAGATCCGGGACGGGACGCTCGAGATCAGGGATCGGCGCGGCGGAGGAGAGCGCCGGCTGGTGGCGCAGCACGTGGAGGTGCGCGCCGAGAGCGTCCGTCTCGGCGGCACGGCGCGCGTGCGTGCCGGGGCAGTCCTCTTCGGCGGCGCACATGCGGACACGCGCCTCGACGTCCAGCTCTCCCGCTTCGGCGAGGCCGAGCTCGAGCGCACACCCGTGGTCGGCCGGTTCGAGGTGCGCGGCCTCGACCTCGAGACGATCGGCCTCCTCCTCGATCGTCCGGGGCGCTACGCCGGGCGCGTCGAACGGGTCACGCTCGACCTTGCCGGTACTCTCGAGCGCTTCGACGCGACCGTCGCGGCCGAGCGCGGCGGCGATCCCGTGCGCATCGGACGACGCACGGTCGCGATGCCGCCGGTGTCCCTGCACCTGCGGGTGCGCCGGGACGGCGAGCGCCTCCTCCTCGACGAGGCCCGCGGCTCGGTCGGGACGCTGGCGCTCGCGGCGAGCGGTGGCGGACGCCTCGACCCCTGGCAGCTCGACCTCCTCGCACAGTCCGAGGAGGGCAGCGAGGCGGTGCTCCCCCTGGGTGACCCGCCGGCGCGCCTGAGCGCGCTCACCCTGCGGGCGCGGGTCGACAGCGAGGGCGTCCGGCTCGAGTCGTCGCACGCCCTCGTCGACGGCGCGCCCTTCGATCTCTCGGGTCGCATCACGCGCCTCGATCCGCTGCGCCTGGACGGGAGGTTCGAGGGGCACGTGTTCGGGGGCGTGGTGCGCGGCGAGGCGCGCCCGACCGCGGCGGAGGGAGTCCTCGACCTCGAGCTTCGCGCCTCGTCGCTGGACCTCGCGGCGCTGGCGGCGCGCCTGGCTCCCGACGTCGCCGGGCGGCTCGAGGGCACGCTCGACGGCTCCGCCGCTCTGAGACTGCCCGTGGGTGACGGGACCGGGGCGCCGACGCCGGCGGGCGGATCCGGGACTCTCGAGATCAGGGCCGCACGGCTGCGGGGCATCAACCTCGCAGACCTCCTCCTCCGTCAGTGGCACGAGCTCCCCTTCGCGCCGCAGCTCGTGTCGGAGGACGACCGGAGCCGCTACGCCGAGCTCCTCGCCGCGCCCGACACCAGGGTGGAGCAGGCGCACGTGCCGTTCACGGTCGAGGGCGGCCGTCTCGCGACCGAGGCGCTCTCGGTCCGCGCCGGGGCATACGATGTCACCGGCGCCGGCTGGATCGCCCGAGATCGGGAGCTGCGCTTCCGGGGCGAGCTCCGTCTCTCGTCGCGCCTCTCGACCATGCTGCGTGACGACGTCCACGCGGCTCGCTACCTCTGCGATGCCACTGGCCGGGTCGCGATACCGTTTCGCGTCCACGGACCCCTCGGACGCCTGTCCATCGAGCCCGACGCGAGACGGCTGCGGGAGCGCGGGATCCAGCTCCTGGTCGAGCGCGCAGGTGGACGCGGGGGCACCGTCCCGCCGAGATCGCGGGCCACGGCCGCGCCTCCCGACGGCGAGGCGCTCGCGGACCCCATCGTCGAGCGTCTCCACGGGATGCTGCAGCCGTGAACGCTGCTCCAAGCACGGCGATCGTCGAGATCCACGTGCGGTTGCCGCCCGAGGAGATCGCCTACGTGAAGTTCGTGTTCGAGTCCTACGAGGGCGTTGCCGTGGTGCGCACCGTCGATCGCAGGCGTGCCGTCATCGCCCTGCTCGTCGTGCCCGATTTCCTCGCGGCGGCGCGCGGCATTCTCGAGTCCCTGCGCGCCGAGGTGGCGTGGGAGGAAGTGCCGGTGACGCGGCGCTGAGAGGAGCCATGGGAGCGTTCCCCTCGAACGCCCACGAGCCGCCACGGGCCGCGAGGTCGACGATGAGACCGCGGGTCGTGTCGTCGGGCGCCGGTGTGGCCCTGGCGACGAGGAGCGTCGCCAGGGCCAGAACCTTACGCGCTGGCCAGGGGCGCGAACCCGGCCGCCGCCTGGCTCGCCCCGATCGCTGCTGTGACGGGGCGCATCACGGCGCCTACCAGCCGTGCTGTTGCCCGTAGAAGAGCGGCCCGCCGAGGAACATGGCGAAGCCGATGCCGAGGACGAAGGCGAGATCGCACTCTTCGGCGGAGGCGACGATCTGCCGATCGAGCAGTTCCTTCGCCTTGTCGTACAGCGCCCGCGCGCAGCGTTCGACGATTTCCTCGGTGCTGGCGACGCGGGTCCCGCGGTTCGGGACGAGGGCGGCGAGCCCGGCCCATTCGGCCTGCTTCTTGCCGTCCTTGTAGTCGTAGAAGCCGGCGCTGGTCTTCTGCCCGAAGCGCTTGGCGGCGCGGAGCTTCCAGACCAGCGGCTCACGGACCGGCGGCTTCTCGGCGGCGATGGTGTCGAACATCCCCGCGGCGGTGTCGAGGCCGGCGGCGTCGCCGAGCTCGAACGGGCCCATCGGGAAGATGCTCGCGCGCATGGCGGCGTCGACGACGTCGATCGGGGTGCCCTCGCAGTACAGCTCGTCCGCGGCGCCGAAGTAAGCGGCCAGACCGGCGTTGACGAGGAAGCCGGGTGAGCCGTCGCGCAGGAGCACCGGGGTCTTGTTGATCTGACGGACGAAGGCGTGGGTCGTGGCGACGGCGTCGTCGGTGGTCGCGGCGCCGCGGATGATCTCCACCAGCTGCATCGTCGGGTGCTCGGCGGGGCTGAAGAAGTGCAGGTTGAGGAAGTTGGCCGGGTTGCCGCCGCCTTCCTTGAAGTACGCCGCGAGCATGCCGGGGCCCATCGAGCTCGAGTTCGACGCCACCAGGCCGGTCGGCTTGATCGCTTTGCCGAGGGCGCGATAGAACTCGGCCTTGACCTCACGCTTCTCCATGCGGGCTTCGATGACGAGGTCGCAGTCGGCGAGGTCTTGCACCGCGGTGGCGACCTTGACCTTGGCCACCTTGGCGTCGGCCTCGGCGTCGGTCATGCTCCCCTTCTTGAGCGCGCGGCCGTACTTCGCCTTGAGTTTCGTGGGCACGGCGGCCGCGAACTGCTCGAGGGGCACGTGACCGACGACCTCGTAGCCGGCCTCGAGGGCCAGCCACCCGATGGCGTTGCCCATGAAGCCGTCGATGCCGTCGACGCCGACTTTCTTGATCGCACGGGCCTTCCCGGGGAACGACTTCGGCAGCTTCTGGACCTTCTGCATGGTGAAGAAGAAGCGCATGCCGGCCTTGCCCTCGGCCGAGTCGGCGATCGCGATGAAGTTGTCGCGCTCGAGCTTGATGGCCTCGCGCAGGGGCAACGCGGCGCCCTTGGTGATCACGTCGAGGGCGACGTACGGGGCGCGCGGGTTCGGCCGGCCGCCCGTCGCCTTCTGGATCATCGGCAGGACCATCGGCTTCAGCATCTCGCCGTTGGCAAGGTCGGCTGGCGTCGGGCGCTGCAGGGTCGGGATCTTCTCGAGCAGGAACCGTTCGGCGAAGGCCTCGGGGTTCTCGCCGGCGGGGATGACGGCGTCGATCATGTTGAGAGCAGCGGCCTGCGTGGCCGAGAAGTTCTTGCCCGTGAGGATCGCGGTGATGGCGGCGTCGCCGTTGACCGGGTCGGTGGCGTTGATGAGGCCGGTGCGCCGCGGCAGGCGCTGCGTGCCGCCGAGGCCCGGGAAGATGTTCAAGCGGATCTCCGGGAAGCCGACCGTGGACTTCTCCGTGGCGACGATGGCCCGGCAGGCGAGGGCGAGCTCGTAGATGCCGCCGAGGGCGATGCCGTCGAGGAGGACGACCCAGGGCAGCGGGCCGTCTTCGATCGCGAACAATTGCGTGTTGCCCTCGTCGATGAGCTGCTCGAGCTGCGCACGGGTACCCGCCATGAGCTCGCCGATGTTGGCGCCGGCACCGAGACCGAACTTGTTGCCCTTCAGGATCACCCCCTTGAGGGGCGTCTTGGCGCGCGCCGCGTCGAGCGCGGCGATGAGCGCCTTCAAATCGGTGACGGCGCCGACCGATAGCGTGTTCATTCCGCCGGAGTCGAAGGTGACCCAGGCGATGCCGTTGCGGATTTCGTGCGTGAACTGACTCATGGTGGCGTGCTCCTCGCTCATCGGCCGCACGCCGCGGGGTGCGGCCCGTGTCTAGATGCCCGCCAGTCCCACCGGAGTGGGGGACCGGCCGCCGCGGGACCGTGTATGAATAAGGGACATCGGCACGGCGCGCAAATGGGTTGGGGCCCCGCCCGCCGCCCGGGGGCGCGGCCCGAGGGGGCCGAGCGCTAAGCGGGGCTCTCGTCCTCGGCTGCCGCATGGCGGCGTGAATGGCAGACGTAGGCGACGCCGATGCTGAGGGCGTACAGGGCGAGGAGGGGCGCGGCCATGAGGAGCTGCGAGGCGATGTCGGGACCGGGCGTCAGGACGGCCGCGACGATGAAGATCAGGACGATCGCGTAGCGAAACCAGTGGATCAGGGTGCGGTGGCTCACCACGCCGAGACGGGCGAGAAAGAACGTCACCACCGGCAGCTCGAAGGTCACGCCGAAGGCGAGCAGCATGCGCGCGGCGAAGGTGAGGTACTCGGTGATGCGGAGCTGGGGTGCGACGTCGATCGTGCGGTACTCCTTGAGGAAGAAGGCGTAGCCGACCGGGAAGACCACGACGTAGCAGAAGGCGGCGCCGAGGACGAAGAACGCGGTTGCCGCTACGACGAAGGGGATGGCGGTCCGCTTCTCCTGCTCGTAGAGACCGGGGGCGACGAAGCGCCAGGCCTGGTAGAAGATGACGGGGCTGGCGACGAAGATCCCCGCGATCAACGAGACCTTGAGGCGGGTGAAGAAGGCCTCGGTGACACCGGTGCCGATCAGGACCATGCGCTCGTCGCCGAGCGCGACGAGCGGGCGCGTCAGCAGCTCGAAGAGGCGATCGGAGAAGCCGTAGCACCCGACGAAGGCGACGGCGACCGCTCCCAGCGCCCGGACGATCCGCCAGCGCAGCTCCTCGAGGTGCGCCGTGAGCGGCATCGTGGCGTCGTTCATTCCTGCGGCGGCTCGGAGGTCGTGGCGGCGGGGTCGGTCTTGGCGATCGCGGCGGTCCTGGCGGCACGATCGGCCTCACGGTGGGCGCGCTCCGCGGCGCGCGCCTCCTCCTCGACCGCGCGCTGCGCCTTGCGCAGCTCTTCGCTGACATCGGTGGTCGCGCGGCGGAACTCTGCAAGGCCCCTGCCCAGCAGCTGTGCGATCTCGGGAAGGCGCTTCGGGCCCAGCACGACGAGTGCCACGACCAGGATCACCATGAGCTCGGGCATTCCGATGCCGAACATGCGTGCCGTCTCTCTCTACCGCGCCTGGCACCATCGGCCAGGTTGCCGTGGGCCGGAGGGACAGCGGGACCGTACGGAATAAGCTGCGGGGAGTCAATTCGGCGAGCGTTCGCCTCGGTCGGCGAGCGTTTGGCGCCGGCAGGCGTCCGGCACTGTCGGGGGCGGCGGCGGGGTCGGCGGCGGCGAGCGTTCCCGCGTCGCGGGCGTCCGGCACGACGGCGGGCGTCCGGGGAGCATGCGGCCGGCATGGGCCCCCGCCGACCTTCGGGACCGACGCAGCGGCAGGTTTTCGCCTGCAGGGGCGCGGCGCTATAGTCCCACGCCATGAAGACGGCCTTGGTTCTGGACTCGCGGTACACCGCGCACGATACCGGGCCGGGCCATCCGGAGTGTCCGGAGCGGGTGCAGGTGATCCTCGAGGCCCTGCGCGCGTACCGGCGCGAGGACGTCGTCCGCATCGACCCGCGGCCCGCGACGCTCGAGGAGATCGCGCTCAATCACGACGCCACCCACATCGCGCACGTCGCGGCGACGGCCCGGCGCGCGTTCTACGCCTTCGATGCGGACACGCCGACCTGCGCGCGCTCGTTCGCGACCGCCGTGCTCGCCGCCGGAGGCTACCTGGCGTTGCTCGACGCGATCATGGAGGCGGAGGTCGACAACGGGTTCGCGTTCGTGCGGCCTCCGGGCCATCACGCCGAGCCCGACCGCGCCATGGGCTTCTGCCTCTTCAACAACGTCGCGATCGGGGCGCACTATCTCCGCCGCCGTCACGGCCTCGGGCGCCTGCTGGTGGTCGATTGGGACGTGCACCACGGCAACGGGACGCAGGACAGCTTCTACGCCGAGCCGGAGGTGCTCTACGTCTCGACCCACCAGTACCCCTTCTACCCTGGGACCGGGGCAGCGACCGAGATCGGCGCGGGGCCGGCACTGGGACGCACGCTGAACGTGCCGCTGCCCGCGGGCTGTGGGGACGACGAGTACGTCGCGGCGTTCGAGAACCTCATCGCGCCGATCGCCGAGCAATTCCGGCCCGAGTTCGTCCTCGTGTCGGCGGGGTTCGATGCGCATCGGCGCGATCCCCTGGCTGGCATGAGCGTCACCGAGGAGGGCTTCCGGGCGATGACGCGCGTGCTGCTGCGGATCGCGCGTGCGCACGCTGGCGGGCGGCTCGCGGCGATCCTCGAGGGCGGCTACGATATGCAGGCGCTCGGGAGGTCGGTGCCGGCCGTCCTCGATGAGCTCGGCGGCGCGGCGCTGGACGCCGCGCTCGCGACGCCGCACCCGCGCAGCGGGGTCCTCGAGCCGGTGCGAGCCGTGCAGGCGGACTACTGGGATCTGCCCCGACCGCGCTGAGCCTCTCAGTAGGCGAGGGGCTCCTCGACGATGCCGCGGTGGACGCGGGGCTCGTTCACGCGGTAGTCGTCGGCGGGGGGCAGGCTGCGGCGCGGGACGGGGCGAGGCTCGTCGTCCGCGCGATTGCGACTCCAGGCCCGTCGCTCGGCCCGCCGCTCCTCGTCGGCGTCGCCGGCATCGAGGTAGTCCTCGGCCCGGGGCGGCTCGCGGTCGTCGAGGCGACGCCCCTCGTCGAAGATGCGTGCGCGCGGAACGTCGTCGTCCGTCGCCGACGGCCAGTCCTGCTCGCCCGTCGGGAGCTCGCCGCGCGCGTCGGAGGGCGCCGTGGACTCTCGTCGCTCGCCTCCACCGCGCATGCCGAGGCGGTGCACGACCCGGTCGAGCTCGTCCTCGAACTCCTCGCCCCAGCCCGTGCGCGGCTCCGAGCCCTTCTTGAAGCACTCGAGGAAGGCGCTCGCGCTGTCCTCGGAGGCGGGACGGCTCGTGCCCTTCTCGACGCTCACGAAGGTGATGCCCTCGGGGATGGCGAAGTCGCCGACGGGCGCGTTCCCGAGCGCGACCTGCATGTAGTCGGTGAAGATGGGTGCGGCGACGCGGCCGCCGGTCTGCTTCTTGCCGAGGCTGCGCTCGCTGTCGTAGCCGACCCAGACACCGGTCGCGAGCTCGGGCGTGTAGCCGACGAACCACGCGTCGTGCATGTCGTTGGTGGTGCCGGTCTTGCCGGCTGCCGGCCGTCCGAGCGCGCGCACGGCCTTGCCGGTGCCGCGCTGCACCACGCTCTGCAACATGCTGGTGACGAGATACGCCGTCTCGGGTGAGATCGCGGCTTCCGAGGTCGGGGCGAACTCCTCGAGCACGCGGCCGTGCGGGTCGGTGATCCGGCTGATGAAGAGGGGCTCGAGCCGCCGACCCTGGTTGGCGAAGACGGTGTAGGCGCGTGTGAGCTCGAGCAGGGTGACCTCGGCGGACCCGAGCGCGATCGAGAGGTTCTTCGCGAACGGCCGCGCGAAGCCGAAGCGCGGCAGGTAGTCGATCAGGTAGTTGAGGCCGACGTTCTGCGCCAGCTTCACGGTGACGACGTTGCGGGAGAAGGTGAGGGCGTCGCGCAGCGTCGTCGGGCCCCGGTACTTCTCGTCGTAGTTCTGCGGCATCCACGCCCGGCTGCCGCCGGTGAGGACGATCGGCGCGTCGACGATGACCGACGCCGGCGTGTAGCCGCGATCGAGCGCCGCCGCGTACACGAAGGGCTTGAAGGCCGACCCCGGCTGACGCAACGCCTGCGTCGCCCGGTTGAACTGGCTGCGTGCGTAGTCGTAGCCGCCCACGAGCGCCTTCACGTGACCGGTGGCGAGCTCGAGTGAGACCAGGGCGCCCTCCAGCTGGGGGTCCGTGTCCATGGTGAGCTCGAGCGCGCCCGCGCCGCCCTCGAGCCGGCGCACGGCGACGACGTCGTTGCGCCGGAGATCCGCGGGCAGCGGGCGGTCCTTGGTTGCCCGCAAGATCCCGGTGAAGCGGTTGACCTGGACGCGGAAGCTGCCGCGCTCGGCCGGCCCGAGCACGAGCGCGTGATAGGAGCGGCCGGGCTCGGGCTGGGCCGTGTCGCGCGCGGCGCGCGCCGCGGCGAGGAAGCGCTCGGCCTCGTCGGTGCCGAGCCTGCGCAGCGCGCGCGCGCGCGTGCGGCCCTGGTCCACCTTGTCGAGATTCGAGCGCAGCGCCTGCTCCGCGGCCTGCTGCATCGCCAGGTTCACCGTGGTGTAGACGTTCAGGCCCGCCTGGTAGGGCGCGCTCCCGCCGTAGCGGTCCTCGAGGAGCCGGCGGACGTGCTCGACGAAGTCCGGTGCTGCCAGATAGCTCGGCGTCGCCGGGTCCTGGTGCGCGAGCGCGATCGGCTCCTGCAGCGCCTGCTCGGCCTCCTCCCAGCTCACCAGATGGTTGCGCGCCATCTGCTCGAGGACGTAGCGCTGCCGGTACTTGGCGCGCTCCCAGTGGCGCACCGGTGAGTAGCGGCTGGGTGCCTGTGGCAGGCCGGCGAGCAGCGCCGCCTCCGCGAG
>Ga0209253_10002550_pt1 | contig 16122 bp, 20 predicted proteins | sample FrelakmetBRP12BR_FD_187145 | JGI IMG/M metagenome (GOLD analysis project Ga0209253, IMG submission 187145) | Freshwater lake sediment microbial communities from the University of Notre Dame, USA, for methane emissions studies - BRP12 BR (SPAdes)... | ecosystem: Environmental > Aquatic >...
CGGGCAGGCGACGGGCTCGGCGTGGAAGCGCCGGTCCATTGGATCGCCGTATTCACGCAGGCAGTCGGCGCAGAATGGAAAGCGCGCCATGCTGGTGTTCGGCCGGTCGTAGGGCAGCGCCGTGATGATCGTGTAGCGCGGCCCGCACTGGGTGCAGTTGATGAAGGGATAGCGGTGGCGCCGGTCGGCGGGATCCGCGAGCTCGCGCACGCAGTCGTCGCAGGCGAAGAAGTCCGGCGGCACCGACACCTGCGGCGCGTCGGCGCTGCTCGACTCCGCGATGGCGAATCCATCCGTCGCCGGCAGCTCGCAGTCCACCGCCGAGCGGATCGCGGGCACGGCGAGCGGCGGCGCGCGCACGACGATGTCGCGCTGGAATCCGGCGACGTTCTTCTGCAGACCGCTCACCACGACCTCGACGTCGCCGCGCATGTTCCGCACGTGGCCGTCGAGCCCGTATTCGTGGGCAAGCCGGTAGACGAACGGGCGGAAGCCGACTCCCTGCACCCGGCCGGTCATCACGATCCGGCGGGCGATCCGCCCTGCGGGCGTGGGGCTCACGCCTCTGCGGCCCCGGACGCCTTGCGCCCGGCCCAGACGTTCTCGCGCACGCCGTTCGCCCACCAGATGCGGCAGGCGCCCTCGTCCGAGACCATGCAGGGACCGACCGGCTGGCGTGGCGTGCAGGCGAGGCCGTACAGGCGGCACTCGTTCGGGTAGATCTTGCCGAGCACGACCTTCGCGCAGTCGCAGCCGGGCGGCATCTGGCCCGCACGCTTACGCGCCATGTCGGTGTAGGACGGCAACTGCACGCGCGAATCGTGTTCGGCGTAGCGCTGCTTGAGCGCGTAGCCGGACTGCGCAATCGTGCCGATGCCGCGCCAGTTGGCGTCCACGACGTCCATGGTGTCGTTCATGAAGCGCTGCGCCGCGACGTTGCCGCCCGGACGCACCACGCTGGGATAGCAGTTGTCGAGGAAACACTTGCCCTCGATCTTCTGCCGCAGCACGGAATAGAGCGCCGCAAGCAGCGAGTCCGGAGCGAAACCCGCCACCGCCGTCGGGAGGCCGTGGTCGCGCGGGATGAACTCCCACTCCTCCGGTCCCATCACCGTGGCGACGTGGCCGGGGGCGATCAGCGCCTCGAAACCCGGCTCGCCCGAGTCGAGCAGCAGCGCGACCGCGGGCCAGGTGCGACGGCCGGACATCAGGAACAGCAGGTTCGCCGGTGCGCCCTGCGCGAGCAGCGCGGCCGAGGGCGCGGTGGTCGTCTCGAATCCGGCGGCGAGGAACACCACGGTGCGCGACGGATTGTCGAGTGCGATGCGGGCCGCCTCGAGCGGGCTCGCGATCGGCCGCACGTCGGCACCGGCGGCCTTGGCCTGCTCGAGCGAGCGCGGCTCGCTCTTCGGTGCGTTCACCGGCACGCGCAGCATGTCGCCATAGGCGACCAGGATCACGCCTTCGTGCAGTGCGAGCTGGATGGCCTCGTAGATGTCCTCTTCCGGGCAGATGCACACCGGGCAGCCCGGCCCGGGAACGAGCTCGATGTTCGGCGGGATGGCCTTGCGCAATCCGGCCATGGTGATCGAGCGCTCGTGCCCGCCGCAGACGTTCATCACCTTGATGCGCGGCGGCAGCGGCAACTGGCGGATGCGGTCCAGCCAGTCGGTGGCGGTGGTCATGGCGTCCTCCTCACCATTTCCTGCGCGGCCCTGCTACCGCCGCACGTGCGGCTCTGCAGCGTGCGCGTGCGCGCCCTCCGGCTGCACCTGCGGACGCAGGGTCTCGCCGCGGCGCGTACGCTCGCGCTGCGCGGCGACCTCGCGGTCGAGCCAGGCGAGCCAGGCGTCGAAGCCCGCGCCGCCGCGGCTGGTGAGCTCGATCGTCTCGCCCGAGTATCCGATCTGCCGCAGCGAGGCGTGCGCCCGTCCGGTGCTGAACTCCGTGATGTAGGCGAGCAGATCGGTCTTGGTGATCAGCGTCAGGTCAGCTGCGCGGAACATGACCGGGTACTTGGCCGGCTTGTCGTCGCCCTCGGGCACCGAGAGCAGCGTGACGTTGCGGTGCTGGCCCAAGTCGAAGCTCGCCGGGCAGACGAGGTTGCCGACGTTCTCGATGAAGAGCACGTCCAGCCCCGCGAGCGCAATGTCGTGCACGGCGTCGTGCACCATCGTCGCGTCGAGGTGGCAGGCGTTGCCGGTGCTGATCTGCACCGCGGGCACGCCGCAGGCGCGGATGCGATCGGCATCGTTCTCCGTGGCGAGGTCGCCCTCCACCACCGCGATCCTGAGGCGCCCGCCGAGCGCGCGGATCGTCGCCTCGAGCAGCGCCGTCTTGCCCGCGCCCGGCGAGGACATCAGGTTGAGCGCGAGCACGCCGTGGCCGTCGAAGTGCTCGCGGTTGTGCGCGGCGACCCGGTCGTTCTCGCCCAGGATCGCCGTAATGACCTCGATGGTCTCGAACTTGCCCGCGACGCCGGTGGGCGCCGCGAGCGGCGCGCGCGTCGCGGCGGGTCCGAGCGAACAACCACAATCACGGCACATGGCTCGATGCCTCCTAGTGGACGGCCGCGGGGTCCGTCTCGATCTCGACGCGGCGGAGCGTCAGTTCCTCGCCTCCCGTGACGTCCACCTGCCAGTCGCCGCAGGCGCCGCAGACGAGGCGATTGGGCACGACGTCCGTCTCGGCGCCGCAGGATCGGCAGCGTACTCTCACCGGCACCGTCTCGATCACGAGCGACGCGTGCTCCGCGACCGTCCCCGCCGCGGCGAGTGGATAGGCGTGCTCGAGCAGCTGCGGCTCGACCCCCGACAGCGGCCCGACCGTGATCACGATCGAGACGACCGTGCGCGCGTCGTTCTGCCGCGCCACGCGCTCGACCTGCTCGATCAGCGCCTGGCAGACGGAAAGCTCATGCATGCTCGAGGACCTCGTCGATGAGATCCCAGGTGGTGCGGGCTTCCTCCTCGCTCACCTTCTGGATTGCATAGCCCACGTGCACCAGCACGTGGTCGCCGGCGGCGATGTCCTCGCCCTGCATCATGAACAGGCTCACTTCCCGCTCGATGCCCTTCGCCTCGCAGACGGCGTTGAACCCGTCCACGGACTTGATCCTCATCGGCACGGCAAGGCACATGTCGGCTTCCTCCCCCCGGCGGGATCGCACGCGATCCTGCGACACGCGCAGCAGACTCGCAAACCCTCACTTCCAGGTCAAATCAGTAGATGCCCCCGCGGGCCATCAAGTTCCGCAAACACGGGGTGGGACACCGCAACCGGCCGGGCACCGGCCGCGAGCAGCCGCAGCTGAAGGATCGAGGCCGCCGGCGCCTCAGGAAGGCGGGGGAGCGCCGGCGCCGGGCGCGATCTTCTTCTTGAGCGACCCGAGCAGCAGCGTGCCGAGCGCAAGCAGGATCTCGTCGGCAAACGGGACCAGGTCGGGAATGAGCAGGTCGAGGACGAAGAGCGTCGCCGCCAGCGCGAAGAGCGTGGGGAAGCGCAGTCCCGCGGCAAAGCGCGCGACGAAGTCGCGGATCACCGATTCCGCCCGCCCGGGGTCAGCACGTCCACCGACAGGCTGAAGCTGCGGGACTCTGCCGGGCGCATCGCGCCCACGCCGACGACCTGCCGCGAGAGCTCCTCGCCGCGTTCGTTGCGGATCGTGAGCACGACGGAGTACTCCCAGTCGCCGCCGCGCGGCGGGTGCTCGAGCGAGCCCTCGACGCGCAGCGCGGAGAATCCCTCGGCCGGCGCCTGCCCCGCCGCGGCCGCGGCGCCGAAGCGCAGGTGGTGCCGGCACTGCGGGCAGACGGCCTCGCTCTCGAGGATCGTCGCCTTGCAGTGCGGGCAGGACCGCGTGCGGCCCACGGTCCCGGAGGATGGGCGCCCTTGCAGCATTCAGGCCTGGCCGGTCATTACTTCGCGCCCGGACCCTGCTCGCCCCAGCCGAAGTCAGCCTGGCCACGCATGCGCGAGCCCGCTGCGACGGTGAGCACGGCTGCCTTGACGTCACCGTTGACCACGCCGGTCTCGAGCAGTTCCACCCGTGCGGTCGCGTGGATGTTGCCGCTGATCTCGCCGCTCACGATGACGGTCGCGGCAGTGACCTGCCCCGTGACGTGCGCGCCATGCTCGATGGTCACGTTGCCCTGCACGTTCACGTCGCCCTTGAAGCGACCTGCGATGCGCACGTGGCCCGAGCCTTCGATCTTGCCCTCGATGGTGATGTCGGCCGCGATGAGCGACTCCTTGGCCGGGCCCCGTTCTGCCGCGCGGCGCGACGAGTCCACTGCGACCGGGCCCTGCGCCGGCGCCCGCTCGACCGAGCGCAGCGCGGGTTCGGGCGCCGCCTCGCCGAAGCCCTGGGTGTGTTCCTTGACCGTGGGATCTTTCCAAAGTGCCATGTCCGCCTCCTGAATTTCGCGCGTGCAGCGCGCATGCCTGGTGCCGATGGTGCCGGCTGAGGGGCTCGAACCCCCGACCTGCGGTTTACAAAACCGCTGCTCTACCAACTGAGCTAAGCCGGCACCGGGAGGGCGATTCTAACCGCCGATTCGCCCGCGCGCTCAGGGCGTGGGCGCCGCCAGCGTCACTGAATCCGCAACCGGGCAGGCGCGCAGCTCGACGCGCGGAGCCTGCCCCTCCGGGGCCCGGAACACCTCGAGACCGGGCAGCCCCGCGTTCGCGCCCCGGTCCACGTCCAGCCAGAACACGTCTTCGGTCCGGAAGTGGTCTTCCGCCTGCGGCGTGAATCCGGCCTGCTTCGCGATGGCGATCACCTGCGCCGTGCGGCCGGCATCGCTGAAAACACCCAGTGAGACCACGTTGCCGGGTGGCTCGTCGGCGAGCAGGTAGGCGTCGGCGATGCCCGCCGCCTTGAGCGTCGCGATCGCGTTCTCCGCGTCCGCCGGGGTCGCGAAATCCTCGATGCGCACCCACTGCCCCACCCAGATCTCGTCGCGGGACGGCCTGAGCCTCGACGTGAACCCCAGCCTTTCGAGCCTCGCCCCCGCCTTCTCGGCCGCCGCACGATCCAGGTAGGGGCCCCCGCTCACGCAGGTGGCCGCCTCTCCCGGGCCCGCCGTCGTGCGCGAATCGTCCTGCGCGAGCGGCGTTTCGCGCAGCAACCGGATCGCGTGCGAGTCCTGGCTGCTCGGCGTCGGGTGGCCGCCGACATCCGCGGGCGGCGCGAGCCAGCGTGTCCAGGCGAAGAACAGGATGTTGGCCAGCAGCAGAACCAGGAACAGTGCGCGCACTTAGGTCCGCCCGCGATCGGGCGCATTTGCCCGGGGGACCTGGATCTTAGCCGGAAAGACACGGGCCCGCCCCTCGCAGGAAGGGCGGACCCGGTCGCTTCGGCAGCGCGAACTGTCGTCGGCAGCCCCCGGCGCGGGCGGCCGCAGGCGGTGGGCTTAGCCGCCGCTCGCCATGTAGGCGGCCACGTCGGCCGCCTGCTGGGCGCTCAGCTTGAATGCCTGCTTGTGCTTCATCGTGCCCGCTGAGATCTTCTCGATCTCGGCGGCGAGTGCCTTGGCGTCCTCACCTTTCGTGTCGGCCACGTCGTGGCACTCGGCACAGTCCTTCTCGAAAATCGCCTTGCCAGCGGCAGCATCGGCCAGGGACGCTCCGCTGTAGCCGGCAAGCCCGGCCGCCACCATCGCAATCGTCGTCAATGTCCTGATTTTCATCACGTTTCTCCAAATGGGCCGCCCGGCAGGAGGACCGCCGGCACTCCGGCTCCTGAGCACGGATGATACACGCCGGCCCTGCTCACTCAGACTGCGGTTTCCCACCATGGTTCACGCGCCTGCCCCTACCCCTGCCAGCACGGCGAGCCCGCGCAGCACGAGGTCGGGAACGAGGCTGGCCTGCGTCCTGAGCAGGGGCGCCACGGACGGAGCAGCGCCGCCCGTCAGCAGCAGCACGGGGGGCGTACCGAGCCTCGACCCCACGTCGGCCACGCCGCGGTCGATCATCGCGGCGACCGCGACGCGACAGCCCCGCTCGATGGCGTCGCGGGTGTTGTCCGCGAGCGGCGCGGCGCCAGGCGCTCCGCTGGCCGCGGTGTGACCGGCAAGGTCCGCCGTGCCCCCGTGCAGAGACCTCACCATGAGATCGGGTCCCGGGATGATGAAACCCCCGAGGTGTTCACCGTCCCCGCTCACGGCGTCGAAGGTCGCCGCCGTTCCGACGTCGGCAACGCAGCAGGCGCCGCGCACCGCGGCATGCCCGGCGATGACGGCCAGCCAGCGGTCCACGCCGAGCAGTTGTGGTTCACGGTAGGCATTCCGGACGCCGCCGGCCTCGCGGCTGGTCGCGACGAAACTCGCGCCGCGGCCGGTTGCAAGGCGGACCGCGGCATCGAGGGCAGCGGCCGGCGCGGCCGACACGCTCGCGGCGAGCACGCCGTCGATGCCAGGCGCCGCCAGCAGCACCGCCCGCCAGTCATCCTGCGTCCAGCCCGAGTAGGACGCAGCCTGTTGCGCGCCGAGACGACCGCCATCGAGCGTCGCCCACTTGACGCGCGAATTGCCGATATCCACCAGGAGCTTCATGTCGAGACCCGCGACGCGCGAAGGCTGACATCGCCGGCGAGGAACCGCTCGACGCGCCCGCCCACGTCCACGCGCAGCGCACCGTCGCGATCGGCGCCCAGCGCCCGGCCGTCCACGCTGCCCGCGCTCTGCGAAACACGCACCTCGACGCCTGACAGCGAATCGAGTTCCTGCCATCGTGCCGCGAAGGGTGAAAAACCCTCGCGGCCAAAGCGCTCGAGCCCCGCGCACATCGCGGCGACGAGTCGCCCGGCGAGTGCGTTGCGCCCCGGGACGCGGCCACCCATGGCTTCGCGCAGGTCCGCGACCGGGGTGGCCTCCGGCACGGCAAGGCTTGTGCGCGCGTCGTCCGACAGCGCGAAATTGAGCCCCAGGCCGACCACGACGCTCGCCGCGCCGCCCGCCTCGAGCTTGAGCTGTATCAGCAGGCCGCCGAGCTTCCGGTGCCGCCACACGATGTCGTTGGGCCACTTGAGCATCGCCTCACCCGCCCCCTCGGCCCTGAGCGTGTCGGCCACCGTGACGCCCACGGCCAGGCTCAGCGCCGACAGTTCCGCCGGTACCTCGGGGTAGCTCCAGGCGATCGAGAATGTCAGGCCCGAGCCGAAGGGCGCGAGCCAGGAGCGGCCGCGCCGGCCCCGCCCTGCGCGCTGGATCTCGGCGAAGACGATGCGGGGCGACCCTGCCCGCGGCGCGGGCGCGGAGTAGAGATATTCGTTTGTGGAGTCCACGGCGAAGAGCACCTCGAGTGCGCCGGGCAGCGGCCCGCCGTCCCGCTCCGCCGCGCGGCGGATCCGCTCGGCGTCCAGGAGTTCGCAGGGCTGGGCGAGCCGGTAGCCGCGCCGCTCCACGCTCGCGATGTCCACGCCCGATTCCCGGAGATCGGCGACCAGCTTCCACACCGCCGTGCGGCTGACGCCGAGATGGGCCGCGAGCGCCGGCCCCGCGTGCATTTCGCCGTCGCAGAGCAGCTCGAGCAACGCCGCGCGCGATCGGTCGCTCATCTCGGCCGCAGGAGCCACAGGCGCTGCGCGCGATTCTCGTTGCCGTCCATCATCCGCTGGATGTTGGCGCGGTGCGTGTACGCCACGAAGGCGGCCATCGCGATGCCGAACGCGAGCAGCGGCATGTCGCCCGGCCGGGCCAGGGCGGCGTACACGGGGAGCGACGCCATCCCGAGCATCGTGCCGAGGCCCACGTAGCCGGTCACGAGGACGCAGCCGAGCCAGACGCCGAGGACGGGCAGCAGCGCGACGGGCGACAGCACGGCAACCGCGCCGAGCAGGGTGGCGGCGCCCTTGCCGCCGCGGAATTCGTGCCAGATGGGGTAGACGTGCCCGACGATCACCGCGGCCGCACAGGCGACCGCGAGCCACTCCCGATCCACGGTCGCGTCGCAGCCGACCAGCGGCAGGGCGAGCCCGGGCAGGACGCCGACGGCGAGCAGCGCCTTGCCGACGTCGATCACGAGCACGCCGAGTGCGAACTGCCAGCCCTGCGTCCTGAGCGCGTTCGTGCTGCCGGCGTTGCCGCTGCCCTGCTCGCGGATGTCCACGCCCCGGAGCCGCCCGAGCAGCAGGCTGCCGATGAGCGACCCCAGCAGGTACGCAAGCAGTGTCTTTACGCCGAGTTCCAGCACGCGAGCCTCCGTTCGTCGATTCTAGCATCGGCCCGCGCAGGTTCCGGCTGGCCGGGCCGCGTAAACTGCGTGCACTTCTGCGACCCCTGGGAGACACGACGTGGGCAAGCTCGAACAGGATTTCGCGGCCTATCGCGAGCGCATGAACGAACGGATCCTCGCGGAGGACAACCGCGTCGTGAAGCGCATCTATTCCGTGGACTCGCTCGCCTACGGCGAGGATGGGGTCCTGCCCAGGGAAACGAAGGAACTGCTGGGCCTCGTCGCCTCACTGGTCCTGCGCTGCGACGACTGCGTGAAGTACCACCTCGTGGAAGCACGCAAGGCGGGCAACGATCGCAAGGCCATCGTCGAAGCCATGAGCATCGGGCTCGTCGTGGGCGGGACCATCGTGATCCCGCACCTGCGCCGCGCTGTGGAATTCCTGGACGACCTCGAGTCGGAGGCCTAGCCCGCGGTCCCGGCCGCAGGGCGTGCCTTCGCCTTCACGGCCCGGCCTGTGCGCTCGCCTCGCCGGGACGGAGCGGCAGGAACACCTCGGCCAGCATGCAGCGCACCGAGCCGCCGCCGCGCTGCTCGATGGTCGGCACGGATGGCGTGACGACGGCGTCCACGCAGCCTCGCAGCAGCTCCGCCTGCGCCGGCCCGAACGCCCGCCATGCACGCTCGGACATGGCCAGCACCGATGAACCTCCACGAGCGCGCAGCTCCAGCGCGTTGCCCGCGAATTCCGCCATCTGCGCGTGACTGATGGTCACGACCTGCCGCCCGCCCGCCTGCAGGCGCTCGAGCAAGGCACCGCGCTCGGCGCTCGCGACGGCCTCGGCGCACAGGATGGCCGAACGGGTGCCGATCGAGAGCAGCACGTTCGTGTGATAGACCGCCACGCCGCCCGCGTCTGCCGCGTCGAATGCCACCGGCTCGTAGTCGAGTTCCTCGCACAATTCGCGCAGCACGGACTCGTCCGTGCGTGGCGAGCGACACGCATAGGCCACTCGGGCCGCGTGGTCGAACACGACGCTGCCCGTGCCTTCGAGGAACCTCCCCGACAGCTCGTGGTGCGTGAGGTCGAGGAGACGCGACACGCCATAGCCGCCCCGCTCCTCGAGGCCGGTGATGAGTTCCATGCGCCGCTCGATCCGGCGGCTCGGCGCCAGCATCGGATACAGGACCACCGTGCCGTCGTGGTGCAGGCTGACCCAGTTGTTCGGGAAGACCGCGTCCGGGCAGGCGCTGGGCCCGGGCTCGTCGAGCGCAAAGACCCCGACCCCGGCGGAACCGAGCGCCCCGACCAGCGCCTCGAACTCGGTGAGCGCGCGTACCCGATCGGGACCCGCCGAGGCGCCGCCCAACCGCTGGAACGCGTTGCTCCCGGCCGTCTCGGGATTCCAGCCGAAGGCCGTCGGCCGGACCAGCAGCACGGCGTCGGCCGACTGGCACAGCGGCGCCTGTCCGGCGGCGCTGCCGGTCGTACCCATCCCCTCCGTAACCCGCGGATCCATGGACGGATTCTAGTCGGTACGGCTGCGGAGCCGGTTGCGGTAACTGAGATCCATTGCGGTTAATCCCAGTTGCGGACGATTCTCATTCCCGACAGACTGGCTCGCGTCCAGACCTCTTCAGACCAACGCCGCCCCAGAATGCTCCCCATCAGCCTCGCAACCCTCAGGAAAGGCACCCGCGGAATCGTCGCGGAAGTGACGGACGACGCCCAGAGCCTGGGCGACGAATCCCACTCGACCATCAGCCGGCGACTCCTGGAGCTCGGCTTCGTCCCCGGCGAACCCCTGGAAATCGTCGCGGCGGTCTGGCCGGGCGGCGACCCGATTGCGGTGCGCCTCGGCAACACCACGTTCGCACTGCGACGCCGCGAGGCCCGGGCGATACTGGTCACGGTCGACTGAGCCCGGACACGCCATGAAGGAGCACGGGCACGCACCGGAATCGATGCGCGTGGCGCTCGTCGGCGTCCCGAACAGCGGCAAGACCGCCCTCTTCAACCGGCTCACGGGCAGCCGCCAGAAGGTCGCCAATTACGCGGGCGTCACGGTCGAGCGCAAGGAGGGGTCGTTCACCGGTCCGTCGGGCCGCCAGTACCGCGTGCTCGACCTGCCGGGTGCCTACAGCCTCACGCCGACCACGCTGGACGAGGCGATCACGCGTGACTTCCTGCTCGGCAGGCTCGCAGGTGAGGCCGCGCCCGAATTCGTCGTCTGCGTCGTGGACGCGACCAACCTGCGCCTCAACCTGCGCCTCGCGCTCGAGCTGCGCGACCTCGGCGTCCCGATCGTCGTCGCACTCAACATGAGCGACCTGGCGCGCGATCGTGGTTTCAGGCTCGACCGCGACCGGCTGGAGCGGGAGCTCGGCGTGCCCGTCGTCGAGACCGTCGCCGTCGCGAGCGGGGGACACGAGCGCCTCGTCGCGGCGCTGGAAGCCGTCACCCATCCGGGGGCCGCGCCGCCGCGCGAATGGCGCGATCCGAGCTTTGCCCACATCCAGCACACCCAGCGCGACGTGCGCCGCATCCTCGAGGCCGTCGGGTACACCGAGCCCGCGCGCGCACGCGCGCTCAGGCGCCTGGACGCGCTCGTCATGCACCCGCTGGCCGGGCCGGCCTTCCTCGCCTTGCTGCTCTTCTTCGTGTTCCAGGCGGTGTTCAGCTGGGCCACGCTGCCGATGAGCCTCATCAGCTCGGGCGTGTCGTGGGTGGGCGCCGAGGTACAGGACCTGCTGCCCGGCGGCATGCTCAGGAGCCTGCTCGTGGACGGCGTCATCGCCGGCGCCGGCAGCGTGGTCGTGTTCCTGCCGCAGATCCTGATCCTGTTCCTGTTCATCCTCGTGCTCGAGGACACGGGCTACCTGCCGCGCGCGGCCTACCTGCTCGACCGGTTGATGGGCAGCGTCGGCCTGTCGGGGCGCGCGTTCATTCCGCTGCTGTCGAGCTTCGCCTGCGCAGTGCCCGGCATCATGGCGACGCGCACCATTCCCAACGTGCGGGACCGGCTCGCGACCATCATGGTCGCGCCGCTCATGACCTGCTCGGCGCGGCTGCCCGTGTACGCGCTGGTGATCGCGGCGTTCATCCCGAACCGCCCCGTCGGTCCCTTCAACCTCCAGGGTCTGGTGCTGTTCACGCTGTACGTGACCGGCATCGTCGCTGCGATGGCCGTGGCCTGGGGCCTCAAGCGCACCGCGCTGCGCTCCTCGTATCACCCGCTGCTGCTCGAGCTGCCCGAATACCGCTGGCCGAACGTGCAGAGCCTCGCGATCGGTCTGTGGGAGCGCGCCAAGGTCTTCGTCGGGCGCGTGGGGACGATCATCCTCGCGCTCATGATCGTGCTGTGGTTCCTGAGCAGTTACCCGGCTGCGCCGCCTGGCGCGCCGGGTCCCGCGATCCAGTACAGCTACGCCGGCGCAATCGGCCGGGCGCTCGAACACGTGTTCGCCCCGATCGGGTTCAACTGGCAGATCTCGCTCGCGCTGGTGCCCGGGCTCGCGGCACGCGAGGTCGCGGTGGGCGCGCTCGGCACCGTGTACTCGCTCTCGGCGACCGGTGACGGCGTGTCGGCGACGCTGGCGCCGATGATCGCGGGCACCTGGAGCCTCGCGACCGCGCTCTCGCTCCTCGCCTGGTACGTCTTTGCGCCGCAGTGCCTCTCGACGCTCGTGGTCGTGCGGCGCGAAACGAATTCGTGGCGCTACCCGCTCCTCATGACCGCGTACCTGTTCGCGCTGGCGTACGCGGCGGCCTTCCTGACGTATCGCGTGGCCCTGGCGCTGGGTGCAGGCTGAGGGCGCCTCGATGCTCGAGCAGGTCATCGTCTGGATCATCGTGGCGTTCGCCGCGGCCTACGCGGTGCGCGCGATCGTGCGCAGCTTCCGCAAGAGCGGCGACCACTGCGGTGACTGCGGACTGCAGGAAAAGAAGCCTGGCCCTCGCGACGGCCGCTGATCGGGCCGCGCCCCGCGTCAGGAATCGCGCGCCGCGTCGTCTCCGGACGCACGGGCCGTCACGGAGCGCACCACGTACACGGGCCTGCGCTTGGACTCCATGTAGATGCGGCCGACGTACTCGCCCAGGATCCCGAGGCTCAGGAGCTGGACGCCGCCCATGAAGACCACGGCAGCGAACAGCGACGCGTAGCCCGGCATGTCCACTCCGTACACGAGCGTGCGCAGCGCGATGTACCCGCCGTAGACCATGGCCACGAGCGCGAACAGTGCACCGGCCATCGTCGAAGCCCTGAGTGGCGCGGTCGAGAAGCTCGTGATGCCCTGCACCGCGAGGTCGAAAAGACCCGTCCAGTTCCACTTGGTCCGGCCGGCCGCGCGCGCCGGCCGCACGTAGGGCACGGTCACGGCCGGGAAGCCTGTCCACGCGAACAGGCCCTTCATGAAGCGCTGGCTCTCCGGCAGCGCCCTCACCACGTCCACTACGCACCGGTCCATCAGGCGGAAGTCGCCGACGTTCGGCGGGACCGGTGTCGAGGCGAGGCGGTTGTGCACTGAGTAGAATGCCGACGAGGTCGTGCGCTTGAGCCATCCGTCCGATGCGCGGTCTTCGCGCACGGCCAGCACGACCGGAGCGCCCGCCAGCCAGTGCGAGATCATGGAGGGCACGAGTTCCGGCGGGTCCTGCAGGTCGGCGTCCATCGGGATGACCGCGTCGCCGGTTGCGTGGTCGAGGCCCGCGGAGAGCGCTGCCTCCTTGCCGAAGTTGCGCGACAGGTCCACGACGATGGTCCTGCCGAACGGCGGCCGCGCCGCCTCGAGTTCCGCGAGCGTCGAGTCCCGGCTCCCGTCGTTCACGCACACGAACTCGAACTCGATGTCGCGGCTCGCCTCGCGGAGCGCCTCGCCCAGCCCGGCGAAGTACGTTGCGACCACGCCGGCTTCGTTATAGAAAGGCGTGACGATGCTGACGCGACGCCGCGGGCTGCGCGGGCCGGTATCGGTGGTGCTGCTCATGGCCGGATTGTCCTACACGTGCACGCAATGCTCACGCAGTTCCTGAAGTTCGCGGCCGGCGGCGCCGTGGGTACTGCCCTGCACTACGCCGTGCTGGTCCTCTGGGTCGAGGCGGCGGGCGGCCCGGTCGTGCCTGGCACGCTCGCGGGATTCTGCGCCGGTGCACTCGCGAACTACCTGATCGCACGACGCTACGTGTTCGCGAGCGACCGGCCGCATCGGTCCGCGGCTCCCCGTTTCGCGCTGGTCGCCGCCGTGGGCGCCACGCTCAACACCGCCATGGTCGCGTTTCTATACGGAGCGGGCGCGCATTACCTCGCCGCCCAGGTCGCGGCAACGGGGATCGTGCTGGCCTTCAACTTTCTCGCGAACAGGCACTGGACCTTTTCCCGCTGAACCCGGTCCGGGCGGCAAGGTCATGGCGACGGTAACTGCATTGCGCCCGCCGGCCGCGCCAGGCTGATGACGGCACAGCCATCTCCCTGCTCGAAACGCACTCGGCCGCCAAGAGCCCGGGCAAGATCCCGGCCTGTGAGCCCGGGAAACATCTTCGTTTCCTGGGCACCAACGACGACGTGCGTGACTTCGAGTGCGTCGAGGAACGCGCGGCTGTCGGGCGCCTCGTCGCCATCCTGGGCAGCCGTATACGCCTCCTGCATGCGGCGCTCGTACTCGCGGAAGCGGTCCCAGGTCCAGGGACCCGTGGGCGAATCGCCGCGCAATCGCGGCGAGAACTGCCAGGCGTGCCGGGTCCAGCCGCAGATGCCCGGCCTGCCGGAGAACGCCGCGATACGGCCCGCCCAGCCGTAGTCCACCGGAACGCCGGCCACGATCTCGCCCGTGCCGCAGAGTTCCGCGATCCGCACCGGCGTGGGAATCCTCGCGAGTTCGGCCGCAATGGCGGAATCGCAGGGGAAGTCGCGGGCGAAGAACGCCGACCCGTCGAACCCGGGAACGTCGGGCGTGCGCACCCGCCGGTCCGCCACCGAATACGCGTGCACGGTGACCCAGGTTGCGGCCAGCATTACCGCCGCTGCCGCAAGCGTCCGCGCGTAACGCCCGTTTTCGAGCGCGGCGCGCAGGGCCGGACCGAAGGCGATCACCACGAGGAACGGGACGAGGTAATAGCCCTCGAGCCAGAACCGCATCGCCAGGTTCCAGCGCTTCCAGTCGCCTCCGCCGCGATGCGCGAAATCCACGACGGCGAACTCCGGCAGGAGCCACACGACGAAGACCGCGGCGCCGAGGACCACGAGTGCCGTGCGGTCCTCCCCGTCCGCGGAGCGACGTGGAGCGAACGCGAGCGTGCAGAGCGCGCAGCCGGCGGCGACCGCGACGCCGCCGCGCGTGACCGCGAGCACGGCCACGAGCGCCGCGGCGGCCATCGCGACCTTACGGTAGACGCGCCACCACGACGGCCCGGACGACCCGGCCCGGACAGCCACGAGGCCGGCGCCGAACGCGGCAATGAAGAACGCAAGTGGCCCCGCCTGCGCCGAAAGGAACCCGGCGAGCGGACTCGCGAGCCGCGTCTCCACCCAGTACCAGGCGACGGCCGGCGACTGCTGTTGCCACAGTGTGGGCAGGGACAGCAGGAGCGCGAGCACCGCAGCGGCACCGAGGTTCGCCAGCAGTACCCGGAGTTGTTGCCACTCGCGCTGCCGCACGCGCACGCCCGCAATGACGGCGCAGGCGGTGCCCAGCACCGCGAGATCCAGCACCACGCTGCCGGTGTGGGAAAGGAGCACTGCCGAGGCCAGCGCGGCCGCGAGCGCCACCCGAGCGATGTCGAGCCGCCGCGCCTGCAGGAGCAGCGCCATGGCGCCGTAGAGCGCCACCTGCAGGAAGAACACCCGCTGGAACGGGTGATGATCGCCCTGCAGCAGCAGGAAGAACGGATACTGCGAGTACGTGTAAGGCACGACCTCTCGCTCGAGCGACCACCACGGGGCCTCCGGCCCGCCCGTAAGCGCGTCGAATACGCGCCACACCGCGAGCCCGCTCGTGGACAGGAACACGCCGATGCCGAGCCCCAGGCTCACGGTCAGCGCGGCGCGCCGCCCGAGCCGCGAGTCGCCGGACGCGAGCAGGGCCTGGGTCCAGGCGGAGAGCGCGAAGCTTCCGAGCAGGAGCAGGAAGACGTCGGAGAAGACGAACAGCACGCTGCCCGCCGCGCCGTCCCCGGTGAGCACGCGCCAGCCCCACGCCGCGAGACCGGGAAGGGCGTGCAGCAGAAGGTAGTAGTCGATCGGCTGGCCGGCGAGCCACAGGTTCTCCGGCGGGTAACCGCTCCCGTGGACAAAGGCCTGCATCAGCGAGAAGTTGAAGAGCTTCTCCGATCCGACGTGGGCGTAGTCGTTGTACCAGTAGAGCGAAGGCCAGCGAGTGCGCAGCGCGTACAACGCGAGGAAGACGACCGCGTAGACCGCAAGCAGCACCGAGTCCGCGCGCCGGTCCCATCCCGCGCGACCGCCATTGCCGTCCAGGCGGGCGGCATGGCCGTTCCCGGCGTCGAGCGGGCGCGCCCGCATGGCCCAGCCCGCGACGCCCAGCAGGACCATCGTGACCGGCACGGCGAGGGAATACGGCGGGATCACGCGCGCAGCCAGCGAGAACGCGAGCAGCGCCAGGGGGAACCCCACGGTGAGGCTGACCGCGACCAGCGGGACGCGCCGCGCATCGCCGAAAACGCGCCGGCAGAGCGGCATGACCGCGACGGCGCTCGCGGCCACCACGAGCAGGTACAGGGCTATGGGCCCGAGGACGTGCATGGAGCCTGCGATCCGCGCGCCGTAACCCGGGGCCCGGGAACGGGACGCACTGCAACCGTAGCCTGCGCGCCCCCTCCGGTCATGCCCGCTGGATCAGGTGCCGGTCTCCACGGCCGGCGGCGCGTCGCTCGCGGCGGGCGCTGGCGGCTCCTCGCCCATGAGCTGGTACAGGATCGCCGGATCC
>Ga0209253_10002551_pt1 | contig 16120 bp, 13 predicted proteins | sample FrelakmetBRP12BR_FD_187145 | JGI IMG/M metagenome (GOLD analysis project Ga0209253, IMG submission 187145) | Freshwater lake sediment microbial communities from the University of Notre Dame, USA, for methane emissions studies - BRP12 BR (SPAdes)... | ecosystem: Environmental > Aquatic >...
TTTTCGCCGGTGGCATTCACCGCAACGCTGAGGCTGCTCAGATCGAACTGCCGTTCCTTGATGCTGCCCGATAACGGCGAACTCAGTTTCACCTTGAACGCCTGTTCGGGCTGCTTGACATCCAGATCCAGGTTCAGTGCGGCAATTTTGAATGATTGCGCATTACCCTCCACACCGGGCACTGACAGATTTGCGATGACATTGCCGAAAGCCCCATCCATATTGGCATGCAGCGTCAGCTTTGCACCGGAATAGTTGTCTTTGCTGAGACTCAGCGACGGTGCATCCAGAGTCGCTTCGAACTTGTCCTTTACCTTGACTCCGCTCGCACTCAAGGCGAATTTTTTCGCGGAAAATTCCTGGGTGGCAAGATCGGCACTCACATCGCCGCTGGCTGCCACTTTCAGGTTGCTGATATCCAGTGCCGCGCCGCTGGCCTGCAGATCCAGGCCCTGCAACTGATATTTTTGCTTGTCCAGATCGAACGTCAGCGTGGTCTTGAGCTTTGTATCGATGTCCAGCTTGGGCTGGTTGGCCTGTATGCCGGCAGACAACTCGATCTTGCCTGGCACGCCGATGGCGATGCGCCCAGTCTTGAGATTCAGATCCTTGATGGAGTATTGCGCGCCGCTGCCTTCATCGCGATAGCTGAGATTGGTTTTTTCAACTGATACCGAGGCGATGTCGAAATTGACCGGCGGACCCGCGACAACCTTCTGCTGTTCCTTCTTCTGGTCTGTTTGACCCAGCAGGTCGTCGATGTTGGTCGTGCCGTCCTTGTGCATGACCAGCCTGGCTTTCAAACCGCTCACCGCCACCTCGTCCACCACCACCTGCTTTCGCAGCAATGGCATCAGGGCAAGCGAGACACGCGCCGATTCGATCGCCGCAAATTCCCGGTCATTCCTGAACTCGGAAAGTGACACCTTGCTCAGGCTCACGCCGATGTTTGGGTAGAACGACAGTTTGATATTGCCGTCCAGGCGCAGATTGCGCTGTTTGCTGTCCTTAACTGCCTTGATGATCTGGGGCTTGTAATCGTTCGGGTCGAAAGTCACCGCCACGTAGACGACACCGGCCACGGCGATGCCGATCACCGCACCCGTGCCCAGCAAACCGTATTTAAGGATCTTGTTCATGCTCGCCCCTGCAAATATTCAGGGTGTGGATTATAACGGAGTGGGGCTAAACCATGGGCAGGCAGGAACCTGCCCATTATGCAGTCAAAGGCTAGATCACCTTGGAATAGGTGGCATGCTCCTGCCGCGTGCGCAGATACTTGTCGAACACCATGCAGATGTTGCGTATCAGCATCCGCCCCTTTGGTGTCACGCTGATGGATTGGGGTGAGATTTCCAGCAGCCCCTCGCGTTCATATTCACGCAACTCTCCCATCTCGGTGGCAAAGTAGCTGTCGAAGTCGATCAGGTAGGCGATCTCGAAAGATTCCTTTGATATCTCGAAGTGGCACATCAGCGCCTGGATGATGGCACGGCGCACCAGATCGTCGGCATTCAATTCCATGCCGCGCATGATCGGCAATACGTCCCGGTCCAGCGCATCGTAATAATCTTCCAGGTCGCGGTAATTCTGGCTGTAGGTCGGGCCGATCTTGCCGATGGCACTCAGACCCAGCGCGACCAGGTCGCAATCGGAGTGGGTCGAATAACCCTGAAAGTTGCGGTGCAACCTGCCTTGGCGCTGCGCCACAGCCAACTCGTCTTCAGGCTTGGCAAAATGATCCATGCCGATGTATACGTAGCCCGCCTTGGTCAACTTGTCCACCGCCATGCTGAGAATGTCCAGCTTAACTTGCGGCGCTGGCAGATCCTCTTCGTGGATACGTCGTTGCGGCTTGAACATGGTCGGCATGTGCGCGTAGTTATAGATCGACAGACGATCCGGATTGGCGGAGATCACCTTGTCCAGGGTCACTCCGAAACCTTCAAGAGTTTGTTTGGGCAGGCCGTAGATCAGGTCTATGCTCACCGACTTGAATCCATTGGCACGAGCCGCATTGATTACCCGCAGCGTCTCCTCTTCGCTCTGGATCCGGTTCACTGCGCGCTGCACCTGATCATCGAAATCCTGCACCCCGATGCTGATACGATTGAAGCCCACTTCGCCGAGCAGCGCGATGGTCTCATTGCTGACCTTGCGCGGATCGATTTCGATCGAGTATTCGCCGTCTTTCACCAGCTTGAAGTGCTGGCGGATCGCGCCCATCACCTGGCGGATCTCGTCATCGCTGAGGAAGGTCGGTGTGCCTCCGCCGAAGTGCAATTGCTCGACCACCTGGTCCGGACCGAGCAGCATCGCCTGCATCGCCATTTCCTTGATCAGATAACGCACGTATACGGCGGCCTTGCTCTTGTCCTTGGTGATCACTTTGTTGCAGGCGCAGTAAAAACACAGTGTATTGCAGAACGGGATGTGTATATACAGCGACAAAGGCCGGGCGATACCGCCGATCTCCCGCTTTGCCACCCACTGCGCATAGGTTTCGGCATTGAATGCTTCTACGAAGCGGTCTGCAGTCGGATATGAGGTGTAACGAGGACCGTTCTTGTCCAGCCTGCGTATCAGCTCCAGATCCACTACCAGTTGATTGACTGATTTATCCATAATTCCCCCATGAAGATGATAGGACTATGCCAGCAATACACCAACATCGGTTTGATATAAGTCAAAATCCATGTAATATTTCAGTTCTGAGCAGTGTTGAACAGACTCCGGATCCGCGGATTTTCTTGTATACGCAGCGCTCCCCACATTTTGCAAAGGTTATCAGAACGTGCAGCGAACCGTTTTACTCAGTCAGCTCAAAATAGCATGCTCCAACTGCAATCTGCGCGAGCTGTGCCTCCCTGTCGATCTTAGTGTCGGTGAAATGCAGCAAATGGAAAAACTGAGCCATGCGAAGCACAGCTATGCGCGCGGCAGTTACCTTTATCGTAGCGGGGATAAACTTCAATCGCTGTATGCCATCCATAGCGGTTCGTTCAAGACCCAATTCCTGCACGAGGATGGACGCGAGCAGGTTACCGGATTCCAGATGGTCGGTGAAATCATCGGCCTGGATGCGATCAGCACCGATCAGCATAGTTGCGATGCGGTCGCACTGGAGAACAGCGAAGTATGCGAACTGCCTTTCAACAAACTTGAGGAATTGAGCCGTGAATTGCCCGAACTGCAGCGCCATTTGCACAAGATCATGAGCGGCGAGATCGTGCGCAGCCAGGGTATCATGCTGCTGCTAGGCTCGATGCGTGCCGAACAGCGACTGGCTGCATTCCTGTTAAACCTGTCGCAGCGTTTCGCGGCACGCGGACACTCACCCACCCGTTTCCAGTTGCGAATGTCCCGTCAGGAGATCGGCAGCTATCTGGGTCTGCAACTGGAAACGATCAGCCGGGCATTCTCACATTTCCAGGATGATGGCCTGATCAACGTCAATGTTCGCTCGATTGAAATCCTCAGCTTGCAGGGCCTGCAAGCCTGCCTCAATAGCTCGCGATAGTTTGACACCGGGTGGGTTTAAGCAGATTATTCGCAACCTGATTTTATTACCGGAGACAAGGAACGATGGATATTCAATCCAGTGAAGCGGAAAGAAAGCGCGCACGCCATTTGCATGCTGTACTGCTTTTCAACCTGGTGGTCAACCATATTTTTCTTTTCTTATTGGCATTGACTCTTATCAAGACGAGCAGCATCCCGATGATTTTGATGGCTGTCATTTCTATAGCATTGCTCAGTTACATCCTGATCAGCGCAAGGCGTTCGCTTAATGGCGAGCCATCTTGGTTTATACGCTGCCACTGGCAATTTGCAGCCAAACGTGCGCGAATGTTCCTCATTCTGTTTTTAGTGTTGGGAACAATCAGCGTCGCATTTTTTTATGGTGGCCACGCAATGGGTATGCAATCAGTTGCCATTACGGCCTTTTCCAGCATTCTGGGATTGATATTCATGGTGGCTGTATTGGGTCTGGTTGTCATCGAATTCGACGCCGAACATCAGTCAAAAAGCGGCAAAGTACCTGCCGGCGCTATCGCTTATTACCCCCCTCCCAAGGAAACCGCATAATAGATGGATAAGAAAATCATCCTGGGCGTGGTGGCACTCGCCATCGTGTCGATATTCCTGCTGCTTCTCGCACCCGACAATGCCGTCCACACGCCCGATACTTTGCCATGGAATATCACCCACCCCACACCTGACACCACCCGAATTTTCGGTATCACGCTGGGCAAAACCACGCTCGATCAGACTGCGGAAGTATTCAAGGGACAAGCCGAGGTTGAGATCAGTTTATTCAAGCCCACTGACGGAAAATTGGGCGTGGAGGCATTCGTTGAAGAAGTGAATTTTAACGGCCTGAAAGCAAAAATCGTCATGAACATTGCCGTGCCAGCCGAAGAATTGCAGGGAATGTACCAACGCGGTTTGCGCATCAACAGCACTCCCAGCGGCAAGCGCATCACTTTGACATATGATGATCTGGCTCGTGTTCGCAGCTTGCCGATCACCAGCCTGACCTATTTGCCCAACCTGAGTTTGGAAGAGGCCGTCATCACAAAACGATTCGGTGAGCCTGCACAGCGTGTCCGTGAAAACAAGACAGGTACCATCCATTGGCTATACCCCCAAAACGGCCTCGATGTCGTGCTGGGCGGAAAGGAAAAACCGTTGCTGCAATATCTACCACCCAAGGATTTTGAGCTGTTAAGCGGACCGTTGCTGGCAGATGGCGAGATCCTGAAGTAAGGATTTAATGCTCGGGCGCGGCAGGATCCTTTTCCTTCTGCGCCTTTTCTTTCGGCTGGCTGATCAGCATCTCGTCCTCGTCATCGTCCAGCAGGATACGGCTGGCATTGCCTTCCATATCCTCATATTGCCCCTTCTTCACGGCCCAGATGAGAATGGCGACAAACACCAGGCCGAAGAACGTCATACCCGGGATCAGACTGTAAATTACTTCCATGACATCTATTCCTTAAACAGGTTACGAATACGCGCGGCGTTGCCTATCACCAGCAGCGAACTGATCGGCATGGTGATCGCGGCAATCAGCGGAGTTACATGCGCCATCATCGCCAACGGCACCATGATACTGTTATACACGAACGACAGGCCGATATTCTGTTTGATGGTGCGTAACGTGCGCCGCGACAGCAGTGTCGCCAGACGCACCTTGTCCAGTTCATTTTGCATCAGCACGATATCGGCACTTTCGACAGAGACGTCTGTGCCGGAACCCAAAGCGATGCCGACATCGGCACGAATCAGTGCAGGCGCATCATTGACACCATCCCCCACCATCGCCACGCATTCACCGCGTTTCTGCAACTGTTGAATGACTCTGTCCTTGTCTTGCGGCAGCACTTCTGCGATGACCTCCATGCCACCCAGCTGGCGCGCTATCGCCTCGGCCACCGGCTTGCGGTCTCCGCTCAACAACGTCATGCCGATGCCGGCATTGCGCAAAGTATTCACCAAACCCTGTGCATCGGCGCGCAACTTGTCCGACAACACCAGTACTGCGACATGCTGTCCTTCTACCGCCAGATGCACGCAAGTCCTGGCCTGTTCCTCCAGGTCGCCCTGCTTTTGCAGCAAACTGTCCTGCATTACCGTGTTGTTTTGCGCCAGCCACTCTGCGGTACCCAGCAACACGCGCTTGCCATCGGCCTCGGCCTCCACGCCAGCACCTGCCGTGGCATGGAATCCCCGCACCCCGATGTTGCGATAAGACAACCGGCGTTCATCAACTTCTCTGACGATGGCATGCGCCACACTGTGCTCCGAATAGCGCTCCACTCCCCCGGCCAAAGCCAGCAGACCCGCCTCATCCTGCCCGGATGCCACGATGATTCTCTCCACGCGCATCTTGCCTTCAGTCAGGGTGCCGGTCTTGTCAAACACAAAATGCGTGACCTTGGACAAGGTCTCAAGCACCACGCCATTCTTCACCAGAATGCCATGCTTGGCGCCCAGGCCGGATGCCACGGCGATCGACATCGGAGTGGCCATTCCCAAAGCGCATGGACAGGTGATGATCAGTACCGAAGTGGCCGCCATCAGCGCCAATTCGAAATTCTCCGACCAGACATAGAAAGTGATGCTCGCGAAAACCAGAGTGGCCAAAACGAACCACGGTACGATGCTGTCGGAGATGCGCTGGATCGGCGCCTTGGATGACTGTGCCTCCTCTACCAGACGAATGATCCTGGATAGCATCGAGTCTTGCGATGCAGCCTGAACCTCCACCACCAATGCACCGCTGCCGTTCAGAGTGCCCGCTGCAACACGATCTCCCGGTTGTTTTTTGACCGGTGCCGACTCGCCGCTCAGCATCGACTCATCGACCGAGCTATGGCCCTCGCAAACCAATCCGTCCATCGGAATCTTGCTGCCGGGCTTAACCAACACCCGGTCGCCCACCCGCACTGCACGCACCGACATCATCTTCTCTTCACCTTGGCGCAACACTGTCGCGACACGCGGCTGCATGTCCATCAGGCGATTGGTTGCTGCCACCGCCTGGTGACGGAACATCCCCTCCAGATAGCGCCCGATCAAAATCACGAAAGTCAGGTTGGTTACCGTATCGTAATACACGACACCCGCACCGCCCAGCGTCACATACAGAGAATATGCATAAGTGACTGACAGTCCGATGGCGATGGGCAAATCCATGGTCAGACGCGCGTTGCGCAACCCGCTCCACGCTCCCTTGTAGAAGGGATAGCCGGAATACAGCAGGGTAGGCGTCGCCAGGGACAAGGCCATCCACTGGAAGAATCCCACGAACTCCCCCCTGTCGGCACCACTGTAAAGCGCGATGGCAATCAGGTTAAGATTCATCATGGCAAAGCCTGCGAAGAACAACCGGAACAGCATGGAGCGGTTGGCCTTCTTCATGGCCCCTTCGGCCACTTCAGGGTCGTAAGGGACGCCGGCATAGCCGATCTGCGACAAGCGTTTTATCAATGCGGATAACTTGACTCGCTTGTTATCCCAGCGCAGGTGCAGGCGCTTGCCGGCCAGATTTACATTGGCCGTCAATACACCGGGTATGCGCATCATGCCACGCTCGATCAGCCACACACAGGCGGCGCAATGGATACCTTCGACCAGCAGGTGCGCTTCACTCCGTTCTCCCTGATGTCTGACGAAGTCCTGCTGCACTTCGTCCAGGTCGTACATCTCGATGTCTTTCGGAGGGGTTGGCGGCGGAGCGAGCAATGCGCCCTGCGGAGTGCGCTGGTAATAGCCTTGCAGGCCTGCATCGTATATCGCTTCGCATACAGACTGACAGGCGAAGCAGCAGAAATCACGCTCCTTGCCCTCAAGCTGACAATGGTAATCAGCATCTTCTGCAATCGGCAAGCCGCAATGAAAACACCCCGCATGAGCGAGGTGGATTGCTTCACTCTGTTGCATCTAAGATATCGCTGTGTTTATTTCGGGATAGCAACAAAGACCTTTTGTTCCATATCAAACTGCCGGTCATCATGTTGCACTCTGATCAGAAGATCCCAATTGCCTGCCCGGGGAAACTTCATGCTGCCCTCGTAATGTCCCGGAGCAGCTTCATACAGAGCACCCTTGAAATCGAACGTTGGATCGCCCGGCCATTGCGCGTTGATCTCCACTTGCCCGCCCTGAACCGGCTGTCCGTCGCGATCCTTCAATTCAAATTTCAATACTGCCGGACTGGCAATCAAAATGAATCGTACCGCACTGGCTGTAGCCTGGCTGTCGTTTTCCAATTGATGCGGAGAATGTATCCTGGCCTGCCATCCCAGCGTGGATCGTTCCGCCTGCTGTTGTACCCACTTTGCATCGTATTGATTGTGAGCCTTGACACTGTAGTGATCGTCAAGCAGGCGCATGGGATGATTCAGGACATTCCACAGCATACGGCCATTGATCAACACCCCGGACAGCACAATCACCAGCAATCCCAGCAACCATGGATTGCGCCAGCCCTGCTTATTTTTTTGCGAAATCATGATCAACCTCCCAAATGTAAAATCAAGAATCAACGCTCAGGGCCGGTGAACTTGGTGGTGTATTCCGCCTCCATCGACGGGTTTTCCGTGTTCGCCACATAGAACTCAATATCGGTAACTTCTTTGAGTATGTTTTCCGCGGGCGCCTTGACAAAAATGGTAAATGCTGTCGCTCTGCCGTGAGTGACCAATTTCGGTTCTTCGGCTCCGATCAGTATCTGCCCTTTCACGCCACCTTCAGCCCTGACGGAAACATAAATGTCCTTGCCGGTCTTGTTAAGCACCTTGAACGTGTATTTATCCTGTATCGAACCATCGCTCATGCGCACAAATAACGGCTGCCGTTCCGGCGCCACTCTCAGGGTAAGTGACCCCAGGTGCGTCAATCCATAAATGATGCCGCCCAGTGCAAGCAATATAATCGTCACGTAGACCCATGTCCGCGGATGCTGGTACAGTTTGTGGACCGGGCGACCTTCCAATTCCTCCAGGGATGCATAGCGGATGAGTCCCCGAGGACGACCGATCTTGTCCATCACCAAATCACAGGCGTCTATGCACAGGCCGCAGGTGATGCAACCGAGTTGTTGCCCATCCCGTATATCCACTCCGGTAGGACACACTTGCACGCACTGAAAGCAATCGATGCAATCACCTTTGGCGGTGTCGGCCTGCCAACTGCCATGGCGCTGCATTCTGCCGCGCGGTTCACCGCGCTTTTCATCATAGGCTGGAAGTATGGTCTGTGAGTCGGCCATCACCGCCTGAATACGCGCATACGGGCACAACCACATACAGACTTGCTCGCGCATGAATCCTGCAAGGATATACGTACCCAGGATAAATGCGATCAGGACCGACCATTCCAGCAATGACAAGTTGAAATTCAGCAGATCGTGCCAATACTGGTATGCATCCTCGAACCAGACGGTGAAGCTGATCCCGGTAAATATTGCAACCGCGATCCAGATGGCATGCTTGATGACTTTCTTGCGGATTTTGTCGCCGTTCCATGGGGTGGCGTCCAATTTATGGCGCGCATTGGGGGTGCCTTCGATCTTCTCTTCGATCCACGTAAACAGATCGACCCATGAAGTCTGGAAGCAGAAATACCCGCAGAATACCCGCGATGCGACCGACGTGACCGCAAACAAAGTCATGGCCAGCAGCAGCAGCAGCAGTGAAACCATCCAGATGTCCTGGGGAAGAATGGTGAGATCGAAGATATGGAACTGACGATTGTTGACGTCCAGCAATATCGCCTGCTTGCCTTCCCAGCGCAAATAGGCGCCGAAGAAGAAAATCAGCCAGAACGACTCGGTGATATATTTAAGCGTGCGAAATCTTCCCGGCATGCGTTTCGCATGCACTGTTTTCTCGCCGCTGTTGACCTTCCACTCTGCGTGCTCATGGTATAGGGTGGTTAAACCAACGATTTCTGTATCTGGCTTTTTTACCGGTTCGTTCATCTACTGCTCCTGGTATTTTTTAGCTGATGCTGTATAGCCAATTTAGTCAAAGCATGTTCCGGGTAGACTCTCTGTTGCACGGAAAGTCTAAGCGGAACGCGCCTGATTGTCGCACTACCCAAAATAAAAAAGGAGGAGGCTAGCCTCCTCCTTCTGAACTTCCGCACTATTATTTCTCGCCGCGGTTCCTGGTTTTTGCTTTAACGAACAAGAAGATCAAGGCGAATATCATCGCCCCAAATGCTCCTGCTGTGCCTATCATCAAACTCCAAAAAACAAAGTCATGTGACATATCGATTTTCCCCTTTCATGAAACCTGCACGGTTATGCACCGTGCAGGTAATAGACAATTGAGCAAGTACTGTTTCATTGAGCTTGTCCGCCGCCAAGTTTGTACACATAAACAGCCAGCTTTTTGATGGCAGTTTCATCAAGCTTGCCGATCACATGACCCTGATTATCTTTTTTCAGCCAGGTTGGCATGATCGCGATGCGGGCATTGGGATCACCGGAGTTCACACCATATGTAATAGTCTGCTTGATATCCTCGATTGAACCGCCAAAACGCCAGATCTTGTCGGTCAGGTTTGCCGAACCCATGGCTTTGATACCATGTTCATCCATGCCATGACAAGTTGTGCAATCGCTTTCCATGAACACCTTCTTGCCGGCGGCGACTGCAGGGTCGGCATCAGCCTTGGCCTTGCCCTCTTCGTTCAACGCCTTGACAAAGTGTGCGACATCGTCGATCTGCTGTGCTGACAAGGTATCCTTATGCGCGACCATCATCCCCTGGCGACCGCCAGTAATGGTTTCATAGATCGTGTCAATGGTGCCGCCGTACAGCCAGTCATCATCGCTCAGGATCGGCGCCATCAGTCCCCGCTCGTGCATAGCGAACTTAGGATTCGACTGTACCGTACCCACACCATTCTGACCGTGGCAGGCAGCACAATTGTCGCTGAACAGCACCCTGCCGGAACGAACCGCATACTCGGACAAGTCTGCATCCGCCAGAATCGCGGCCGGAGTCATGACTTTAAGTTTGTTTTCCCACTTGCCGCGGACGTTATCCAGAACCTTCTGGTCTTCAGCCAGCTCTTTGATCGCAGTCCATTGGCCCGTGCCCGGCAAACCGATACCCTTAAAGTGAAATCCGCCTATCGAAATGGGAATCCCAGGATACATCAACCAATAAACTACCACCCAAATGGCGCTGGCAGTCAGTCCAAGCATCCACCACTTTGGCGGCTGATTGGCAAAGTCTTGCAAATCGTCATCCCATACGTGCCCCGTGGTTTTAACATCGCCAGCGGAGGTTTGATTGTCACTCATTTTTTATCTCCCGAATTTTTGTACTCGCCCTCATCCCGCAGAGCCATATCGCTCTGCGCGTCGAACGCATCCTTGTTCCTAGGATTGAACACCAGCACATAGACCACGATCATCGCCACAAAGGCGGCTACGGTGAAAAACACACCCAGCCAGTCATTGCGGCTCATCGCTGCCCAGTCCGTGTGCAGGTAGTCCATCAGTTTAGTCACGGTAGTTGACGCCTTCCTCGAATTTCACATGATTTCCCAAGGATTGCAGGAAAGCGATAACCCCGTCCATTTCTGTCTTGCCTGCGACCTCTGTTTTCGCATTGGCAATGTAAGCATCCGTGTAGATGCTCTTGGGCACAGGGTTGAACGGCATCTTGGTCAGGACTACCATGGTCTTCTCTAGCTTGACCGCGTCGATCGGGTTCTTCTCCAGGAAGAAGAAGTTCGGCATCACCGACTCGGGCACCACATCGCGTGGATATTTCAGGTGTTTGCGATGCCATTCATCGGAGTACTTGGCGCCGACACGCGCCAGGTCGGGACCGGTCCGCTTGGAGCCCCACTGGTATGTGTGGTCGTACATCGACTCTTCCGCGATCGAGTAGTGGCCATAACGGTCCTTCTCGTCACGGAACGGACGTATCATCTGCGAGTGGCACAAGAAACAGCCTTCGCGGATAAACACATAACGCCCTGCCAACTCCAACGGCTTGTATGGACGCACGCCGTCTCCGGGCTGCCAATCATCCATGGTCTTGTGTGCGGATGTAGCCGGATTCCACACGATCTTGTCCATAGGAATGGCATTGCCTTGCAGGTCTTTGTGCTGTGTGTTGTTAAAATTGGTGAACTCACGGTTGCGATCCACCCCCATACCTGTATTGGGCAGGTAGAACAAAGGCACGATTTCGACGATACCGCCGATCGCCACCGCAATTGCGGTAAAGACGAACATCAGCAGCGTGCTGCGCTCGACCTTGTCCTGAAGTTTAGTCGAATATAATTTGTCGTGATCTGACATGTTTTTCTCCCCTTATGCTTTAGCTGGCGCAGCGATAACGCCACGTTTTGCGCTTGCTTGACGTACAGTCATCACGACGTTGAACAGCATGATCCACGCACCCAGATTGAAGATCGCACCGCCGACAGCACGCATTATGTAGTACGGATGCATTGCGGACACGGATTCAACGAAAGTGTAGGTCAGCGTGCCGTATTCGTCGTAATCGCGCCACATCAGACCTTGCATGATGCCGGATACCCACATCGCAACGATGTAAGTCGTCGCGCCGATCAATGCCACCCAGAAGTGGACATTTACCAGCTTGTCAGAATACATTTCGGTATTCCACAACTTCTTCACCATATGGTACATCGCGCCGAAGGAAATCATCGACATCCAGCCCAATGCGCCTGCGTGCACGTGACCCACTGTCCAGTCTGTGTAATGTGACAATGCGTTCACACTCTTGATCGCCATAACCGGGCCGTCGAATGTGGACATCGCGTAGAACGCCATCGCGGTCACAAGGAAACGCAGGATGTAGTCGGTACGCAGCTTGTCCCAGGCACCGGACAAAGTCATCATGCCGTTCATCGCGCCGCCCCAGGACGGGATGATCATCGCCAGGGAGATCGCTGCGCCCAGGGAACCAGTCCAGTCAGGCAAAGCGGTATATTGCAGATGATGGGCACCGAGCCACACGTAGCCGAAAGTCAGCGTCCAGAAGTGCAACACCGACAGACGATACGAGAATACCGGACGTTGCGCTTGTTTTGGAATGAAGTAGTACATGATGCCGAGGAAGCCGCCGGTCAGGTAGAAACCTACCGCGTTGTGTCCCCACCACCATTGAACCATGGCATCCTGCACACCAGAAAAGATGGAGTAGGAAGTCGCCCAATCCACAGGAATCGCGAGACTGTTCACTACGTGAATGTAGGTGATCATCAGGATCATACCCATCGTGAACCAGTTGGACACATAGATATGCGATGTCTTGCGGATGCCTATAGTCATGATGTAGTTGAAGCCATAGGCCACCCACACCACCGCGATCATGATGTCACACCACCAAGGCAGCTCTGCATATTCCTTGCCTTGCGACAAGCCAAGTGGCAACGTGATCACTGCACAGACTATGATCAGATTCCAGCCCCAGAAAGTGAACCATGCCAGGCCATTGCTCCACAGCTTGGTCGCACCGGTGCGTTGCACGATGTAGTGGCCGGTTGCCAGCAGCACGCAGCCGCCGAAAGCAAAAATCACCGCATTGGTATGCAGTGGGCGCAGACGCCCGAAAGTGATTTCAGGTATGTCGAAGTTTAAAAATGGCCACGCCAATTCCGATGCCACATACACACCGATCAACGTTCCCACCACTGCATAGACTGCAGCCATGATGGTGAACCATCTGACCACGTCCATATCGTACTTTACTGCTGTAGCTTTAGTTGCTTCCACAGTAATCTCCTCCCAAGAGCCTAGTTAAAAAACAATGTGCCGCTTATCTCAATCGCGAGACAAATGGCACACCCCTTAATGCAGCTTTACAAAGCTTTGCCATAATCGCACGGCGGGCATGGTCGCGTAAAGGGGGAATCGCTCGAAAATGTGAGCATAACCATTTAAAAAACTCGGACATTAATGCCGACAGCAATTTTAGGGTTATATGCCTGCGCCATCTTTGCGAAGTTGATGTTAATCGAAACTTAAGGAATATCAATGAACGAACGGACATCCATTGCGGATGTCCCTGGTCTTCTTTGGCGGAGAGGGTGGGATTCGAACCCACGGTGACGCATAACGCCACACCGGATTTCGAGTCCGGTACATTCGACCACTCTGACACCTCTCCGTAAGACATTGAGCAACATTGGATTTTGTTACGTCTTTGCTTACGCGCCCAACATTTAGCATGCGAATGCTGGCTTGGTTTTTTCGATCTCGCATGGGCGGTAACCGATACTGAGGCCGGCTTTTCCTTGATGGTCAAAAAGCTGCAGTCAAGCCTATCCCGATCAAGTGCTGCCAGCAACGCCGCGCATTCTACCAACAACTCCCGAATTTCGTGCAGAATGTTCGGATGAGTAATCCGACAAGTTATCGGCAAGCGGCTCTGATCTGCTTATGCCTGCTGTTGACCGCTTGCGATCAGCAACTGCCGGCATGGCACTCCGGCAAATTGGTGATCATCGTGCCGGAAACCGCACAGGGAGCGAAAGCCGAGTTCGAGCGCGAACTGGCGCAGTTGTTTTCCGAGCAATTGCACTCATCACTCGAAACACTGACGATGCCTCAAGACCACGCGGTCAAAGCGCTGCAACAGCATCACGCACATTTGGCCGCAATTGCGCTGCGCCATGAAGCTGAGATTTCCGATCTGCAGTTCGGCCCCAGCTACCAGAATGTTCGTGAGTTGGCGGTATGCAATAACGAACAGCCTCCCCCCAAACAACTTGTCGACCTTGCAGCCAGAAAACTGGCCACAGTGGCCGGCTCAGCCCAGGAAGCGACGTTGTACGAAGCAAAGAAAAATCTGCCCTCCCTGGAATGGCAGAGTCGCCAACAAACCACCCCAAGAGAACTGTTGGCTGAGGTCGCTGAAGGCACGCTGGATTGCGCGGCTGCCAATGAACTGCAACTTGCCGATGCCTACAACTACCAACCCAACCTTGTTGCCGCCCTTGACATTGCCGCGCCTTCCGAGCTCGTATGGGGATTCCCCAAGGATGCGGATCCCGAATTGCTAAACCAGGCGCGGATATTTTTCGACCGCATCCGGCAAGATGGCACTTTGAACCGCTTGCTGGAACGCTACTACGGCCACAACAATCGGCTGGCCAAAATGGATGCAGCCGCCTTCATTACCAAAACCAGGACTATCCTGCCGCATTATCGCCATTTGTTCGAGGATGCCGCCTCAATCACCGGACAGGACTGGCGCTTGATCGCAGCGCTGGCTTACCAGGAATCGCAGTGGGATCCGCTCGCCACCTCGCGCTCCAACGTGCGCGGAATGATGATGCTTACCGAAGACACCGCCGACCGGATGAAGCTGGCCAATCGACTGGACGCCCGCGAAAACATTCTCGCCGGCGCGAGATATTTGTTGCTGCTCAAGGAACAGTTGCCTGAACGCATCACGGAACCTGACCGCACCTGGCTGGCGCTGGCAGCCTACAATCAGGGTTATGGTCATCTGGAAGATGCGCGCGTTTTGACCCGTCGCGCCGGACTTGATCCGGACAGCTGGTCGGACGTTAAGAAATGGATGCCCCGTTTGAATCAACCTGGTTATTACGAAACGCTGAAACGGGGTTATGCTCGCGGCGGCGAGGCAGTGATACTGGTGGAGAATATCCGCAACTACTATGACATGCTCAAGCGATTGGAGCCCGAACACAAATCATTCGCATCGGAAGTGACATCATTTGAACTGATCGAACCGCTGCAACGTTTACTGCACTAGTTTCTCTTTGCCGATTGTGGTTCTTTCAACGGCAACTCGATCGCGATGCCTTACAAGCGGGGGATATTCAGTCAGGGCTTAATATCTTTCATGCCGCCCATGTATGGAAGCAATACTTCAGGGATGCGCACACTTCCGTCCGCCTGTTGATTGTTTTCAAGTACTGCCACCAGAGTGCGCCCCACCGCCAGTCCAGAACCGTTCAAGGTATGCAGCAGTTCCGGCTTGCCCTGCAAGTTGCGGAAACGCGCCTGCATCCGGCGGGCCTGAAAAGCCTCGAAGTTGCTGCACGATGAGATTTCGCGGTACGTGTTCTGCGCGGGCAGCCACACTTCGATGTCGTAGGTCAACGCCGCAGAAAAACCCATGTCGCCGGTGCAGAGTTTCACCACACGATAAGGCAGGTTCAATTTCTTCAGGATGGTTTCGGCATGGCCGAGCAATTCCTCCAAACCAGCATAAGACTGTTCCGGATGGACGATCTGCACCAGTTCCACCTTGTCGAACTGGTGCTGGCGTATCATGCCGCGCGTGTCGCGTCCGGCGGAACCGGCTTCGGAGCGGAAGCACGGTGTATGTGCGACGAACTTCATCGGCAGATTTTCCAGCGGCACGATCTCGTCGCGAACCATGTTGGTCACCGGCACTTCGGCAGTGGGAATCAGGTAGAAATTTGCTTCTCCCTCTTCGCCCACCATGCGCGGCACCCGAAACAAATCTTCCTCGAATTTTGGCAATTGACCGGTGCCGCGCATCGATGCCGCATTCACCAGATAGGGCACATATGTCTCGGTGTAACCGTGCTGGTCGGTATGCGTATCCAGCATGAACTG
>Ga0209253_10002552_pt1 | contig 16119 bp, 15 predicted proteins | sample FrelakmetBRP12BR_FD_187145 | JGI IMG/M metagenome (GOLD analysis project Ga0209253, IMG submission 187145) | Freshwater lake sediment microbial communities from the University of Notre Dame, USA, for methane emissions studies - BRP12 BR (SPAdes)... | ecosystem: Environmental > Aquatic >...
GAGCACCGAAGTGCCGTCGTCAGCGATGTGCATCGTTAGTGCCTGTCTTGGACAGCAGATCAAGGGGCCTACTCTGGCAGCCCCCAAGAGAATTTCCCAAAATTCGTCCAGAAAAGTCAAATCCGATCTCTACTCGAACTTATCTTGGACAGCACTGATGACGGAACACTCATGCGATTTTTCCTGACCGATGTTCCTACGCGAGAGGGGGGGGCGTCGGAAACAAAGGTGAAAACGCGCGTGTAAGGATATTGCCGGGGTCACACTGAAGCGCTCGCCCCGATTGGGCGAAAGAAGCTACATAGGTCCATCACCATCATCAAGCCCCAATCGCCTTGATTTACCTCGGCCTTTCCCGTACCTTTTTCCCATGAGGAACCGGCGGGAAACGCTTTCCCGGCCCGGGTGGTCTCGAATGATCCCATCGTTGAACAGAGGATGACCTTTTTTTCGATATTCTTGAAACTTGCAGGCGTCCTGGCGATCGTGGCCCTCAACGGCTTCTTTGTTGCCGCGGAATTCGCCATCGTTAAGGTCCGCTCGACCCAGATTGAGCCGCTCGTACGCGAGGGTTCCAAGCGCGCGCGCGTTGCCCATCATGTCCTGAGCCATCTCGACACGTATCTCTCCTCGTGTCAACTCGGCATTACCATGACGAGCCTCGGGCTGGGATGGGTGGGCGAACCGTTCGTTGCGGATCTTCTCTTTCCCCTTTTCCAGGCATTCGGGGCGGACTCCACCTTCCTCCATACCGTGTCGTTCGTGATTGCCTTCTCCATCATCACGTTTTTGCATATTGTACTGGGAGAACAGGCCCCGAAGTGGCTGGCGATTCAACATGCGCGGAAGACGACGCTGGCCATCGCCGGACCACTGGAGCTTTTCACGACAGTCTTCCACCCTTTCATCTGGTTGCTGAACAGCAGTGCCAAGGCTTTCCTGCGCCTTATTGGGATTGCGACAACGGGTGAAGGGGACGTCGCGCAATCTGAAGAGGAATTGCGCCTTCTCCTGAGCAAAGGGAAAGCGCTTACAAGCACCGGCAAGAACATCTCGCTCCGGGCCATCGAGCTTCGAGACCGTACCGTCCGTGAAGTCATGGTTCCCCGGACTGCAATCGTGTATCTATCGACCGACCGCACGATCGAGGAGAACATCGCCAGGGCGATCGAGAACCAGTTCACCCGCTATCCTCTCTGCGAGAAGAACATCGACAACATCCTGGGCATGGTGCACATGAAGGATCTGTTCAGGATCCAGGGTGAAAAAGGAAGCAGTGCCCGCCTGCTGGACATCAAACGCGAAATGCCTTTTGTCCCCGAGACAACGTCTCTTGAGAAGATCCTCAACATGTTTCTGGCCAGGCGTCTGCTGATGGCCATTGCGGTGGACGAGTACGGCGGTACGGCGGGTCTGGTCACACTGGAGAATGTCCTGGAGGAGTTGGTGGGGGAGATCCGCGACGAATTTGATGTGGAATCGCTCCCGGTGCAGAAACTGAACGAAAACGAATTCCTGGTGGACGGGACCATGGCCCTCCACGATTTTGCCCGGATGTTCGAGATAGAGCCGGGGTCGCGTGATGTGGTGACCTTGAGCGGTTACGTTTTCCGGCTGCTTGGAAGGGTCCCCGAAAAAGGGGCATCGGTGCCGATCGGCCGCTGGGTGGGGACCATCGAAGCAGTGGAGCGGAAAAAGGTCAAGACGCTTCGCCTCAGCCGTGTGCCTGAACGGGAACCGGAGCCCGCCCGGCCAGCAAAACCCTCCCCGAGAAAGAAGAGAGGATGATCGGCCCATACCCTGATCGTCGGAAAAGGGTGTCACGATTTGCCTGGTTCCTCGTGGTGTTCTGCGGGATCATGGGAGGGACGGCCCGCGCGCAGTACTATGACCCGCGTGAAGATGGGCCTCCCGCCGAAGCGCGGTTCCTCTACGGCGGTGCGATGTGGCGCGACTTTTCTCCGGGGACGGCGAACCCCTTGCCGGACTCCGCCGCGATCCGGTTCACCCGGGTAATGCCGGTCGTGGGGTTCCGCACCGGATTGGTGGACATTCTTTTCGGATACACAACGTACGAGAACGGCGGCCAATCGCGTTCGGCGGTGTTCTTCGGGACCACCGTCGCCACCGAGTTTGTCGCCTCGGGGACGCGTCCGGGTGCGCTCCTCGTACAGCTGATGCTCGCAGCGGACTTCACGAAGGTGGAATCAGGGGGGGCGCAGCGCAGCGACTTCAACGTGGCTAGCGTGGGTCTCGGCGGCGGCCTGGAATATCGTTACCGCTCCCGCAGCGTGCAGTTCTGGGCCAGGGCGGGTGTCATTGCCCAGTATGCCATCGAAGGGTACAGCACGGGAAGCGGGTTCTCTCCGGTGGTGACGGCTGAAAGTGTTGTCTGCCTGAGGGATATCGGACTGTTCGAAGGCATCGTGCTGGGCTACCGGTTCCGTTTGCAGACGTGGTCTATGAGCAACGCTACCCTCGACTATCGATCGATTTTTCACGGGCCGACGCTGGGAGTAATGTTCTGACATGATCAAAACAATCCGCGCAAAAGTTGTCTGGACATTTGCCGTATTAGTGCTGCTCAACCTGGGGGCAGGCTTCTGGTCGATCTACAACTTCTACGCGCTTGGGTCGACGGTGGCCACGATCCTGCGGGAGAACTACCAGAACGTTCTTGCCGCGGAGAATATGGTGAAGGCACTCGAACGGCAGGATAACGCGCTGATGGTGCGCAGCGAGGGGGAGGTGTTGATGTCGGGCGGGGCATTTTCGGAAAATCAGCAGGTCTTCTATTCCTGGTACCGCGAAGCGGTTCGCTCGATCGCGCTCCCCTCGCAAGAACCTCTTCGGGACTCGATTCAGGCGGCCTACCTTCGGTATTCGCTGGTGGCGGATTCGATGATCAACCGGATCGAGCAGGGCGCGTTCCGCGAGTCAAAGCAATACTATTACGACGCTGTCCGCCCGCAGTCCGACCGGCTGCGTGAGCTCTGCTTCCGCCTGTTCGAGATCAACCAGACGGCGATGTTCAACGCTGAAGCGCGTACGCATTCCATCGCGAATCAGACCGCGTTCGGTACGATGATGGCCTCCATTGTCACGCTGATCCTGAGCATCATCGCTACCGCCTGGTTGATCCGGGGGATCATCACCCCCGCGGAAAGGCTGACGGAAACCGTCAAGCAGATCGGGGCAGGAAAACTCGACCTGAAAATCGATGTGCTGTCAGATGACGAGATCGGTCAGTTGAGCCGGGAATTCAACAAGATGACCGAACGGCTCCAGAAGTACGGACAGATGAACATCGATCAGATCCTCTCCGAGAAGCGGAAATCGGAGACCATTGTCCGCAGCATCGCGGACGGTCTCATTGTGACGGACCTGGCGATGAACGTCCTCCATATGAACCGGGTGGTAGCTGAACTGTACGGCGTAACCGAGCATGACGCTGTGGGCTTGCCAATTGCATCCGTCGTTCGCGATGGACGGGTGGTCTCATTGATTTCCGGCGCGACCGCCACGGCGGCTACGGAACCGGAACCGAGACCCACCACGCTGCAATTCGACCGGGGTGGCAAGACCCTGTATTTTCGCCCGAAGCTGACCAGGATCATGGACAGCGATGGTGCGCTCTACGGGGTGCTGATGCTGCTGCAGGACGTGACGCAGTTCAAGGAGCTGGACCGGATGAAATCGGATTTCATCGCGACCTTGTCGCACGAATTCCGGACGCCGGTGACCTCGATCAACATGAGTGTGGATATCTTGAGCCAGGGAATCCTTGGTCCGCTGAACGAGAAACAAAAGGAGCTGATCTCCTCGGCGAAGGAGGACTGCCATCGCCTTACCAAGCTGGCCCGCGAGCTTCTGCAGCTTTCAAAACTGGAATCAGGCCGGCTGCAGGTGAAGAATGAAGAGCTGGATGTGCGCGCGTTCATCGAGGCGACGCTCCGGCCACTGCGGGTGCAGTTCAAGGAAAAGAATGTGGACCTACACACCGAACTGGTCCCGGGGCTGCCGCCTCTTCTCGCCGATGAACAGCAGATCTCCTGGGTGGTCACAAACTTAGTGACGAACGCGTTGAAGTATACGGATGCGCGAGGGTCGGTGACCGTCAGGGCAAGGCCTGACGACGACTCGCTCCTGATCGAAGTGGAAGATACCGGTGTGGGGATCGCGAAGGAAGATCTGGAAAACATCTTCGATAAATTCGTCCAGGTGAAGCGCGCGTCGGATTCCACACCCGGCAGCGTGGGGTTGGGCCTGGCGATTGCGAAAGAGATCGTGGAGATGTACGGCGGAAGAATCTGGGCGGTCAGCGAGCCGGGCAAAGGGAGCACGTTTTCCGTTGTCTTCCCGCTGAGCCACGTCCCGGCAGACACGAACGCATGAGCGTGGGACCATGAAAACATCCGTCCTGCTCGTCGACGACGAGCAGAATATTCTCAAGACCGTGACGATCTGTCTGGAAGCGGCGGGATTTGAGGTGAACGGGTTCCTGAATCCGCTGCAGGCGGTGGAAGCGATGCGTGAGCAGACCTATGACATCGCCTTCTTTGATCTCAAGATGCAACCCATCGACGGCATGGAGCTGCTGCGACAGGCGCGGCAACTCTTGCCGGGGATGACCGTTGTCATCATGACTGCCCACGGCAGCATCGACTCCGCCGTCGAATCGATCAAGCTGGGGGCCTACGACTACCTCCAGAAACCCTTCGAGTTTTCCGAGCTGCAGCATTTCGCCGAGAAGGTGAGCGAGTACCATCGGCTGAAGAGGGAAATCCGGGAGCTGAAAGAGGAGCTGGGGAGGCGCGAAGGGACCGGGATCATTGTCACCCGGAACGAGCGGATGAAGAGTGTCATCAACCTGGCTATGCAGATGGCTTCGGGCGCGATTTCGATTCTGATCGAAGGGGAGAGCGGCACCGGCAAGGAATTGCTCGCGCATATGATTCACCAGAACAGCCCGCGGAAGGATGGTCCGTTCGTCACGGTCAATTGCAGTGCGCTGCCGGAGAACCTTCTGGAGAGCGAGCTGTTCGGTCATGTGCGTGGGGCCTTCACTGGAGCGGTGAAAGACCGGCAGGGCCGGTTCGAGGTTGCGGACGACGGCACGGTGCTGCTCGACGAAATCGGGGAAATCCCGCCTGCCACACAGGTCAAGCTCCTCCGTTTCCTGCAAAACAAGGAGTACGAACGTGTCGGCGAAACGAACACCCGGAAGGTGGATGTGCGAGTGATTGCGGCGACCAACAAGGATCTGGAGACTGCCGTGCAGCAGGGCTCGTTCCGGGAAGATCTGTACTACCGCCTGAATGCCGTCAAGGTGAAGATCCCGCCGCTCCGGGAGCGGATCGAAGACATCCCGATGCTGGCACAGCACTTCCTGCAGAAGCTCGGCAGCGGAAGTGAGATGTCTCCTGAAGCGATGAAAGCCCTCGAAGGGTATGTGTGGAAGGGGAATGTCCGGGAGCTGGAGAATGTCGTGGAACGCGCCGTGATCCTCTCGCGCGGCGGTGGGATCCAGCTCCATCATCTGCCGGAGGAGTTCCAGACCATCGGTCTCGCGTCGAACCGGATGCTCTCGCTCGAGCAGGTCGAGCAACAGCACATTATCAAGGTGCTTCGTCAGGCCCGTGATCTTGATGAAGCGGCATCCCTGCTGGGGATTGACCCGGCCACCCTCTGGCGAAAACGCAAAAAATACAATCTCTGAGGCCTTTTTATTAGGAAAGCGTTTCTTGCATTTTGCACGGTGCTTTAATATATTGGCGGTTGCTGATTTATCCTCCTCTCTTCCCGTACGGTGGTTCTCGTCTTGCAGAATGCAATCTGTACGGTTGATTCCACTTTAAAGAAGCGGTTCTTCAGGCTCCGCTAACTCTAGCATTTCTAAGTGCCTGGCGCTTGTCCGTGCATTGCCGCCGCCGTGGCACCGGTTTTGCAGCCCCCGAACATGGCCGATGTACCCGGAGTACGGATCTGATGTTTTCCCACTACGTATCGTTCAGTCAACTGGAGGACTCATGGCGGTAAAAACCACGACGTTGCAGAGCGGTCAGATCGGCGTCATCGAAGTGAAGGGGTCGCTTGTGGGAGGTGAAGAAACGGACGAGCTGCGGAGTGCGGTGGCGGATTTTGTCGAACAGGGGACGAAGAAACTGATTATCGACCTGGGGAAAGTGACCTACCTGAACAGCACTGCGATCGGCGTGCTGGTGTCGACCCACACGACGTTCTCCAAGAACAAGGGGCACGTCAAGCTGTGCAACATCAACAAGAGTATCAACAATATCTTCGTCATCACCAAGCTGACGCTGGTCTTTGACGTCGCCGAGACCCGCGACGACGCCGTGAAGTCGTTCGGCGAGGCCTGACAACGGCCAGTGTGCATGTAACGTTCCACTCATCCATCCTCTACTATTATCAAAAGGAGTTCAGCGATGAAGCAGTCCATTTTCCTCGCGACCGCAATTCTGGTCACAGCGGTGGTCGCATTCATCATCTACTACTTCATTCTCGGAAACCCGGACAACTTTGCCAACGGTGAAGTGCGGACCGTTCCGAAGAACCTCCTGGGAACGGTGTACACCGGAGGAATTGTTGTGCCCGTGTTGATCACCCTGACGCTGCTGGATCTCACGCTGATATTTGAGCGAACCTTCTCGCTCCGCAAGGCTAACGGGAAGGCTTCCATCACCGGGTTCCTCAAAACCGTTCAGAGCAGCCTGATGAATGGGAAGATCGATGATGCGATAAAGGCGTGCGATGCGCAACGAGGGTCGGCCGCGAACATTATCCGGACCGGCCTGGAACGGTACAAGTCCGTCCAGGCCGACAAGAAGCTGGATCCGGAAAAAAAGATGGCCGAGACCCAGCGCGCGATCGAGGAAGCGTCCAGTCTTGAGACGCCGCTTCTGGAACGCAATCTGATCGCCCTGTCGACGATCGCGTCGATCGCGACGATGTGCGGCCTTCTCGGCACGACGGTCGGCATGATCCGTGCGTTCACGGCCCTTGCCCGCGCCGGAGCCCCGGACGCCATCCAGCTGTCCATCGGAATCTCGGAAGCGCTCATCAACACGGCGCTCGGCCTCCTGGCGGCCATCATCGGGATTGTGGCCTATAATTTCTTCGTCACCAAGGTGGACAACTTCACCTACATGATCGACGAAGCCAGCTACAACGTTGTCCAGATTCTGAATACCCGGACCAACGACTAAGCCACGAGCGAGGAAACAATGCCGAAATTCAAGCCACACAGACAAGGCGTCAGGATCGACATGACCCCGCTGGTGGATGTGGCATTTCTGCTGCTGACCTTTTTCATGTTGACAACGCAGTTCAAACCTCAGGAAGAGGTCTCGATTGTGCTGCCGGCATCGCACTCCGATAATAAGCTGCCCGAATCGGACGTCTTGACGATCAATCTCGCGCAGGACGGACGCATCTTTCTGGGCGTCGACTCGCAGATCCTGCGCGGACGGCTCTTCGGGAAAGAGAACGAGCTGAAAGCGAGCGTGCAGGTTGAAAAAGGACAGTTGGGGAACTACCTCGTCCAGGCGCGCACGATGAATCCGAAGCTCCGGACCGTGATCAAGGGTGACCGGGAAGCTGAGTACGGCGCGGCGGAAGATGTCATGGAAATCCTGCAGAAAACACAGATCACACGGTTTAACCTGGTCACCGACCTGGCGAGATCCGTTGCGTCAGAATAAACGCATGAGGAGGAAATAACATGTCCGGTGGTGGTGGAGACATAGCCGAACCCAAACGAAAGGGACGAGGCAAAAAACGCAAGAAGAGCAGACGACTGGGGATCCGTATCGACATGACCCCGCTCGTCGATGTGGCGTTCCTCCTGCTCACCTTCTTCATGTTCACGACGTCGATGTCGCGTCCGCAGGTGATGGAGATCAACCTGCCTCCCGATAAGGAAGTCAAGGTTGAGATCGCCGAATCGAACCTGCTGACGCTCCGGGTGAGCGAGAAGGGGGATATCTTCTGGAACAGCGGTATCGAGGCGCCGAAGAGGATCGAGTACTCGGCCCTCCGGGCGTTTCTCCGGGAGAAGGCTACCTCGAACCCCAAGCTGGTCACGCTGTTGAAGATCGACCGGATGGGGAAGTACAACACGATGGTCAACTTGATCGATGAGCTGAACCTCGCCCAGATACAGCGCTTCAGCCTGGCCCCGCTCCTTGAGGCCGACAAGGCGCTGATGGCGAAGGCCCAATCGTAACCAGCAAGGAGGGACAGTATCCATGTCATCAAGCGTAGCCGTTGCAGGTGCGTACAAAGGGGCCCAGTACGGCGGGGTTGAACTCAAGAAGAACTACCAGAAGTACTGGGTGATCGGTTTCCTGATTGCCACGGCGATTCATTTGGGGATCGTGGGGTCGTACTATCTTGCCCAGCTGTTGACTGCCGAAGACGCTCCGGTGATGACGGTCCGGATCATGAAGTACAGCGACCTTGGTCCGCCTCCGTCGATGACCAGCGCCAACACACCTCCGCCGATCACCGTGTCGGCTCCCACCGCGAAGCCGACGGTCGGTGCGCCGGTGCCGGTGCCCGATGCGGAGGTGAGTGCGGAGCAGACGCTCGCGACGCAGCAGGAAATGAGCCAGACAACGTCTCCGGTCGCCGAGGGGGCAGGAGGGGGGGGTGATCTCACCGTACATCAGGACATTAAGATCGACGACGACGCTCCGCCGGCGGACTTTGTGGCCGTCGAAAAAGAGCCGGTCGTTGTGAAGAAGGTTGAGCCCAAATACCCCGAACTGGCGATGCGGGCCGGCCTTGAAGGCAAGGTGTGGGTGAAGATCTGGGTTGATAAGGAAGGGAAGGCCAAACAGGTGGTCGTCATGAAGAGTGATGCCGAGATCTTCAACGAGCCGTCGGTCGAAGCGGCAAAACAGTTCGTCTTCACACCCGCCTACATGAACAATGGTCCGGTCGCCGTCTGGGTGTCGGTGCCGTTCAAGTTCAAGCTCGCGGATAAGAAGTAATCGAACGTCGGCGGCCCACGCGGTCGCCGGGGCTGCATTGGGGAGAGGGGAAAGGAGAAAACCAATCCTTCCCCTCTCGGTTTCTTCGGGGGATGCCATGGATTCTCTCTCGGTATTGAAGTTCGTCGTGCTGATCGTGTCCGCCGCCGCAATGCTGGTAGGCATACTGGCCATGGTTGGAGTCCTGGTACCGAGGAATTTCCCCGAGCAATACCGCATGGTCATCGGACTTGTGGTGTTCCTGTACGGCCTGCACCGCTTCGTCGTCACCTATTTCCGGCAACAACGAAGGGAACAATGAAAACAATCACGGCTCTGCTGCTGGCCTTGATGGTGGCAGGCTGTACCCGTGAGCCGGGGTCGACCACCCTGACCAGGGGAGAGCTCGTCATCGCTTGCGATGAATCGGTCCTCCCGGTGATGAAAACGGCGGTGGCTGAGTTCCTCGACCAGTACAAAGATGCGAAAATCACGTTGCGGCCGGTCGAAGCGCGCGAGGCGATTGCCGATTTTGTGAGCGACAGTGTGCGCGTGATTGTGTGCGCGCGCACCCTCAACAAGGAGGAACGCGAGGCTGTTGCGGCGGCGAAGATCCCGTTGCAGGAGTACCACGTTGCGCAATCGGCAGTGGCAGTGATCGCCAACAAGGCGAACCCGCTTTCAACTCTGCGCATGGGACAGGTGGACAGCATCTTTGGCGGTGAGCTGACCCGTTGGCCGGGCAAGGGGAAAAGACCGGCGATCGATATTGTTGTCGGGGACGTTAACTCGAGCACGAATGAAGTATTCCGGAACGCAGTTCTCCGTGGTCGCAAATTCGCGCTTTCGGCCACGCCGATGACGTGGAGCGCAGACATCATCGACTATGTCGGGAAGACGCCGAACGCGGTGGGGATCGTCGGACTGTGCTGGCTGAAGGGCTTCGAGGAGCGCGTGAACGTGATGTCGCTTGGAAGTCAGTCGTGGCGGCCGGATTCCACGCTCCCGGCCGGCCAGTATTACACGCCGGCGCAGGCGTACGTTTTTCAGGGGTATTACCCGGTGAACACCCCGGTGTTCATCTATACCCGGGAAGCGTCCCGGGATCTTGGTCTTGGCTTCATTTCATATCTCACCAGTGCGGCTGGGCAGAAGGTCGTTGTGAAAGGCGGCCTTGTTCCGGTCACCATGCCCGTGCGGTTGGTTCAACTTTCATCAGATCAGGTGAAATAGCACAATGCGACGTCTCTCTGTTGTAATCCTTGCTCTCAGTCTCACCTGCGCCGCCAGTGCGCAGGACTTTCTCAGCAAAGCCAGAGTTGCGCTGGCTGCCCGTGACACGACGGCGGCACTGCAGCAGTTGGAGGAGGCGCTGAAAGCCGGCCAGAAGCCAGCGGAGGTAAATAGTCTTCTCGGCACAATCCTGTATGCCCGGGGGAAAACCGCGGAGGCCCTCCCTCATCTGGAAACGGCGGTCAGACTGAACGAGGAGAACGTGGAAGCGCTCTCGGCCCTCAGTCAGGCGATGATGGACAAGAAGGATGTCCAGGGTGCGCTGGTCTACCTGCGAAAGGCGGAGAGATTCGCCAAGAAGAACCCGGTCGTGCTCACCGCCTATGGAAGAGCACTGCTCATGGTCGATTCGGTGGATGCATCGATCAGGATGCTGACCCTTGCGAAAGAATATGATGCCGGAAGCCCGGCCATCTATTCCTTGCTCGGCGATGCGTATCTTAAACAACCGGTGCCGCCACTTGCCATCTCGAACTACCAGAAAGCCATTGACCTGAACCCCAAGGATATCGCCATCCGGATCAAGCTGGCGAAGGTGTACGAGAAGACACAGAGCTATAATGACGCGGTGAGAGAGTACGACGGTGTTCTATCGATTGATTCCGTGAACACGGAGGCCCTCCTCGCCAAAGGGAAGATCCTGTTGCGGGCGAAACAGTATGCCCGTGCTGTGCCGGCCCTCCGAAAATTCACCCAGCTTGATCCGCGCTCCGTGGAAGGCGGTGTTCTGCACACAAAGGCGCTTTTTGGCACCGAGAATTTCACGGATGCCGCAAATGAAGCAGAGCGGACGCTGAAGATGGATGCGGCCAACGCGGACGTCTGGCGCATTCTCGCCCAGTCACGGGTGGAACTCAAGGACAATAACGGGGCACTGAACGCCTATGAAGAGCTTCAGAAGCGGAACGCATTCAAACCTGAAGATCAGGCGAAGTATGGAACCGCGCTGGTGGCGGCGGGAAGAGAGGACGATGCACTCAAAGCGCTCCTGGCCGCTGTTGCTACGGATTCGACGAACTGTGACCCCTATTACAATCTCGGGTCGCTGTACATGAAGAAGCAGGACTACGAGAAAGCGGCGGCGATGTTTGAAAAGAAGATCGCGTGCGATCCAAGGTCGCTGGGGGCCTACCTGAACGCTTCCGCATCGTATATGGCGCTCAAGAACTATGTGCGGTCCAGGGAACTCCTCTTGAAGGCGATTGAGCTGAAACCCGATTTTCTGCTGGGCCGGCTCTGGCTCGCACGGTACTATATGACCGTTGATTCACTGGACAAGGCGAAGGAAAACTACGAAGAAGTCCTGAAGCAGTACACGGCGAATCCGGAAAAATACAAGAAGGAAGCTGCCGAAGCACATGCGCAGATGGGTTCATACTACTTCCAGACGAAGCAATATGAGCGTGCGATTGATTCGTTCAGGAAGGCGTTGGGACTGGGCAACGAGAGCGCTCCGCTCAGACTCTCCTGGGGGCAGGCTGTGTTGCAGACTCTGGATCCGAAGGGACCGCAGGATGAGAATCGGAAGAAGATCGAGGAGTCGACGAAGCAATTCCGGCGTGCACTCGAGCTCGATCCGAATAGCTCCACCGGGCACCTCTGGCTTGCACAGTCACTTGTCCTCGCTCGTGTCGAAGGTGATAACGAGGGGAACAAGAAGCTCCAGGAGGAAGCCTGCGCAGAATACAGGAAAGTGCTGAGGATTGACCCGAAGAGCGAAGATGCGAAGAAGGGGATGGAGCGTATTGGGTGCCCCGGCGCGGGCAAATAGCCGCCGCACGAACCCGCAACAAATGCGAAGCCGCCTCGAGGTCCCAGGCGGCTTCGCATTTTGGATTCACCGCCTGCCACAATCCTGCATTGTTCCGAGCTATCAGTTCGGACATGTCACTCCAGCTTTTCCCCCATCTCTTATAGTTGTGCGAAGGCAATGCCGTGGCAGGCAGCCGCGCAAAGCCTGTAAGTGCTTATAACATAAATATTTAGCAGTAAACAGAAAGATGACAAAAATTATCTCTAGGGCCTTGACAAACGGGCATAGGCGTATTATATTGGTAGCACGTAAAACGTCTAAATCGACTAAAACATATTGATCGTATCAAGCCCGAGAGGATCGTATGAAGACCGGTGACAAGGCCAGGCAGGAAAGGTTCAACAAAGAAATGGTCCCGTACATGGACATGCTCTACAGCTATGCGGTCTACATGACAGGGGACAGGGACGAGGCGAGCGATCTGCTTCAAGAGACCTTCCTGAAGGCATTCCGATTCTTCGACAAATTCGAGGCGGGTACCAACGCCAAAGCCTGGCTCTACCGGATCATGCGAAACACATACATCAACGAGTACCGCCGGGTGAAACGGCTCCCCAACATCGTTGAGTACGACGAGCAAATCTCTCACTACCACATGGTCAACGAAGAAACGATCAGCCCGGAGGACATTCGTAGAAAGATCGATGGAGAGATGTTTGATGATGATATCGCCGGTGCGATTTCGTCACTGCCGGAGAAATTCAAGAGCGTGGTGATCCTCAGGGATGTGGAAGACCTTCCCTACGAGGAAATCGCGGAGGCTCTGGAGATTCCCATCGGCACAGTTCGCTCGCGCCTCCATCGTGCCCGGGTGCTTCTGTTCGACGCACTCAAAGACTACGCAAGAACGCGGGGGTATGCGGTCAGTGATACCTTTGTCCCCGCCGAGTATGCTATGGCAGGGTAGACCCGCACTCACCGTACCGGCAACGCAGCCACAGAGCACCTCCGCGCGGCAGTTTCAGTCTCCCGCCGCGGGATGAGCCACTCTGTGGCTATTCCATTTTTCCCATCCGTTTCAGCAGTGTGCGGATGATGCTGGCGGTTGCCCCCCAGACTACGTGGTCTTCTGTATCGTAGTACCAGACGTCGTGCATCCTCCCGAGGAATTCGCGCTGTTCTCGCCGGACGTTCGCGCTCTCGGCAAAGAATTCCAATGGCACGCTGAAGGCCTCCGCGACCTCCCGCGGATTTAGCCTGAGCGGAGGCATCGACGAGACAAGTCCGACGACCGGTGTAATGATGAACCCAGACGGTGTGGCGAGGTCATCCAGCAGACCAACAATCGCTATCGCGTCTTCCTCTATTTCCAGCTCTTCCTCCGTTTCCCTCAGTGCCGTATGCAGCATATCCCGGTCACCGGCGTCCACCACACCTCCTGGGAAAGAGACCTGGCCTTTATGAGTTTCCACGTCATGCGTCCTCATAGTGAGGAGCAAATCGGCGCGGTCGCCCGAATGGATAACCGGTACCAGAACAGCCGCACGCTGAAAACCATCGATGGAAAGGATCGAGCGGGGCGGGGCCGCGAGTGCGCCCTGCAATCTCCGGAAGAGTTCTTCATATCGCATGCCGAAAATATAGACAAGATTCGGGGAAAGCGCAAAACTCTTCCAGCGCCGCGTTGCATCTTCGGCCCCTCGTTTCTATATTACTCTCGATGCATTATCCTGCCGTGGTTTGCCCTCTCTGTTCTCCTCCGCACTTCAATCTCTCGGGGGAATGACGGGGGATGAAGGTCGATCGACAACCGGATCGTCAACGCCCCTCAGCTGCTTCGATCCGTTGCTTCATGCAACTGTCAGATCATGACCCTCTGTGCCCCGAAGAAGCATCCAACGATTGGAGGGGCCTGATGCCTCCTCTCCCGGCAGCTGTTTCAGAATTCACAGTCATATGACCGAGAAGAATTCATGACAGAAAGAGAGATCAAGATCTCCGGCATGTCGTGCCAGCATTGCGTCATGGCGGTGAAAAGGGAACTCGCAAAGATCGCTGGTTTGGAAGTGGAGGAGGTCAAAATCGGGGCTGCACGCGTGGCCTATGATGAGGCGAAGGTTGACCAACGGCGAATCCAGGAAGCTGTTGTGGAAGCGGGGTACGCCATTGTTGAATGATCATTTTCCCGTGGAGGACCTTCTGTGCCCGTAGCCGAAGGCCAGCTGAACAACGCAAAGACGCTGACACTGCCGGTAGAAGGGATGACCTGCGCCAGCTGCGTCCTGCGCGTTGAGAAGGCGCTGAAGAAGGTTGATGGAGTTGCCGATGCTGCAGTGAACCTGGCGACCGAGCGGGCTACGGTCAGTTTCGATCCCAGGCGCGTGACCTACGACCGTCTCCGGAAAGCCGTGGAAGACTCAGGCTACTCGCTCGGCATGCCGCGGGATGAGAGCGCGTCGGGGGAGGACCGTGCGCAACGGGAGGCAGCGCGAGAGAGAGAACAGCGCTCGCTCGGACAAGAGCTTGTTCTTGCTGCAATATTGACGGTGCCCATCATGGTGCTCAGCATGCTGACGATGGTCTCCGGCGTACAGACATGGTTTCCTCTCACGGTGGATCAGACCAACAGACTGCTTCTGGTTCTGACGACACCCGTGCTCTTCGTTTCGGGCAGGAGATTTTTCCGCGGCCTGACTGCGAATCTCGGGCACCGGACTGCGGATATGAATACGCTGGTAGCAGTTGGGACTGGGACTGCGTACCTGTACAGTCTCACGGCGACGTTGTTCCCTGAGATGCTGAGCCCGGCTGGCGCTCCAGGGCATGTGTACTTTGATACCGCAGCGACGATCGTCACGCTGATTCTCTTCGGGCGGTTCCTCGAGGCACGTGCACGCCGGCGCGCCTCCGATGCAATGCGGCAACTCCTTGCCCTGCAGCCGAACACCGCGACGCTTGTGCGCGACGGCCGGGACGTTGTGGTTCCGATTACCGAGGTTGTCGTCGGCGACCGGATGCGGGTCAGGCCGGGGGAACGGATTCCCGTGGACGGCGTCATGAGGAGCGGCTCGACAACGGTGGATGAGTCGATGGTGACCGGCGAAAGCCTTCCGGTGGAGAAAAAGGAAGGGGACCGCCTCATCGGAGGAACGATCAACAAAGACGGGAGCGTTGAATTCCAAGCGAGCGCTGTCGGGAAGGGCACGGTCCTGTCACAGATCGTCCGCTTGGTCGAAGAGGCCCAAGGATCGAAGGCGCCGGTCCAGGCGCTTGCCGACCGTATCGCGTCAGTGTTTGTCCCAGTGGTAATCGTGATCGCTGCTACGACATTTCTTGGCTGGTATTTCCTTGGCGGTGCCGGATTTGCCGGTGCGATGGTAAACTTCATTGCCGTCCTCATCATTGCCTGCCCCTGTGCACTTGGACTGGCGACGCCGACAGCCATCATGGTGGGGACGGGCGTGGGTGCGCGGATGGGTGTGCTGATCAGGAACGCGGAGAGCCTGGAGCGGGCTCATGCGGTTCGCACGATCATCCTCGACAAGACGGGGACGCTTACGCAGGGTCAGGCCGCGGTGACTGACGTGGTTCCCATGGGGGGTTTTGACGCGGAGAGCGTGCTTCAACTTGCCGCGGGATTGGAGAAGCGATCCGAGCATCCTTTCGCGCGCGCCTTCGCGGAATGCGCCCGGACGCGATCGGTGAAGGTGCCGGATCCATCGGCCTTCACCACCGTGACAGGGTTCGGTGTGAACGGCCTGGTGGGAGACCGTGCCGTTGTGGTAGGCAACATGGCGCTCATGAAGGAAGCAGGCGTCTTGGTTGCGGAGGGGGAACCGGAGGCCGCCCGGCTGTCACAGATGGGAAGAACGCCGGTCTTTGTTGCCATCGACGGCATACTGGCCGGTCTCATCGGCATTGCGGATACGATCAAGCCGTCATCAGCCTCTGCGGTCAGGGATCTTCATGCTCTGGGGTTGCGGGTGATCATGCTGACGGGTGATAGCGAAGCGACGGCGGCGGCGATTGCGGAAGAGGCGGGAATCGAGCGGTTCGTGGCGGGTGTGTTGCCAGGAGAGA
>Ga0209253_10002553_pt1 | contig 16117 bp, 20 predicted proteins | sample FrelakmetBRP12BR_FD_187145 | JGI IMG/M metagenome (GOLD analysis project Ga0209253, IMG submission 187145) | Freshwater lake sediment microbial communities from the University of Notre Dame, USA, for methane emissions studies - BRP12 BR (SPAdes)... | ecosystem: Environmental > Aquatic >...
GGATGCAATACGGTCTCAATGACCAGTTCGCGGATGAATGCGCAGACAGAGATTGTGCTTTGCGCTCTTCAGGCGAATGGACTCTCAGTCAAGCTGCTTCGCTCTTGAGGGTCCACGCTCCTTTCGCGCTGGCGGCCGCCGTCAACTCGACGAGGTGGGCGAGTGCCTGCTGACGGAAAAGGCCGGGTCAGTGTCGCGCTCGGCGCGGCCACTTGACTGACCCCGCCCGTCGATCGGCAGGAATCAGTTGGCGGGCTTGAGTACCGCCTTCAAGTTCTTCGTCAGGTCATTGACGCCGGCCACGACAACCTCTTTCCACTCGGAATCGGTCACCGCCATGCCCTTGACCACTGCGCTGCCGCGGACGCTGTCTTCCTTGCGCCCAGTAAGGCCTTCTGCCTTCACCAGCAGGAGACTGCGGAACTCGACTGTGACCTGCCAGAACCCCGGCGTGAACCACGCCCAGAACTGGTCGATGTCGATCTGCATCGGAAGGGCGTTCTCGAAGTGCGGGGACTTTGCGTCGACAACTTCGTAGCCCTGCTCGGTCAGCGCCCTCGCCGCCGCTTCGCGCACCACGAGCTCGACCGTCCGGCCCTCCGGCAGCAGGACATTGGCAAATGCCATGCCGTAGCCGCCACGCTTGCGAGCAACCGCGCGGGACGTGATCGCAGCGTTCTTCAACTCCTGCGCATTCTCCAGGGACGGCGTCGAAGGATCCTTGGGCGCCGCATCGAAGCGCCGGATGTCTCTCACTTCCGTGATCTTGGCGAACCCCTTTGCCGCAATGGCCGGCGCCTGTGCATGTTGCACGTCGATCGTCGAAGTCGTCGTCGCGCAGCCCGAGAACAGCCCGACAAATACCAAGGCGGAAATCGCCACGGACTTCCTTGCGTTCATTGGTATGCCTCTCTTCTTGCTTCTGGGGTCTGGAAAGGTGAATTCAGTACGGCCGGCTTCCGGACGCCGGCCTGGATAGCGCACGGCAGCGACGGAAAATCGCTAGAGGCGCTTCATATTGGGCGGCAACCCGTCTTCGTCGTTGACAGGAGTCAACTCCGGCTGCAGCTGAGCACCGAAGGCCCGGCGATGGGCCACCTTCAGTGTGCAAGCGAGTGGGTTTGTCTACTCCGCTGGCTCTGTGCCAGCAGCCGACCGTCTAGGTCGCTGCTTCCGTGATGCCAAGGGGGCGCCGGCAAAGCAGGAAGCATGCGGCCGCGAACGTCCCAAGTAGAACCACTCGCGGGAGCATGAACTGAGCGTCTGGGTCGCCAAGGAATACGGACTGCATCCCATCGAGCGCCCAGCCCATCGGGGACCACTCGGACACGGTCTGAAGGTCTGGGGGCATCAGCATCCGAGGCACCATCACTCCTGCGATGGCAGCGAGTAGAACGTTTACGCCGCCACCCAAGGCGGCTGCTATCTCAAAATTTCGAGAATACGATGCAATGAGGAGCGCTAGGCATACAGCGGCCGCGCTTGTCGCTACCACTATCAGTAGGAACCAGCCTAGTGCGATGTCTAAGTGAAGAGCATCGCCCCCGAGCAGTGGCACGAGCCATCGTCCGACAGCTAGCATCAAAGCTAGTTGAGCCCAGTTCAAGAGCATGAAAGCGACGAGCTTCGCTCCTAGAACGACTCCTGGCCCGACTCCAAATGTTGCCATCCGCGCGAGCGTGCCGTCGCGGCGTTCCTGAATGAGGACGCCGGAAATCGGGATGACGACGAAGAACATGCCGAAGATCAGCCACGCCGGCACGCTCTGCTGAACGGCGGTCATCCTCCGGCCGGACTCGATCTCGTACAGATACCGGATTGCCAAGGCTCCAGGTGCGGGGATTGACTCTGCGCTCGTGGCACCTTCCAGCAACACGCTCGAGAAGGGCCCAGCCTCCGCGGCAGCGATTTGCATCTGAGCCCGAAGGATCGAAAAGCTGAGCTCGGCACGGAGCCTGGCGGCGGCGGCAGGCTGAACCCGATTGCCCAGCCATAGCTCAAGTTGCTTGGTTTGTGGACGCTGGTCCGGGCCCAGCCAAGGCGCCTTCACAATGACTCCAGCCTCGACTTGGCGGGCCTTCAGGGCGGCCTGCAGATCTCTTCGCGAAGAGAATGTTTGCCCACCACCACGGCTCTGAATCCATTCCTGGTGCCACTGCCGTGCCGAAGCGCTACCGTCTTCCAGCACCCAGCCGGTCGTCGGCAACTCGACCGTTTCGACAAGTGTGTTCTTCAACGTGAAAGACATTACCAACAGGAAGAGCGCGGGCATCACAAACAGGACGGCCAATCCGTGCGGGTTGCGAAGTAGCAGCCGCCACTCCTTTGCAGCCAAGCGGAGTAGCTGTGCTCGTCGGTGAACTAGCCAGGACATGAGCGGCACCCTAGTCCCTGAGTCGCCGATTCGTGTAGTGCATGAAAAGCTGCTCTAGGTTGTCAAACGGACCGTTATGAGATGGAGTGAGAAGAAGCGATGCCAGGTCGCCGCTGGCAACTACGCGGCCATGATCGAGCAACAGGATATGAGAGCAGACTGCGCTCACCTCCTCCATGTAGTGCGTGGCGTAGAGAACGGCTGTGCCATGGCTGACAAACTCTCGAACACGATCGAGCAAGAAGGCGCGGGACTGAGGGTCGACGCCGGCAGTTGGCTCGTCGAGCAGCAACACATCAGGTCGCTGAAGCAACGCGATGGCGAGGTTCAAACGGCGACGTACGCCGCCCGAGCAATGCTTGGCGCGGCGGTCCATAAATTCTTGGAGAACGCAGTCAGCCGCTGCACGTTCGACGCGCGCTATAGCTTCACCCCTCGGTATGTCGAGCATGCCGGCGAAGAGCGCGAGATTCTCCTGACCCGTCAATTCTGGATAGAACGCATAGTCCTGAGGGACCCAAGCAACAGTCGGCCTCTCATTGGCGGCGTAGACGACCGCGCCGGACTGAGGAGTACGAAGGCCGATCAGCACGTTGATCAACGTCGATTTGCCCGAGCCGTTTGGTCCGAGCAGTCCCACAGCATGTCCGCGCATGAGTTGCAGGTCCACGCCATCTAGCGCGGCTTCGGACTGCTCCGGATAGCGATAGACCAACTTCTCCGCGCTAATGAGCGGCAACTCCCCGGTCATCGCACTGCAACTTCTCGAGAAGGATCCCCGTATCGACGGGCCGGTGGGGTGCTTGCCTGACGGCCGGGGAGAACCTGAGGTGGATGAAGGCTACGCCACAACCCAAGGGGCGCCATGCCTTGACGCAGCAGGCGTCCTGCCACCATCAGGACGATCTTCGTTATGTCAACGACCGGTCGGAAGTGGCTCTGCCTCGCGTTTTCCGGGTAGTGCCCCGGGATGGCGACCGCGAGCGTACGGAACCCCTTCGATGCAGCGTCGATCAGGATTTCGCTTTCGAAGGTAAAGCGGCTGCTGCGCACCCGATTCAATGCGATGCGCATCACTTCTTGCGGGTAGATGCGAAAGCCTGACTGGGAATCGGCGATCGGGTGGCATGACGCCCAGGAGATCCAGAAACAGGCGAAGCGATTTGCCCGATATCGGGCAGGCGGAAACTGCGTTCGGTCGTGTAGGCGTGAGCCGATCACGATTCGATCATTGTGTCCTTCCCACGCGTCCAGAAGACTCGGCGCATCGGATGGGTCATGCTGACCATCGCCGTCCAGGGTGATGACGCATCGTGCGTCATGCGCGAGCGCGTGCCGGAAGGCCGTCCTCAGGCTCGCCGCCTTGCCTTCGTTCGTCTCATGGCGGAGCAGCGTTATGGGCAGGCCACCGAGCTGCGAGCAGGTCTCGTCTGTCGAGCCGTCGTCGACGACGATTACGCGAGGGCAGAGCGACAGAGAAGCCTCTGCCAACGAGCGAATCGTTCGGGCTTCGTTGTAGGCTGGGATCGCGATCCAAACGCGGTCCCAAAACTCCGAGGCAGAAGGAGACTCCATGTCTCAGTAAAGTCCTCCGTTCACGCCGATCACCTGACCAGTTATATAGCCTGCAGCGTCGGATACGAGGAACGCCACCAGTCCTGCGACTTCTTCTGGTCTACCGGCCCGGCCAATCGGAACCAGTTCCTTCAGCTTCTCGGGCGGGAAGCTCTTTGATGACATGTCGGTGTCGATGATGCCTGGAGCGACTGCATTGACCGTAATCCCGCGACTCGCCACCTCTTTGGCCAATGACTTGGTGGCACCGTGCAAGCCAGCCTTTGCCGCTGCGTAATTAGCTTGCCCACGATTCCCGGCCTGTCCTGCGACGGAAGTGATGTTGACGATTCGTCCCCAGCGCGTTCGCACCATCGGCAGTAGCAGAGGCTGGGTCACACGGAAGAAGCCGTTCAGGTTGATGTCGACGACATCAGTCCAGTCGTCTTGACCCATGCCCGCCATCAGAGCGTCGCGGTGAACGCCTGCATTGTTGATGAGGATCTGGACTGGACCGGCTGAGAGAAGGCGGTCCGTAGCGGCACTGACCTGCACGCCATCCTGCAAATCGAACGCGATGGCCGATGCGCGGCCGCCAGCCTTCACGAGTTCATCGACTACTGCCTGCGCCCGGTCCACCCCACGGTTGGCGTGCACGATCACTTCAATTCCTGTCGCGGCGAGGGCTCGGCAAACGGCCCTTCCGATTTCACCGCTGCCGCCTGTTACCAGTGCGCGCCGAGTTGAGGAGACAGAATCTGCTATCACTGTGTCGTGTGCTGTGTGAAGGCGACCATCAGTCGTCCGCGCGCGATTGGCGTCCTATCGCATGCGACCTCGAAATCATATAGGCATCCCCCTGCAGTCCTGCTTAAGAGTTCAGCCTTCACCAGGACGCTACCCCGGTCGTCGGGGATCCAGGCTGCTGTGAGTTCGACGTCAGTGAGCTTTGCTAGCAATCCCTGGCGAGGAGATTCGGGCCGGTCGATGAGAAAGCCATGCACGGCGGCCGCTTGTGCTGCGTATTCGGCTGCAGCCACCGACGGGACGGCGCCGTCGCGTGCAAGCGGGTGATGCGCCGTGGGCGGCATGGCCGAACACGCAATGCGCGTGGCGTCCCAACGAACGACGGAATCGAGTAGAACCATGCGACCCGTATGCGGCATGCAACGCTCAATCGTGGCGCGATCGAGCATCATCCTCAATCACTCTTACGTCGGACATGCAGCATCAACTCGTTCCAGCGCAGGCGCAGTTCTGCCGTCTCCTGTTCCTCCAGTAGACCAAGGGCAGCAAATGCGCAGGAACTGCCCTGGCCGCTCCAGGCGGTCGGTATCCAACTGGGAAGCGAAGTCGGCCTGGTATTTCCGGCTTCCACAACATCAATGGAGAAGGACGCGAGCTTTGGAAGCTGCTGCTCCATCCCGGCGCTGATGACCCAAGCCGACGCGGTCGAAACCGTGATGGGCAGCAACTCGTCCATAGGGGGCGTCATTCTCGGGTCGTAGGAAACCAACAAGACAGGCTGCCCCGCAGACCATGCTTCTGTGGCAGCGAAGACCAGCCCCGCTGCGAAACTATCGAGACCAACGCTGATCACTGTCGCGGACTGACGATTGCGATATCCAATCGAGAAGTATCCGGACGGGGCATTGAGGACCGAGTTCGAAAACAGCGACGGGGACATCTGCCGCGTTGTGTCCAATGCATGGAGCATCTGCTGGCAGATCTCGCCGGTACCTTCGTCTGTCGCAAAGACGCAGCGAAGGGAATCAGCCTCAAACGGGCTCGACGTCAGCGCCTGTTCGATGCAGGCGAGCGTCAGTCGGACGACCTGACTTGCCCGACGGCGCTCGTTTGCTGGAAGGACGTCTGGGCTTGGGGCTGCTGCCGGCTGATCTGCCTCGTGCAGTTGGCCGCTGCGGCAGGCTGCTCTGAGGTCGTCGAGACAGCTCAGCCCCGGTGCCAGCACGCCAGCTGCATGCAGGTCGAACGACAGCGGGCTCATTGCACACCGTCCATGCCGAAGACCAGAGAGCAATTGCTGCCGCCGAAGCCGAAACTGTTGCTCATCGCGAATCGGATGCGCTCGGTGCGCGGCTGGAGGACCGTATCCAAACCCAGCGTGGAGTCCGGCGAGACGAGGGTCGGTGACCCCGGCAACGTCTGATGCTCGAGAGCAAGCATGGTGACGATCGCTTCGACGATGCCTGCGGCGCCCAAGGTGTGTCCGGTCAACCCTTTGGTGGAAGACACTGGAACACCCAGAGGACCAAAGACGTCCCTCAGTGCCGCCGCCTCGGAGCCGTCGTTGGCCGGAGTCCCGGTGCCGTGAGCATTGACATACCCGATCTCGGCTGGCGTAAGGCCCGCGGCTGTGATCGCCTGAACCATGGCCTGGCGGGCCCCAACGCCCTCGGGATGGGGCGTAGACATGTGCCAGGCGTCGCTCGACTCTCCGCCACTTACAAGGTTGATCTTTGAGGGCGCCTTATCGAGCAGCGCGAAGCCGGCGGCTTCGCCGATGGAGATTCCCTTGCGATCGACATCGAAGGGGCGACAAATGTCTTCCGAAAGGAGTTGCAGCGAGGCAAAACCGTGCAGTGTGGACAAGCACAGGCTGTCTGCTCCTCCAACGACGGCCGCATCAATCAAGCCAGCACGAATGAATCGCTGTGCGGCGAGAAACACCTTCGCGCTTGACGAGCACGCCGTTGTAATGGCCGCGACTGGGCCGCGTAGGTGCAGGATTTCAGCCGCAAACCGACACAGCGAGTCAGCGGAGTGAGTGTGGCGATAACTGAACGCTGGCGGCCACTGCCCGCTTGACCGACGTACGCCGTAGGCTACTTCAGTGCTTCGGATCCCGGATGTGCTTGTGCCGATGAAGAGGCCCACGCGGTGCGCTCCGTACCGGCCGATCGCACCGTCGATCGCGCTCCGAAAGCTGGCATCCTGCAGAGCGAGCCAGACCAATCGATGCGCTCGAGAATCCCACTGCTTAAGGTCGTCCGGCAGGCCTGCGTCGGCCCCTGGCACAGTCCCGATCCAGCATGGCAAGTCGCACCACTCCAATCCATTGCGGGCCAAGCCGGTTGTATTGGTCGCCAGTGCCTTCCAAAGCGCCTGTGCACCGCAGCCGTTCGGGTGCACTACGGTTACCGCCGGCACCCCGAGAGCGGGCGAGTGGCGTATGGCGAGCGGGACGGTCACGAGACTGGCCTGCACTCGAGAAGGGTGTGGAACTCGCCGACGTGATCAGTGACCTCGCAGATCTCGAAACCAGCGCGTTCAACCAGGCTGATGAAGACGGTGGAGTCGTACATCTGGCTGTTGCCGTTGGCGACGCAGGCAAAGTAGAGCGAAGTGAGTTGCAGACTGACCGCGGCCGCCTCGAACCGCTGGCGATCCCAGAACAATTCGAGTATCCAGACTCGCGCATCTGGCGGCATCGTCGCCCGCACTCTGCTGAGAATTGCGACGATCTGATTCTCGGAGAAGCAATCCAGGAATTGGCTCAGCCAGATGAGGTCGTATCCACTCGGTAACTCCGTCCCGGGGTCGAGGAGGTCCACGGGATGGAATCGAACGCGATGAAGATGGCCACTGCTCGAGAGCCTCGTACGCGCACGGTCGAGTTGAAGCGGCAAGTCCACGAGACCGATCTCGATCGACTGCAGGCGGTTCAAGCAGAGCTCGGCCCACTTGCCGGTGTTACACCCGATGTCGAGGAGGCGTGACGGGGGCGTTCGCTCGAGTCTCTCGCAGACCGACTGGAAAGCAAGGTCGGAGTAGAAGTGATCAAAGGCATGCCAGCTCGACCGGGCAGGCTCCGGTAGTACAGAAAGCCCCTCGTACAGCGTTCCCCAGGGGCCAAGTTCGTGCAGACCTGCCGGCCGCCCCTCCGTAAGAGAGGCATCAAGGTGCGCAGCTGCGCGATAGCAGACGTCACGGGTGAAGTTGAAGTTCACCCGTGTCATGTCGTCTTCGAGAAGAACGTGTCCCAACTTGCCAAGGTAGAAGAGACCGTCCCGACGCCAGACGACGCGAAGTCCGAGACCGGCTTCGAGCAAGACGCGCACGGCGTAGACCGAGAGCCCCGTCGCGGCTGCCACCTCATCGATGGATCGACCGCGCGGTGCGTCGTCGAGCGCTGTAAGGACACCGCGGTCGCGCATCACGGTTACGGCCTGGAAGGCTAGTGGCGCAAACGCCAGCCACTGAGCTGCCGAGATCGCCTCGAGGGCGCTGAGTGGATCCCTGTCGAACATTGCGGGCTTCATCGAGATTGAAGGCGCGTTGTTGTTCGTTCGCCTTGTCGCTCTACGACGCTGATCACCCTTATTTCGCCGCGTCCGCCTTCGATTTCGACGTGGTCCAGGTAACGGGCAGCGTCGCCGCCTCGCGGATTCATTCGCAGGATCCAGTTGGCGTCGTTTCCGCGTGTTTCCATCCTGAAAGTCCGATCCAGGTTCGCGAGATCCCCGGCGACAACGCGACGCAGAGTGTCAGCGAGAACTGCCAGCCCCGGCGACTGGCTGAACGGTATTTGCCTGGTCGTCGTCCCGTCCGATCCTACCCACTCCACGCGATCCGGCAGCATGCGCCATGTCTCTATCCGCGGTGTCACTACGCGCTTCTCGAGGACGTCCGATCCGGAGCGCATCGTTCCGGTTGACTGAACGGGGAGAGTCAGCCAGGGCGACTCCCTTGTTTCTACAAAGGACACCGACTCCCGCGGTGAGGCTTGAAGCAGGCGCTCCAACTCGGGAACAGAGAGGGCCATCGATCTACCGCTGAGGGCGGCGAGCCCCACGAAGGCCACGACGCGAATCGAGGACGCCGTCATGCGCTTTCCCCGTGTGCCCAATACGGAAAGAAATTGAACCAGTTCATGGGGTAGTTTCGTGCGTAGCGCTCAAGTATCTGCGCGTACCGCTCGACTGCGGGCAACATTTGCTTGCCGCGCCCGTCGACGGGCGGCGGAGGGCCGAAGTCAACGAATTCCACGCGATAGCGGTTGCCGCCTTCGTAAAGTCCAAAGCACATGATCATCGGGGCCTGGCTTCGTGCGGCCAGGATGTGTGGGGCCGAAGGCAGCAAGGTCGACTTGCCCAGAAAACTGACCGGTAGCGTGGCGCCGCCATCGACCCGATCTGCAAGCACGCCGACTATCTCGCCCGCGGCGAGCGCCTCATGCGCTCGGACGTAGCTATCCGGACGGCCAACCGGGATGATCTTGAGCGACGTGTCATCGATTCCCGCGATGCGCCGCACTCGCGCGCGCGGATCCACGCGCATCATCACATTGACGGGGCGGCCGTCCATTTGCCGCTGCGCGAGCAGCATGAAGTCGAAGCTGCCGAGGTGCGATCCGAAAAGCAGGCAGCCGCGGCCCGACTTCAAGGCATTCTCGAGTCGGTCAAGCCCTTCGATAGTCACTTGGAAGCGGCCGAAGTCACCGGCGGCCATGTAGACGCGGTCCAGAAGAGTGGCGGCGAAGGAGTAGATGTGAGCGAAAGCGTCTCTCCACCGCGCAGGACGGCCGCGAGCCGCCTCCAGGAACTGCATTGAAGCGCGCCGCGCGGTTGGATCGAACAACACGAAGTAGAGGACGATCGGATAGAGCAGAAGTCGACACAGCGGTCTACCGGCGGTGCGCGCTAACCAGGCGATCAGCCGGATCAGCCAGACGCTGCCCCTTTCGGCTTTGTCGGTCCAGCGCTTCATCGACCGTCGCACTGCGCTGACTGCAGCGCCAGCGAGCCGCTAAGCACTTGGACCATGTCCGAGCCACGTCGCGCCGATGCGCGGAAAGTCACGGCGACCTGGTTGAGAAAGCACTCGGCGACAGCACTCTCATTGGGACGTAGCACTGAGTGAAATTTGGCCTGCTGCACACGACGGACTCGGCACCCTGTCGCCAACTCTACATTCGCGATGACGGCATCGAGCAAGACGACGCCTGGCACGACTGGATTGCCCGGAAAGTGGCCTTCAAAAGACGGATGGTCAGCGGCTACCCGAACTTCGAATTCGAGTCGTCTCATGATGACACCCTTCCCCGAGCCCAAGCGCCGTAGATCTCGTCCAGGGATGCGCGGGGTATCTTTCCTGCGCCGCCACGAGGAAGACGATCGACGCGGATGATCGTGCGAGGCAGGAACGCAGCATCCATACGCTCCCTGAGCCACGCGTCTATGAACGCCCGGTCCAACGCCTGCCCCGAGTGGATGAGGACGAGTCGCTCAGCCGGGTTGTCCGTCGATGGGAGGTAGAAGATCCCGTCGCTCAGGCCGGGCATTTCCTGCAGCAGTTCGTTGAGGCCGCTGAGCGAAGCGCGCCGACCCGCAATCTTGATCATGTCGGCTTCCCGGCCCAGCAGGACGAACGAACCGGCGTCATCGATCACTACGTGATCCCCCAAACGCTGGGGCGACGAGAAGTGCTCGCCCCACACCTGAGTGCAGGAGGAGATTGACTCGAGTCTCACCCCCGGCAATGGGCGCCATGTGGAGGACTCAGTGGTGCGCCGAGTCGCAATGGCTCCCGTCTCGGTCGACCCGTAGATCTCATAAACGGGGGCCTCCAGGAGAGTTTCGGCCTGGTGGGCCAGGGTCGCCGCCAAGGGCATTGTTGATGCAACAACGGCTCTGCAATTGCGCAGTCGCTCGCCCGAACGAACCAGGGAACGAAGGTGCAGGGGTGTCGTCACCCATATGCAACCTTGCGGGCAGGCTTCGAAGGCAGCGCCGACATCCGCGGGCAGTAGCGGCCGCCGGTCGAGCACGGGGATTCCGCTGATAAGAGAGAGCATGACCGAAGCCTCGAGTCCGAACATGTGCTGAGGCGGCACGCTGCACACGATCGACGAACGCTCATTAAGAGGATTGCCAAGCTCTTGTTCCAGTCGGTTAGCCAGGAACTCTGCCCCGAGCGCGAGCTGTCGGAGCGTTTTTGCGTGAGCCTGAGGCTTTCCCGTGCTGCCCGACGTGTGAAGCCGAACGACCTCGCTATCCCATGCTGGAGACCAACGTGGGTCGGTCGTCACGTCTGTTGAGCCAGGGTTCCAATCAAGAGTTCGAGCGCGGGCTTTCCACTCCGAGTGCAGCGATGAAGTGTCGTCCGCGACAAGACACGGACGCGTGCTTGAATTGAGTATCGTGACCAGGTCGGCACGGCCGCTCGATGGCGGCAGGCACTGCAAGGATCCGCTGCGCAGTGCGGCTAGCCAAGTAACCAGGAAGCCCGAGCGGGAGTCACAAAGGTTGAATGTCGTTTCATGCTGATCGATCTCGGCCGACAGTGCCATAGCGGCACTGTGGACTCGCTTCCAGTCCCACACGCCATCGGCTCGAAGGATTGCCGGCTTGTCGAGCCACGCGGCATCACCGACGAGCGGCCCATCCAGCCTCTCTAGCGACGTTGTCGGGCTCACGGAGTGCGCCGCCAGACGCTTAGAGTGTCTCGGAGCTGCTGCGCAAGTCCGGGAAATGATCGACCGGGAAACAGGCGTGGACGAAGCCAGTGCTCCCCGACGAACAGAACGACGGCACCTACCCACACGAGAGTGCCCGCCCACACGAGAGGTAACTCAACTGCGGATGAGAACACTGCCGCAGCAAGGAAATATGCGCACCACAGGGTTGTGAGCTGGCGCGTGTAGCGACAGAGTGGTGGCGGCAGATCTGGATCTCCTACGCGGGCGATTCGCTCGATCAGTGGCACCTTGCCTGAGAATAGCGTGCGACCAAAAAAGAAGGCGAGCCAGCCCAGTACAAGCACGGGCAAGACTCGCCATACGTCCACCACTTCGAGCGCCTGCACGCTCGCCCTAGCTGTTCGCCGCCTGCCTAGCTCCGATGTAATTGGCCAAGCTCTGCATTGAAGCGAAAATCGAGTCGTTATTCGGGTCGTCGGCCTTCAGTTTTACGCCGTACCTCTGCTGTATCACCAGCGAGATCTCAAGCATGTCCAAGGAGTCGAGACCGAGGCCGTCACCGAAGAGTGGGGCGGTGAGATCCAGCGTCGCCGGATCCTGGTCCTCCAGGTTGACTGCCTCTACAACCAAAGCCGCGAGTTCACGCGCTGACACTGCAGACATCTTGTTCCCCCGCCTTACACAAGACCCAACTGCGTATTGATGCCCTTGTAGAGGTTCTGAATCCAGCCGTTGTAATTCTTATGGATGTTTCCCCCACTTTGGTCGAGGTTGATGCTTGACCTGTACTTGATGCTGAAATTCGTTGCCGAGTAGGGAATTTCAACGACAGCAGAGTGCGACCGCAACATTAGTGTTCCAACCAGCATGTCGGGTGTTTCGTCCTTCATCTGCCAACCTAGCCCGCCACCGGCACGGATGATTGCCGCGCGAACTTGCTCTTTGGTTAGCGGTTTGCCGGAGGTCGTTGGCACTGCAGCATTGTCGACATTCATGATCGGGACTGACATGCAGCCGATCAGAACCAGACTCGCAAGCAGTGCAGTGACAATCGAATAGAGGCGACGCATTTTTCTTAGTCTCCCTTGAAAACCTCAGCGAACGAGGAACCGATGCTCCCCGGTGCGGCCGGTTCCCTCCCTGACCGCTGCACAAGTCTAATAGCGACCCCTCGCAGGGGCGAGCCTAGCTATGTCAATGGTTGAGCATTGAAGGAAGGTGTTGCGAAGAGGATTCGCTCGGAAGAAAGAAGAGGTCCCGAGTATCAGCCTGCGCTTGGTTTGCGCGACGCTCATTCCCCGTTTTCTCACCACCTGAGAAGAAGCGGCGACTTGACGAGCGGCAACCGGGACCGAGGCTCTGCCTAGACACTGGCCCCGCGTCTGGTGTGCCCGGGACAAGAAAACGGTGCTCAATGGAACCAAGGCATCCTTTCCGGCAACTGACTATCCTGGTCTTGCGAAGGTAACTAACCCCAATGTATTTCTTCTGGTGCCCCAGACACCCGCAGAGTTCTTCGCTGTTTTTAAGCGGCTGCATGCCAGAAACGACATCGAATGGGTTAAACCGATCGTGATCTATGGCCCGAGCAGCGGCAGAGCTCGGCAGTAGTCCAACTGGTCCGAAGCATCACCGGGAGGTGGTTGGACATCGCGCCGCGAATGCTTTCAAGACGATTTCGGGAACGTTTCAGCGAAAGGAATTCACTGGCCAAGCTTCGGTGATTACGCCGAGCGGATCGCCCGCGTGGTGAACTAGATAGGTGCGGGACACGAAGTCAGCGGAGCCCGATATGCCGAAGTGGTTTGTGATCGCGGGTTGCGGACCGATTGACTGCCTTAGAACTTCGCGGAACGTCTCTAGCCGCGCCTCCTTCCATAAGAACCCGACCGGGAGATCGGTATTCAACATCGAATCCCGGACCGGTTGCGGGAGGCGATCAAGCAAGAACTGAGACTCGGCATAGAGGAAGTTTTTCGTCTTTCCGCTGAGCAAAATTCGTCGGCTCAGCACGCGCGAGGGCGTTGCCCCCTGCAATTCGAGCGGTGCTAATCCTTCGTGAATCGTCTGCTCGAGCTTTTGCACTAGGATCCGTTCGCCCGCAAACAGGGCGATTAGATCCGTGACGGTGCCATCAGTCGCGAGAAGGATCTTCTCGAAGAGACTCAGGTCAAGTGGCGTTGGCACTTCTTCAGATTCCAGCGAGGGCTGAACAAAGGCCGGATCTTTCAGATTCCTTGTTCAGTGACACGAAGTCCGCTTTTGACCGCCGACAATGAAGATTGGCCAATCCATTTAAGACTCTGCGCATGATCCGTCTTACAAGAACAAATAGCGAGTAGAGGTAGACCAAGATTCGTCACTTGAGGAGGGGGATGGCTATGCGACTGTGGTTGGTCGGACTAATTCCGCTCGCGCTCGTGGTTGCTGGCTGCGCTGATACTCACCACTTGGTGCGCTCGACGGGTGCAGGTCAAACGGCGACGCTTGAGCGCGGCGGTAGCGCATACGTTGCTGTCTCAAGTGACGGGCGCTATGGCAACACCGTGTATAGCGGTTCGGCTGCGATGGCATCCCAAGCAGTGGCTTCCGCTTTCGGCACCTACCTCCGCAGCGTTACAGTCAGCGCCAAGTCGGAAGAGTTCGAGCAGGCACTACAGTCAGCAAGAGCCGGAGACTTCACGTATCTCATCTATCCACAAATCTTGCACTGGGAAGACAGAGCTACCGAATGGTCCGGTAGGCCTGACGTGGCTTCTGTGAAGCTCTCCATCGTTGCCGCAAAGTCTGCCCAGGTCGTCGACTCGGTAGTGATCAACGGGAAGAGCGGACTCGCAACATTTGGAGGCGATCATCCGCAGGATCTCCTGCCGAAGCCGATGGCTGACTATGCTGCGTCTATGTTCAGGTGACTTGACCTCGACAGAGTACTGCCGTGACGCGTTCGCTCGTCCTTCGAGCGTATTGGGTCTTGGCGGAACTTGAAGCAGCTTCGACTGCTCGCCTCTGCGAGCTTATCTCTTACCTTCATTTTCCAGGAAGTCCGGCGCGGCAGTAGCCCACTCGCAGCAGGCCTTGCTCGCTAACGGTCTCAATAGATTGGTACGCCGGCAGGGGCGAGTCACAAGCAGGATGGGATGAATGCTCAAGAAGGTCTTGGGACGCCTTTGCTGGGTCAATCTCGCTTTGGCATGTGGCGCCACAGTCAGCAATCCGGCAGACGCTGAAGAGTTGCCGCGCTGGGAGCTTGGTGTCGGTTTGGGGGCGCTTTCCCTACCGGACTATCGTGGATCAGACGAGTCGTCTCACCGAGCTGTGCCGCTTCCCTATTTCGTCTATCGGTTGGAATGGATGACCGCAGACCGTGAAGGTCTCCGGGCTGACTTCTACAAGTCGGATGCGTTCGAGGTGACGCTCAGCGTCAGCGGCTTCGCGCCCTTCTTCAGCGACGACAACAAGGCGCGCGAAGGAATGCCTGGCCTTAACTACATGCTGGAACTTGGCCCGTCGCTCGATGTGAAACTTTGGCGCAGTGCCGGCGGAAATCATCGATTGGGCCTTGTTCTTCCCGTCCGGGCTGCGGTCGAACTTGAAGGAGGCGTGCGCTACCAGGGTTTGATTTTTACACCCCGCCTGACCTGGAACTACCGGCCAAGCAACCACAGCGACTGGAATCTGATCGTGCAAGCCGGCCCCATGTACGGCAGTCGGCGCTACAACCAGTACTTCTACAGCGTTGATGGCCAGTATGCGACAGCCAGTCGGCCTGCCTATCACGCGACGTCAGGGTACGCCGGCAGCATGGCACAGGTTGCGCTGTCACGCCGATTCGGGGACATCAGGATCATTGCCTTTGTGCGCGGCGATAATCTGGATGGAGCGACGTTTGAGGACAGTCCCCTCGTAAAGACGCGGAACAACGTGACGGCTGGTCTCTTCTTAACATGGACCTTTATGCAGTCAGAGGATCGGGTGGAGAGTGGACGTCGTTTGTAGTAGGAACATGGCGGTAGCGCAGCATCGCGGGGCCGTTGACCCTGTCCCAGGATTTCGAACCGTTTGGTAACAGATTCGCCGGCATGATGACGGCCCGCAGGGCCAGGAGGTCATGTCGTGAGGAAGAGCAAGTTCACCGACGAGCAGATCGCGTTTGCCTTGAAGCAGGCGGAGCTGGGTATCAGCGTCGAGGAGGTCTGTCGCAAGATGGGCATCAGCGACGCGACGTTTTACGTGTGGCGCAAGAAGTACGGCGGGATTGGCCCGTCCGAACTGCGACGGCTGCGACAGCTCGAAGAAGAGAACCGCAAGCTCAAGCAGATCGTGGCTGATCTGAGCCTGGACAAGGCGATGCTGCAGGCGGTGGTCGCAAAAAAGCTTTGACGCCTTCGTGCAGGCGCGCACTGGTCCCGGAGCTGATGCAGCGCTTCGGAAGCAGCCAGCGCCAGGCGCTGCGGGTCGTGCGGATGTCGGCCTCAACGTATCTGTACCGCTCCGTAGCGCGCGATGCCAGCGGACTGAAGCTGCGCATCCGGGAGATCACTGAGACTCGAGTGCACTACGGCTACCGCCGCGTGCATGTGATGCTCCGGCGCGAAGGCTATCGAGACAACGTCAAGCGGGTGTACCGCCTGTATCGCGAGGCGGGGTTGTCGCTGAGACTGAAGCGACCACGGCGCAACAAGGCCGCGAAGCTACGCCAGCCGAAGGAGCTGGCACGAACGATCAACGAGATCTGGAGCATGGATTTC
>Ga0209253_10002555_pt1 | contig 16115 bp, 15 predicted proteins | sample FrelakmetBRP12BR_FD_187145 | JGI IMG/M metagenome (GOLD analysis project Ga0209253, IMG submission 187145) | Freshwater lake sediment microbial communities from the University of Notre Dame, USA, for methane emissions studies - BRP12 BR (SPAdes)... | ecosystem: Environmental > Aquatic >...
CGGCGTGCCAAGGACAGCATCGGAGGGCAAAGCTGCTCACCCGAAGCAGCCATCGAAGAGGCAGCGCGACTTCTTTCCAAAGCCAAACGTCGCCTCATATTCGGCCTGGACAACTCAACGCTGGAGACACAAGCCCTCGCCATCGAGTTGGCCCGGAAGCTGGGGGCGGCCCTTGACGATGCCTCGTCGTTTTCCTACGGGCCTCTCATCGAAAGAATCCTCAGCCAGGAACTGCCGACCTGCTCGCTGTCCGAGGTGAAGGACAAGGCCGACCTACTGCTGTACTGGGGTGCCAACCCCACCGCTACTCATCCCCGGCACCTCTCCAAGTACACGTACTACGCCTACGCGGATTTCAACCCCGCCGGATGGTACCCCAAGGTCACGCTGAGTTCCATCGATGTCAGGCCAACCGAGCTGACCGCGATGTCCAAGCCCGCCTTCAGGATCAAGCCGCGCGGCGACCGGGAACTCATCTCAGGCCTTCTTGGCGAGTCACCGACCGCGAGTGTTGAGGCCAGGCAGCTGTCAGAACTAGTCAAGAAGTCCCGCTTCTGCGCCATATTCTGCGGGCTAAGCCTGGTTCATTCGCTCGACGGCGACTTGAGCAGCTTCACCAGGATGATCCAGACGCTGAGCCAATCGATCCGCGTAGCGGTCATTCCGATGATCGCCGAAACCAACATGCTCGGATTCGTTCAATCGCTTCACAAACAGACAAGTTATGTCAACCAAGTCGGCTTCGCCGGTGGCGTTTCTCACGGACGCGAGTTCTCCTTCCTGGAGCAGGCCCGGAGCCACGTAGCGGACTGCATCCTCATCGTCGGCTCAGACCCGTTTTCCATGTTGCCACAGTCGCTGATGAGCAAGCTGCAAGGCATCGACATCATCTGCCTGGATCACTTCTCCACACCGACGACAGAGGGCGCCAGCGTCGTCATACCCACAGCAGTGCCCGGAGTGGAGTCTGGCGGCAGCGTTGTGCGCATGGATGGAGAAGGCATCGCGCTCGCGCAGCCGATCAACAACGGATATTCGGCGCAGGAGGAAATCCTCAGACAATTGCTACAGAAGGTGCAGCCATGATTTCGCCCCGGGAAGGCATCCGTCTGACAGTCGTCACACACGAAGACGTGCATCTCTCTATCCTGAAGCAGAGAGGCGACTGGGGCGACACCTATCAGAAGCAGGCAGCCCTCCTGCGGATTTCCCCGGCGGATATCGAGAGGCTGGGGCTGAAGGATAACGCCAGAGTCGAGCTGGCGAGCTCCGCGGGATCGGTGGTCGTCACCGCCAAATCGGACGCCACGTGCGAAGAAGGCATGGGCCTCATGCCCTCCAGCCTCTTCACAAACCTCTTGGCCAGCTACGATCCCGGCTCTAACGTATTGCCCGGCAAGTACATCGAGGCCCGAGTCATGCCCACCGGGAAGGGCATCACGCCGGTCTCGGATTTGATGGTCAGAAGGAACCGTGCCTAAGAAAGACCTGCAGCCGCTCCAGATACAGAGGATGCTGCCGCGCACCAACTGCAAACAGTGCGGCTCCGCGACCTGCTACGCCTTTGCCTTCGACCTCATCAGCCGGAGCAAGCGGCCCGAGGATTGCCCGCCCTTGCTGACGGAGGAGTTCGCCGAGTCTCTCAGAATCCTGAAGGAGCTTTTTGGACAAGGCGAGCGCATCAAGGGGACAGACCATGTTCTTGACAGAACGAGATGCACTGGCTGCGGTGACTGCGTCACCGTCTGCAACCGGGCGCTCATGACTATCACCAAGGGAGGCCGCTACTCACAGCGTGCTCCCGTGCCACCACCCATGAAGATCATCGACGGCAACCTCAGCGTGGTGGAATGGAAGAGCTGCAAGCGGGCTACTCCCGGTCTGGATATCTGCAACCTGTGCGCCGAGAAGTGTCCGTTCAGCGCCATTGACCTGGTGAAGGCCGAGGAGGAAGAGGACTGGGGATAGGGTCACAAAGTACGAAGGATGAAGTATGAGTGATGAAGAATGAAGTGCGGATTATGAGGCGTTGGCCTTCGCCTTCTTTGAGATGGTGGTGAAGATAGCCAGGAGTTGATCGCATTCATCGCGCAGTCCGGCGAGATTCGCTTTGGGAACCACCGACGACTCAGCCAGCAGCTCAAGCCAGTATGCAGTCTCATCGAGTTCCTTGAGGCAATCGCCGATCTTGGCAATGAACTCCAGTTTCGAACGCGACCGACTCGCCTCGCGGTAGTTGGCTCCAACGGATGTGCCGGAGCGTAGTACCTGTTTGCCCAACACCCGCGCTTCGGCTGACTTTGGCAGTGCGGAATACATCCGAATCACCTGCAGCGCGAACTCCTTCGTCCGAATCTGCAAGGCCTCATGCTTTCCTTCACGCCTCATAACTCATCCTTCATCCCTCATCCTTCTCACTTCATCCTTCACCCTTGTTTCATCGCGCGGACAAGCTCCCTGGCCAGACGTTCAAGCTGCAACTCCACATCCTTATCCTTGGCCACCTGCCTCGGCAGCTTCGCCAGCGCCGTGACCTGGCCGACCCAGCGCATTCCGCAGATGCCTGAATACGCCTTCAGATTCGCAATTGCCTGCCCAATGCCTGCCTCAGCCACAGCCACGCCCACCACCGGCTTGTGTTCCAGATTCGGCCAGATGGGACAGGTTCTGTCCATGAAGTTCTTCAGCAGGCCGGAGAGCATGTCAAAATAGACAGGCGTGCCGAAGGCAAAGCCGTCCGCTTCCGCCATCTTGGGATAGATGAGCTGCATGTCATCCTGGATTCTGCAGACACCCTTTCGCTGCGTTCCACCCGCTTCACAGCCCAGGCAACCGTCGCAGCCTTTGACTTGCTTCTCTCTGAGCAGAATCAGCTCCGTCTCAACGCCCCCTTTCGCCACCTCATCCAGCATCTTCCTCAGCATCCATTCCGTGTTGCCCTTCCGGGGAGAGCCGCAAATTCCAACCACTTTCATCTTGTCTTCTCCATGCTTGCAGCCTTGGCGGCCGCGGATCGAAACAGTCGCCTCATGATAGCACGCGCGCCGTGCTGGGGAAACACGAAGACAAAGCATACAAAAGAATCCGGCGCTTCCCTCAGGGAAAGCGCCGGACCTGCATTTCAGTCTGTGCAGCCTGCTTGGCTACTTGTCCTCGCGAACCTTGTCTCTAAGCCGCAGCGGCATACCGCTGATGAGCCGCGTGCTGTAGATACCTTGCTCCATGCCATAGCTGGCCGCAAACTCGGACATGTTCATGACTCTGCCGTCGCGGTGCTTAGCTTTGGTCAGCTTCATGCCATCCGCCTGCCAGCCATGCTCCTTACCCAGGAGGTTGACGATGCGTCTTCTATGGCGGGGCGGAAGCTCGAAGTCTGACCTGACGAACAGTTGCCAGTCTTCGGGAAGCTGGCCATAGAAGCGATCGTAGAAGTCGATCAGCACTTCCAGGTGGGTCAAGCGGCTCTCTCGGTAGTCCTTCACATTGACCACCGACCGTGCCAGCATCGTCAGCGCCTCTTCCTTCGTCTCCACCGGAATAATGAGGTGTTCCTTGGCCGGTTCCACCTCACGCTTGTCGCCGGTCTCACCATGATAGACCCACCATTTGCTGCGATCATATCTGTCACCAGTCAGGTAGCGATTCCACCCCAGGGACGATGCCGGCCCGACTATGACCGTTGACCCCATGCGCGCCCACGCGGCGGCTACCGCATACATCCTGTCCGGCAAGGCCCCCCAGATGATTATCGACTGAGCGCCGCCCAGGAATATAGTGTCTCCCAAAGGCGGGATGTCCCCAAAGAGGGATATGCCTCCGGAAGGCCGCAGCATCAGGTACATCGGCACTGAATGGCAGATAGCGGAACAGCCGCCGCAATTCACCAGGTTGCGTGATGCGGCCGTGGCGTTGTACTGCTGCATAAGGAACTTCTTCTTTGTCGGGTTGAAGGATCGGCCCATTTCCGCAGCGGCGCAACCAGCTACAAAGCACATGTAGCCGCCATTCAGCAGTTCGTCAGCTATCCAGGCCACCTCGTCCTTGTGGGCGTCGCCGCAGCCATAGATGGTGACCATGGCCGGAATGCTCCCCCATCCCACGGCGAATGCTGACTGCAAGAGTTCGGTAATCGACAGCGGGCCTCGTCCGGGCCTCATCAGGAACTTGTCTTGCGCTGCCTGCTTCCTCTCGGCGGCCACGATGATGTCCCGCAACTGCACCTTGCTGGGACAGGCCTCGTCGCACCTGCCGCAGAAGTTGCAGCCCCTCTCCACCTCAGCGAAGCCCTTCCAATCACCTCCGGCGAGTTGCCGCACGGCCTTCGACACCGGCAGGCTGAGAGGGCAGGCGCTGGAACAGAGGTCACAGTCTTGTTTGTGCTCTTTGCACTGCTTCGTGGCTTCAGCGTCCGAGATCACGTGGCTGCCGGTCCTCTTCAGGGCCTGCGCCACCTTAACCGCCACCTCAGCGGCCTTCTCTACGTCCCTGACCCAGACCGCAATCGCGTCACCGAGCAGGGACTTGACTATCTTCTCCGTCGCCACGTCGGTGCTGTCGGCCAAGCCATCGACTCCGTGGCTTCCGACCCATATGGCCTTGGTGCCCACCCGGGCCGCCTCAGACATGAGATCCAACGGGATGCAGCCGGCGCTGACCACCAGCACGTCGAACACGCCATTGCGGACAGCCTTGGTTGACCTGACCATGGGAGCTACAACTCGGCCGCGGTCATAGAACCGGACGATGTCGTCGCCGGCCGCCCCCATGCCACACACCTCTATCTTGTCTGTCAGCTCATTCTTCTTCAGGTAGTTGATGGCACACCAAGCCGGCAGGAAATCATCGCCGACAAAGGCCATGACCGGTTTCCCGGCTTCCACCGAGGCCCACCCGGCAGCGAGAGTGGCCGGCGGGAACTGCTCGATCGTTTCCAGTTCCTGGTTGGCAGCGCTCATGAAGCCGTAGCAGGATATCTTCAGCATCTCGGCCACGCCCATGGTCAGGAGCAGAACCGAGCCCGCGTGCAGCACCATGCTCTCGAAATCGATCGCTGACCCAGTACCCGAGTAGCTCGCCTGGAAAAGCTTGGCCAACTGCGACTCTCCATACGACTGGGCTCTGCCGAGGTCCTTCAGGGTCTTTATCTGTATGCCCGCCAGAACGGTGATGGTCGGAGCATGGTCTTGGATATTGAGGATTTCGCCCATGCTGACCTCGGTATCTTCCGGATGCAGCTTGAGAGCGTAGGTCAGGAGCTGCCGGCTGGCCACCAATTGAGTCATGCAGCCACGGCAAGCCTTACGCAAGCTCAACCGGCCCTGGTAGGACTCCATTGCCAGCCCGCACCTGCCAGCGCTCTTCTTCAAGTCGCAAGGCCCGAGCTCACAGTCGGAGCACACGCCCTTGGGCTGAGTGTAAAGGGGCTCGCATCTGCCTAGAAGGGCACGGTCCAACTCGGCGATGTCCGCGGCATCGGGAAGGAGGTGTATCCATCCGCCGAAGTTGCTGTGACGACCTTCAACGAAGTCGTTCTCCACTATCTCCATGATTTCATCCTCATGGCCCCGCACGTCACGCACAACATCACTGATAGGGACTTTCAAAGATCCAACGTTAGCGATCCTGGTTTCCTTATCCTTCACAGCTTTCTCCTCCAGATTATTCGGTCACTCGGGCCAACTCAGCTTGCTTCAAACAAGCCAAAGGCTCCGGCGTCTCACGACGCCAGAACCTCTCGCAGTCTCAACCGGACCCAGAACGGTCTGCAGCCAGCCGCCAACCCGTAGCGCAGCTAGTCAACGAAGTCCACTTCCTTCATACACTTCTCACAGACCTTCTGCTTCTTCATGCCTGACTTCAAAGGGCTGGTCAGTACGCCCAGAACTCTCTGCCCTGGATTCTCCACAGCCACTTCTTTGACACACTCGGCACAGAGTGGAACTCCACAGACATTGCACTTCTGTTCCGGTGGCTTCTTCTTACATGCACCACATAGTTGTTCTGTCATTCTCCACCTCCGGTTGCTGCTTACTCCGGCCATGCTCCGCCCGGTGGCGGTACCTTCAGCGGCTGGGGCTCCCCGTTCTTCCAGTACTTCTCCACGACAGGATGGTTCTTCTTCTTGAGGAACTCCTTCAGAACCTTGGGATCAATGGCATCCTGCTCCGTGGCTATCTTGTCATAGATCTCCTCCGGAATGTACTCAGCTACCTCTTTCTTCAGATCGGCCGGCATCCAGACTATCCTGTTCCAGCCACCATCGCCCTTAAGGAACGTCTTGCTCTGCATGGATCGCACGGACACACCTTTGTTGCCATGGTTCTGCGAACCCCCGGAGATCGTGCCGGCGAGCCTGGAGAATTTTATCCCCAGCGGCGTGAGGCCGGCATACCGTCTCACCGAGACTCCGATGCCATCAACCTCAGGGATATAGAATGCAGCTCCTTCAAAGCAGCCGCAGTTGGTTGTGGGGTATTTTACGGCGCTGAATACGTTGCAGTGCTTGATCTGGTGATTCGACCTCTCATAGACGGCCTCATCCACACCGGTGTAGCTTCCCATCACCTCGTTCTTGCACTCGCCTTTGGGCATGCGGAAGATATATCCTTCCGGGTCGAGCTCAATAGTCACCTGGGCGCCGTTGTAGGAGAGGATGCCGCAGTAAGGAATCTGGCTCGGCGTAATCACGCAGACATGGTTCGGCGCCAGTGACTTGCAGATGGTGCAGCCATAGAAGAGGTCCACGTCAGAGTCTTCGAGTGTGCAGGCCAGTTCCTGGGCCTTCAGTCTCTGTACGCCCACCTTGTATAGAGGCTCGATGAGTTTCATGCCACCGACTTCCTCAGAGGCAATGATCCAGCGGAAATCCATGGCTTCCACTTGAGGTATGACGGTCTTGATGAAAGCGTAGATGATCTGGCACAGCTTCGGGAATGTCAGGCGCCCCGAGACGGCCTTGCTGAAGCGCATCCAGGGAGCCGCGAACGATCCAAAAGCCATGTAACCTTCGATCCCATGCAGCGACATGGACATCTGTCTCTCGATATACTCGCGGTGTCTCTGAGTTATTCCCTTGCCGTAGACTCTTATGTCCCAGGCCGATGGGAAAGAGCTCCCCGGCTCGACCTCGTGGATGTCCGGGCCGATCAGCGTCATCACCCCATCCCTGACAATGCCGGGCTCTTCAATAACCTCCAGTATGGTGTAGCTCTTGTATTCCCATTTCGGGCCTGACAGCTCGATCTGCATGTCGGCCTTCTTCACTTCCGCCACCCATCTGATGCCCAGACCGATGTTGCTCAGGCCGTCCCACAAATGGTCCGGATCAGTGGGAAACTGATATTCCCTTCCCTTCGGTATCTTTACTCCAGCACTCTCTGCGACGCTCACTTTGACCTCCTTATGCTTAGACCCGGATGAACCCGACTTCACTAGCCAGTTCTTGCTTCAGAAGACTATCTCTCGGCGCGCCGTGACCCAGTTCACGGCGCGCCAAATCGAAACCATTCTTTGATCGCTGACTTAGCCCATTATGACCAATGGCACAGCTGCCAGAGTGGGCGCCAACCTGGTCAACTCGTCGACAGTCCAGGGGCCTTGCTTCTTGGCATCCCGGTACAGCCCCGCGATCTCATAGGGCTTGGAGTAGACAGCCACGCGACCGCCCTGGACTCCGATGACCTTGCCGTTGAACATCTTCCCCTCTTCGGTGCAGAGGAACGCCACTACCGGAGACACAAACTCCGGCCCAGGCATGTTCATGACCTCTTCGTACTGCTCCTTGTTCATCATGCCAGACTCATAGGCCCTGGTGAATCTCGCCTGCACCTCTTCATCCATCGTCATTCTGGTGGCCGCTATCGGCGCGATGGCATTCACGGTGCAGTTATACTTGCCCAACTCGCCGGCGAGAGTGTAAGTGAGACTGACAATGCCACCCTTGGCAGCACTGTAGTTGCCCTGTCCGGGAGCGCCGCGCCAAGCGTCAGAGGTAGTGCTGACAATTCGCCCCCATTTCTGCTCCCTCATCAACTTGGAGGCATGGCGGCACATGTTGAACATGCCCTTCAAGTGAACTGCGAGGACGGCATCCCATTCCTGCTCCGTCATGTTGAAGGTCATGCGGTCGCGGAGGATGCCGGCGCAGTTGACCAGAATATCGATCTTGCCGAAACTCTCCACGCAGGTCTTGATGATCCGCTCAGCACCCGCGAAATCGGTGACGTTCTCACCATTGGCAATTGCCACGCCGCCGGCCTTCTTGATCTCGTCCACAACATGGTGTGCCGGACCAGCGTCCGCGCCCTCTCCGGACTTGCTGCCGCCGAGGTCGCATACCACGACCTTGGCACCATGCTTGGCCAACTCCAAAGATACCGCTCTCCCGATACCCCGGCCGGCACCAGTGACCACAGCATTCTTGCCTTCCAGATGTTTGGCCATCTTCTACCTCCTCATTTAGGACGATCTATGATTGAATCAAGGCGGCCTCTTCGACCTAGTCCTCTTCTTCTTCCGCTAGAATCCTGTCCCTGATGAAATCCTGATGCCTGACGGATATGTACTCATCGAAGCTCATCTGGCTCATGTAGAAATGCTTCACCATCTCCCGATCGGCAGGCGAGCCCACAACGCATATCGTGGTATGGTTGTCGGGATTGCAGAACCATATCATGAGCTTGCAGTCTTTCGTACCGAAGTACCAACGTCCCTTTGCCTCGGTCAGCCATTCGATCAGCACATACTCGTTTATCGGCGGCAATACCAGGGCGCACTCGATATCTCGGTTGGCCGCCTTGATGGCCGCCAGCTTGGTAAGAGCCTCCAGCGCCTGGTCCATGTTCTCCCGGACCATTCCCACCAGCTCGAGGACACTGTTGCCGACCTTGCGCTTGGCTCGAAAGTCCGGCTCGACCAAGCCGATGAACTTCGACGGCTTCAGATCGTACCCCGCCCGCTTCAAGAGCTGTTCCGCCTCAACGCGCAGCTCGGAAAGGCCAAACACGTAGTGACGGAACTCGCCTTCACTTACGCGCTGCTTCGGGGCCTCAACCTTGTCGTTCATTTCACCCTAGGATTTGCCCAACGCTCCAACCAGATCGTCAAGTTCCTTCCGCCAAGCTTTGTAGGAGTCCTTGTCCGGAAGGGAGTAGGTCGCCGCCTCCACATACCTGTCACCCAACACCACCGTCTCCACGCCCTTCACCACAGAGACCAGGTTGCCGGCCAGCAACGGGCTGTAGCCAACCAGAACCATGATCTGGGGCTTCTTCTCCATGATGGGATGATGCCAATCACGGTGCGCGAAGTTCGCCATCTCCATGGCCCAGGCCTTCTTCACATTGATGCCTCTCTGGCGCAGTCCGATGACCGTGTTTCCAGTGGCCGCGATCGGGGCATCCGTCTTCTTGGATATTTCCGCAACGTAGTCCAAGAGACTCTTGCCATCGACATCCAGCTTGTCACAAAGAGCGCCAGCCATGATGAGAACCCTCTTCCCACTGCGAAGGTGTTGAGCCAACCACGAAGGATCTTTTACACTCATTCATTGCCTCCTCAAATGTAGAGCCGACAGATGTGGCGAACCCGAGAAATCAACAGCTGCCATGCCGCATGGCCGTTGAAACCTCGCTGCGAACCACAACATATCAATCAAACAGCCTGCAATCCCGAATCAGAATCGTCGTTGATCAAAAGCCGGTTGTTCCCACGAAAGGATGTGGCGCGAAGAGGCCACGTGGGGCGAGGTCGGTCAATAAGAACGCATCCCGGACTCGACGCACGAGTAAGACCAGCTTTCCCCCCCGAAGACTCAGTTGTGGCACCTTGCTTTGAAACCGCAATCGGCACCGATGTTTGCCCTTCTTTGGCTGCGAAATGAGCCCGAGATTGACAGGGAAGCCAAGTACCAGTATAAGTCTCGCTCATTCTGAGTGTCAAACTCGGCCCCCTGTTCAACTCACCCATCGGTATCGAACACCAGGACCCGACCCGGAATCATGCCAACTAACGAAAGGAGGGACCTCTGCAACGAAAACGGGTAGGCGGAGCTACAATACTCCGACCTACCCGACCATGCTGTGAATATGCACACCGGCCACCCTTCGGCAGCACGAGTGCCAGCACTGCCAGTAGGCAATCCTACTTGGCAACTTTCTTCTTGCCCTTGGCAATGATCTGGCGGACCGAGGCCACGATGTCATCCAGAGGAGTGCCGGGGATGAATATCCCATCGACGCCCATCTTATGCAGGGCGGCAAAGTCCTCCTCGTAGATGATGCCACCCAAGAGGACGATCACGTCATCCTTCTTGTTGGCTTTGAGCTCTTTCGCAACCTCAGTGACCAGTTCCATGTAGTTGGAGCAAAGTATGCTGAGGCCGACGATGTCTACGTCTTCCTGAAGAGCTGTCGTGGCGATTTCTGCCGGGTGCATGCTGGCCCCGTATATGACTTCAAAGCCAGCGTCCTTGAAGGCCTGGCTAACGGAAATCAACCCACGCCAGTGCCCCTCCAACCCCGGCTTGGCCATTAGGACTTTGACTTTCTTCTCAGCCATCGCTTCTACTCCTTCTCTATACACCGATCGGGTAGGTCCACTTGCCGTAGACCTTCATAACGGCGGCTCCCAGCTCTCCGGGGGTGGCATGTGCTTCCACCGCATCCTTGACGGCCGGGAAGGAGTTGGCATCGCTACGCAGAACCTCGTCCAACTTCTTCATGGCCAGAGCATGCCTGGCACTGTCTCTCGTCTCTCTCAGCTTCTTGATCCTCTTCTTGAGAACGTCGACGGATTTCCGGTCGGACTTGAAGATGGGCACCTTGTACGGCACCTTGTCTGGATCCAGGCGGAACTTGTTCACGCCTATGATGGTTAGCTCGCCGGTCTTCAGTTTGCGGTCGTAGTCAATTATGGCCTGTTTGTACTCCCGGTGAATCCAGCCGTTGGTGATGGCCTTCAAGAGGCCGCCCTGCTCTTCGATCTTCTTGATGTAATCCCAGGTCCTGCTCTCGATCTCGTTGGTCAGGGCCTCGACATAGTAGGAGCCGCCCAACGGGTCGATGGTGTTGGTCACGCCAGTCTCGAGTCCCACTATCTGCTCGGTCCGGATAGCCAGAAGCATCGCTTGTTCTGTTGGCAGGCACACGGCTTCGTCATAGCCATTGGCATGTATGGACTGAGCTCCACCCAGAACGGCGGCCAGTGTTTGATAGGCGATACGGATGACGTTGTTCAGCGGCTCTTGATGCGTATGCGAGGAGCCGGAGGTCTGGACGTGCACCCGGAACTGTCCGCATGCCGGATCCTGGACCCCGAATCTTTCGTTGATGATCTTCCGCAGCATGCGCCGGGCTGCTCGCAGCTTGCAGGTCTCCTCAAAGAGATCGTTGTTGGCCGCCATGTTGAAGGCAAATCTCTTGCAGAACTTGTCCAAAGGAACCCGGCCCCGGCGCTTCCCTTCATCGCAGTACTGGATGACATCCGCCATGAGCATGCCCAGCTCTTGAACTGCGGTGATGCCGTTGTCTCGGGGGTTGTAGGAGTTCATGGATATGGGATACCACCGCGGCGCGTATTGAGCGCACCACTCGATGAGGTCCGTGGAGAGACGAAAGTAGGCTTCGGGCGGGGGCTGGTTGGCCAGCTCCATCGAGCTCCAGGTCAGCATGTCATTGGCCGTTGTGCCCCTGACCTGGTCAAGAGGTATGCCTCGCTTCTGTGCCATGGCAAAGTAAGCCGGCGTCAGCAATCCACCGACCCGGTCCGCCAGATAGGCAGAGCACTTCTCTATGGGCAAGTCTTTGAAGACGGTCTCCATATCCTCGATAGAGTAGATAGGAACACCGGCATGACCGATGTCATGCGCCACTCTGGGATCATCCGGGTCCATCCCAGAAGGAGTGGAAATGTCGGGAGCAATGGAGAAGCCCGTCTGCCCCAGGGCATACTCTTCCTTGTAGCGGGCGTTGGTGGCCTCCGGGCTGTCGTAGCCAGTCAGACGCCTGATGGTCCACAGTTGCCCCCGGTACATGCTGGCATACACGCCCCTGGTGTACGGAGGTTTGCCTGGGGCACCAATTTCCTTCTCATAGTTGATATTCTTCACGTCCTCTGGGGTATAGATGTCCTTGATAGGAATCCCAGAGGCTGAGGAAATCTGTCCATTGTTGTTCTCAGCCATTCAGCCTCCTTGCTCTCTCCCGACTTTGAATCGGGCTCATTCTTACCTATAATATCAACAGAAGACCTAACATTGCAAAAGAAGTGTCCCAGTGACTGCCATACCACAATCCATGAAGCCGTGGCAGAACCTGACAAGGAGCCATGATGACTGAACTCGTAGACAAGATGCTCGCCGGTGACCGGCTGTCCCTGGCGCGCCTGATCACCATAGTGGAGAGGGAAAGCGAGGAGGTACCGGAGATCATGAGGGCCATCTACCCTCACACCGGCAAGGCCTTCTGTGTTGGGATCACCGGTCCGCCAGGAGGAGGCAAGAGCACCATGGTCAGCAGGCTGACCGCCACTGCCAGGAAGAAGGGATTGCAGGTCGGCATCGTGGCCGTTGACCCCACCAGCCCTTTCTCAGGAGGCGCCGTGCTGGGAGACAGGGTTAGGATGCAGCAGCATTTCCTGGATGATGGCGTCTTCATTCGCAGCATGGCCACACGGGGAAGCCATGGAGGACTGCCCCGGACAGCTTCCAGTGTCATCAAGCTCATGGATGCTTCCGGGAAGGACATCATCTTCCTGGAGACGGTTGGCGTTGGCCAGACAGAGCTCGATGTCATGGAAACCGCCGACACTGTAGTTGTGATACTGGTTCCCGAAGCCGGCGATACCATCCAGACTATGAAGGCCGGCTTGATGGAGATCGCCGACGTTTTCGCGGTGAACAAGGCGGACCGACCGGGCGCGGACTTTGTGGTGGCTGACTTGATGGCCATGCTTCACCAAAGTCCGAAGCAGTCCTGGTGGCAAGTGCCGGTGGTAGCCACACAAGCAGCCAACGACGTCGGGATTACCGATCTCTATCAGCAGATCGAGAACCACTATGAGGCTCTGAAACAGACCGGGAGACTGGCCACAAGGCGTCAGAAGCAGCGCAGAGCTGACTTGCTGCGCAATATCGAGAACACCATAACCAGCCAGATCCTGCAGTTGGTTGTCGGGGATGATCAGCTCAACCGCTATCTGGAGCGGGTTGAGACGGGAGAGATCGACCCCTACGCTGCCGCTGAAGAGATACTCAGCCACAGGACTCTGGTGTCATGGGTGGAGAAATGGCTGTCCCGCGCCAAGGGCAACGCCGCCCAGTGAACCCCGGTCACCCGTGACGGGTTTCTATCCTCTTGCCGTGCGTGGAGGTAATTGCCTCATCCACGGTTCGGAATTCCGCCAGCTCACTCAGGCTGTGATATGTTGGTGGAGCGAATTTGAGCATCCCTTTCCGGTGCTCCTCTAGGGCATCATGAGGGGATACCCACCTGGCCCCCACCGTCTCCTTCCCATCAGGAGAAGCCTCCTGGCCTGATGGAGCAGCGGCCACAAAGAATCGGGCATCGAAACGAATCGGCAGCACTTCGGGCGTGATCCAGTGGGCAAAGTAGAACAATGTGTCCGTGGCCAGCTTCAGATCCTCGTCTCCCAGCCGCGAAACGAAGATCGATGGATTCGCATGCACCCTTTCCCGGCATCTGTCCAACCGCATCATCTGCCTTTCGTCGATGGAGCTCTGGCCGCGTGCGAGAAGAATCCCCGACTCTTCGAAAGCCTCTCTGATGGCAGCTACGAAGAAACCCAGTGCTCTCTCCGGCGGTGAAACGTCCTTGATGATTCGGTGAGCCTGGTCAAAGCTGAGCCCTTGGCAGAGTGCCTCCGTCTCTGGAGCGAAGTCTGCCTCTTCCACCACGCCTCCGGGGAAGACATGAGCGCCGGGCAGAAAGGCGCTCCGAGCATGCCTCTGCAGTAGCAGGACTTCGATCCCACCGCCGGGCTGATCGGAATCGCGAAGCAGAATCAGGGTAGCTGCGTCTCTCGGTTTGGCTGGCATCCGGGCTGAACTCCGACTTTCGCAGACCATTCTACAGCAATGTTACTGCGGTCGAAGAATCAACCGGACAACACCTGCCTGGCCGCCGTTGAATGCTTGTTCCGTTGAGACCGCGGTGACCACGCACCCCGAACGCCCAGCCCAAAAAGGGCCAAAAAGGGTGTTGTTGTCCAGCGAATATGTCACTCTAATTGTTCAGCGATTTTGTCACCCTCTGTCATGGAATACCTTGCGTGATCCGCGCCATGGATGGTTTGGGCCAGGCTTCCAGGGGCGATGCCGGAGGAGGCTCTTTACTAAGTGGTCGGCCGTCGGCTTGTGCGAACGCAGCTGAGCGGCATCTGGTGGGGCGTCAGTGGTAGCTAGGCGCTGCCCCTTGTAGTACACGGCCAGCCGTCCATCGAAACTCTCGTGCACTGTCACCCTGGCTCTGGCGTAGCTCGGTCTGCCAGCTTCCGGTAGCACCTGCAGGCGACGGTTGTTGAACCGGACCACGTTGTCCGATCCCACAGTGCGCTGGTGCTTCAGGCAGAATACCTCTTCAGGGACGAATCCGGGAGGGATAGGCAGGTAGGCTGATCCAGGCTGAGCGGATGGCACCATGAATCGCCGGTTGTATCGCGGCAGGAAGTCGGCCAGCACCTGGTTGGCCTCGGCCATGGTCTGCGCCCCTGCCACTCTCAGCTCAGACACCAGCCTGTCTTGTAAGGTCCCCCATAGCCTCTCTACACGCCCTTTGGCCTCCGCTGAATAAGCTGGGATGGATTCGATGCCCAGCTCTTTAAGCAGCCGGCCAAACTGCGTCGGCTCTCTTTCCCCGGCCAGTTGCTCCTCCAGCGACTCTCTGTGTTTCTCTGGGTGCTGGAATATGCTGTGCCGGTCCCGGTACACTGCCAGGGGAATGCCGTGAATGGCCACAATATTCCGCAGCAATTCAAAGTACCCCTGAGTATCCTCTTCTTTTCGGAAGAGAGCATAGGGCACCTCGTTGGTGGCGTCGTCTATAGCGCCCACCAGGCAGAAGCTTGGCCCCCTGTCTTCCAGCCAATCATGCGGACTGCCATCGATCTGCAAGAGCACGCCTCTTTGCGCGCGCCGTTCGCGGCGGCTTCGATGCTGCGGCGATCTCCTCGTCTTCGGACTCTTGATGCCGGCTCCGAGAAGGACCCTACGGACCGTAGAGCGGGATAAGATGAGTCCCTCGCTCTCCGAAAGGATCTCCGTCAGGTGCTGGGTATTCAGTCCCGCATACTTGGATTGGGCCAGCTGTCTCACCTTCACTACCACGCTGTCATCCAGCTTGTTGTACGGCTTCTTGCCCCGATTCCCGTGGGCCATGGCTGCGGCGCCCTCCTTCCTGAAACGCGCCAAAAGCCTCCTGACCTGCCTCACCGAGAGCCCCAACCCCACCGCCGCCTCCCCTGCCCCCAAACGCCCCTCCCCCACTGCACTAACCACCATGAGCCTCTTCTGTTCCTCTCTGTTCAATGTCACCGTCTCCTTCATATGGTGACATTTTCGCTGAACGCTTAACCGGTGTCACAATCGTAGAACGCCCACAGCGGCCCTTGACAGTCCCTTCACTCAGTGCGGTAACATGAACTCAGGCCTCTGCGCGCGAATCACCGCTGGGGGCAATACTAGGCGCGGAACTCCCACAATTCGGATTCTGGAGGTGATCATGAAGAAGTTTGTGTTCCTGGTAATGGCAGTGCTGTTGATCGCTTCGCTGGCGGGATGCAGCAGCGACAAAGGCGGGACAGACAACAACACCAATGGCAACGGCGATGGTAATGGCACAGAGACCGCGCAATGGGCGGCCTATGCCTTCGGTGACACCGTCAAGCCGTCCTCTGGCGGCTCCGGCAAGATCAAGTCCTTCACCATGAACTCCGTCTATAGTGACGAAGGCAAAGTCCGCGAGTTCACGATCGAGGGCACTTATCTGGGCACAGAGACCGCACAGATAGAGAGCAAGAAGACGGTGATGGTCATGTCCCCATACAGCTCCACGGAGACCACTGTTTCCGCCGCTGTGGAGTGCTACAAGGTGAAACACCGT
>Ga0209253_10002556_pt1 | contig 16111 bp, 16 predicted proteins | sample FrelakmetBRP12BR_FD_187145 | JGI IMG/M metagenome (GOLD analysis project Ga0209253, IMG submission 187145) | Freshwater lake sediment microbial communities from the University of Notre Dame, USA, for methane emissions studies - BRP12 BR (SPAdes)... | ecosystem: Environmental > Aquatic >...
GCAGAAATTCATCATAAGAGTCTGTCTGAATATCCAGCAAATTTGGTATTCTATAGACCTGCTTGAGTTTTGAAAAATCTTTAGTTTTTAAAGACATCCCAATCCTTTGCTAATAATTTATTTTAATAAACAAATTATTATTTTAATGTTATTTTTGCGCCAACTGCTTCTAATTTTTTCTTTATCTGCTCTGCTTCTTCTTTTGTTGCATTTTCTTTTACTGTCTTGGGAGCAGAATCAACCAAGTCTTTTGCCACATCGCCAATATCCGAGACCGTCAAGTTGTAAAGGGCAACCTCGATGCCTTCAGAAGTCAATGTGTCAACGATTGGCTTGATCATCTTCTCGGTGCTTCCCCACATGCTCACGTACACAACTATAGCTTTCTGCTTGGTCTCTCCATTGGACCATTTTCTGTACACATTGAGAATGCGTGCCGGGTTCCTGTGTATAGGTCCGTGGCTTGGAGCGATCACGTCAATCGGCAGATCTTTGATCTTCTCTAGAGCCTTCTGGCCCATGGCTCTGAAAGGCATCATTATCTCTCCGTAATAACGCTGAGCAAAGACTAACAGTTCCTCGATCTCGTCGTCGTAAAGTCCTTTAGCAGCGTGAGAGCCGAAAAAGTCGCATGGAAACAGGGTTTTGTTCTCCTTGAGATACGTAAACATCGTCTCAGGCCAGTGTAGCATCGGCGCCTCAATGAACTGAAGCGTTTTACCGCCCAAATCAAGCGTTTCTCCGTCGCGAACCGCGATTATTCTTTCCTCAGGAACCTTGTAGAAAATCTGAGCCATCTTTGCGCCCTTGGCCGTGGCGACCAATTTTGCTTTCGTGTTCAATGCCATAATGTACGGAATTGAGCCTGCATGGTCAGGTTCAGCATGATTCATTATAACGTAGTCAATATCAGTTGGATTAGCCACTTGCTCAACCTTGTCTTCCAGCTCCTTTTCAAAGCCAGGGTTCACGGTGTCAATAAGTGCCTTCTTGTTTGAGCCGATGATTAAATATGCGTTGTAGGTTGTTCCGTTGGGCAGAGGTATGAGTGCGTCGAACATTCTTCGGTTCCAATCTCTGGCGCCTACCCAGTAGACTCCTTCGGCGATTTTGGATATGTTTCGCCAGTTCATCTGTTCCACCCTTAAACGTTATTACGATTGTAATAAAGTATATTTATGCCTTTCTACACACTATAACATGGAAGCAACTAAATGCTAGCCCCTTGTGAAATAGCAGTAAAATGTGCACTACCAGCAGTCAGAGCAATGATAGCCAAACAACTCTTAACTAAAAACAACTTGAAACAAGCAGAAGCAGCAGAACTATTAGGCGTAAGCCAACCCGCCATAAGCTTATATTCAAGAAAAATCCGCGGAAAAGCCATAAACTTAGAAAGAGATCAGGACGTAAAAGTACTAGTCGAAAGACTGGCAAACACAATTGCCGAGAAAAACCTACCGCGCAAAGAGTTCATCGTAAAGTTCTGCGAAATCTGTAGAACAATCCGTGCAAAAGGATTGCTCTGCAAGATGCACAAAAACTTTGAACCGTCAATTGAGAAAGATTGCGAACTTTGCTCAGCTATGGACGCCGTGAAATGTCTTTAGCTTGATCGGACAATGTTTTATCACTTTAGAAAAACGTGAAAGACATCATAGGCGAATAATTCTTTAATGACGTTCTGACTGATTGAAGACTTGGAGCAGTTGGCATGGACTATTTGGCCGTTTGGAAAACTCTCGAAGAGCTTATTGCTGATTTTCGTAAGAAAAGACGCCCAGTTCCAATAGAAGTTATGAACAACTTAAAGTCAGCTAGAACAGTCATCAGAATCTCCAAGGCAGATGAGTGCTGCGGAGAAGCTGTTCAGAAGATTGAGGAATATTTGGCCAATCTTGAAGTCTATTTGATCTCTGATGGACAGAAAGCGTTTGGAAGTGAGTATGCAGATGAGTGGCTGAAACGGCTGAATGAGGCTCGAAAACGCTTGCCCGAAAAAGAGGAAGAAGAAACAAGATTTATTTCAGGTGTGCCAAGAGGGCAAAAGTGGATTCGTGTCAATCATTTAGAGGAACTATCATTGGAAAAGCTGAAAATGCTGGCTCAACAGTCTGGGGTGACGTATAAAGCTCAGGCAGACGGCTCCCTTCTTGTTTACGGAAGCAATGAAAGCGTGAAGGATTTCATAAGAAAAATGACTGAAAGCCAAAGCTTGAAACTCAGAAGGCAGAAGCAGAAAACCACATGACATCATGGTTTCACGAAGCAATAATTTTTATAGAAACATCCGTACAGAATGGTCTAAAAGAGAAGATTACATCTTCCAGAAAAAGGCCGGGCGCAGACTGAATGCCCTACATCAAGAGAATAGAGCTTAAAGGCTTCAAATCATTCGGGCCAGACACCGTTAAAGTAGTCCTAGATAAGGGCTTCACCGTCATAACAGGTCCTAACGGAAGCGGAAAAACGAACATTCTGGACGCTTTCCTCTTCTCGCTTGGCGAGTTAAGCACGAGAAGGCTCCGTGCGGAAACAGCTGCCAAGCTTATCTTTCACGGTTCAGAAAAATCCGGGCTTGAAAGAGCCAAAATGGCCAAGGTCATAATACAGTTTGACAACACAGACGGGCGAATGCCTGTAGACACCACAACTGTCACAATTTCAAGAGAAGTATACAGAAACGGTCAAAGCGTCTACAGACTAAACGGAAGAAGAATCTCAAGAATACACAGTCTTGAAATACTCTCAATGGCTGGAATAAGTAGCACCAGCCAAAACATAATTCCCCAAGGAACGATAACTCGCTTAACAGACATTTCTCCGTCAGAGCGCAGAAAAATCATCGAAGATCTTGTTGGAATAGGCCAATACGATGCTGAAAAAGCTGAAGCTGAAGAAAAGCTACGCGTGGCAGACATATCTATACGCACGGCTATGGGCAGAATAGACGAAGTACAGAAAAGACTTGATGACTTGGAAAGAGAACGCAATGAACTTCTGAGAGCGAACTTCATTCGTGACGAGATAAGAAAGTTCGAAACTGTCCGGATTTCGCATGAAATGGCTCAGATTCAGAAGAGAATGGAAGAAAACTCGGGACAAGCAGACAAAGTGAGAAGCCGAGTTGATAAATTACGAGGACTGCGGGACGGTCAAAGGCTGAAAAGAAGAGAGATCGAAGGAGAATGGCGCAAACTAAGCTCAGAGATTGTTGAAGAAGGCGGCTCACAAGTACTCAAAGTTCAGATTCGTATTGGCGAAATAAAAGCAAAAGAAACCGAGCTCACCACAAAAATCAGTTCAGGCAAGATGAGCCTTGAAGGCTTGAAGAAAGTCAGAGAAAACAGCCTGCAGCAATACGAGTCAATAAGGAACGAAATCCGCGAAAATCGAACGAGTATCAAGCGACTCAGAAACGAATATGATCACATTCTGAACCAGATAAACATAGAACAAGCCGAACATGATGTTCTGGCACAAGAGACAACTCAACTTTGGGAAAGCCTCGGGGAAAATAGCAAAAAAATCCGCGAAATCGAACTAGGCCTAGATAATAATTATAAAAGACTCACATTTCTGAGATCAGAATACATCAAAAACCAAACCGCAATCAATCTGCGCACAAGAAGACTCAAAGACCTTAACGAGCGCAAGCAAAGATTCGCCACTACGCTCGCTGAACTGGAAAAATCTTTCAGCGAACTGGAAAAGGTACAGAAGGATCAGAAAGCGCAACTGAAAGATTCAGAGAAAACCTTGGAACGCAAGATCGTTCAAAGAGAAGTTGTTGAAAAAGAGATATCTGAAGCGGGAAAAATAGCGGAGTCAGCACGCGGAGCAGTCATAGAATTTGTTACCCAAAGAGAACTAGCTGAAACCGTGGCCTCTGAGGAAAAGGCGCTCAGAAGCATAGAAGAACTAGGCGATCTAGGCGTCATTCAAGGTGTCCACGGAAGACTGCGCAATCTGGTGAAAATAGACAAACCCTATCAACGTGCAATAGAGGCAGCAGCCACAGGGTGGCTTGATGCCATAGTTGTGAAAGATTTTGATGCTGCTTTCACCTGCACTGAAACCCTGCGAAAGATGAAACTGGGAAGAATAAAGATAATTCCGCTTGAAGGAACCACGCCTCCGAAACAGTCCAAGATTCCTGAAAAGGAAAACGTCAAAGGTCTAGCTCCAGTGTTCTTGAGTTATGACAAGGCGTATGAGCCTGCTGTCCATTTCATCTTCGGAGACACGCTCATTGTTTCCGATGACAAAACAGCATTCACCCTCTCCAGTGAAGGCCACCGCGCAGTAACCGTTAACGGCGATCTCTATGAGACTGGCGGCGTTTTTGAAATAGGTTTTTACCGTGCTCCGATTGATTTCTCAACGATCATCCCAAGTGATGGCGCCATCAAAAGTCTAGATGAAGCTGTTAACGCTCTTCAACAGCACCTTTCGAGAAGAGGAAGCGACATAACCAGTTTTGAAGAGGAAATAGACAGGACAAGAGTTGAAATCGCCCGCCTTAAAGACGCAATAAACACCCTTGATAGAGAACTGACACGTGTCAAGAGAAGCGTCAGGCGGACAAACTCGAACGTTAAACGTGTCGAACGCCTCATGGTCCGCTTGGAAAAGGAAGTTGAAACCGAAAAATCACAGATGTGGGTTCACAGAGCTGAAAGAAGCAACATCCAAAAGGAAATGAGAAAACTTCAAACAGAACTCGCAGCACTCCGGCGAAAGATAGACGTTGGAAACATCCAAGAAATGGAAGTAAAAAGAGAAAAACTTGCCGAAGAAAACATTACCCTGAGACAAAAACTTGGCACATACCAGACAGAGATTGATACGCTCCAGTCAAAGTTTGACAACGTTCTGAGAGTTGGATACCAAAACTCAAAGATCCAGCTTGGAAAAGTAGAGCAACAGCTGAGAAAAGTGGAGAAGGATGTTGAAGAGGCGCTAAGAGAAAGAGAAGCCCTGAAACAAGAACTGACTGAACTGGAAAAAAGCCGTGTTGAACTTTCCAAAAGCGTCTTCTCGGCAAGAGAAGAGTCAAAGAAATTCACAGGCCAGATAGACGAGATAGACAAAGAGCTCCGCAAAGTCGATTCAGAATATGAGCAGACCGACAGACTGCTTAACCAACTTCAGCTAAACATTCAATCATCTTTGCTACAACTGGAGCAATACAGAAGCCAGCTCAGGCAATTTGGCCACGAACAGCCACTGCAAGTAACACCAAAACAGGTTGAGGAAGCAGAAACATCAATCAAGATGATGCAGTTTGAACTTGAACGAATAGGCGCCATAAACCAACTCGCCCTATCTCATTATGCTGAACAGATGTCACGCTATAGAGAACTGTCAATAAGAATGAACGAACTCGAAAAAGAGAAACAAGCCATCATCCAGTTCATGGATGAGATCGAACAGAAGAAACGCAGAGTTTTCATGGAGGCCTTCGACAAAATCAGCACAAACCTGAAAAAATATTTCACAAAAGTCACAGGCGGAGGAACCGCCACACTCACGCTTGAAAAGCCGGATGACCCCTTCAGCGGCGGCATCGACATGCTTGTCCAATTCCTAAACAAGCCAGCCATAGTGGTGAACGGAGCCAGTGGTGGCGAACGATCAGTGGCAGCTGTCGCATTCATATTTGCCTTAAAAGAATTCACTCCTGCCTCATTCTACATACTCGATGAGATAGACGCGCATCTCGATGCTTTTCACGTGTCAAAACTGGCAGAACTGCTTCTGGAAGAATCAGAGAAAACTCAGTTCATAGCCATCACTCTTAAACCTGAAATGGTAAACAAGGCGCAGAAAGTTTACGGAGTCTACGGACGAAACGGAGTGTCAAACATTGTAGCTGCCAACCTTCTGGAGGTGCCGAGCTAGATGCCGTCAGTAACGATAAGAAGACCGTTTTACCTCCATCCGCCATGGAACATTCTGTTTGAATTCAACAAACTTGAAAAACTCACACCATGGAACATAAACATCTCATATCTTCTATCTTCGTTCCTGCAACAGATGGAAAAGACGGGACACGTGGACTTCAGAGCATCAGGCGTAGCCTTAGATTCTTCAGCCCTCATATACCTAATGAAGTCTAAACTACTGCTGAGACTTGAGGAACCGCCGCCACTACCTAAACATTTGCAGGATTTTGTTCCACCGCCATTATTTCTACCTCTGAGACACGAGCTAACTTCAACAACTATCAGAAATCTGTTGGAAGTTTTAGACGAAGTTTTGAAAGGTGAAAAACTGATACGCCTGCAGAAGCCTGTTGAAGCACCCATCTTGCCGACTTTCTCAGAAATAATGCCGCAGCTAGACCTCTACCTACTGGAAATTGAGTCCCTTATGGAAAAACTATATGCAGAGCTTGTTGAAAGGGTGAAAGGAGCAGGCATAATAGAATTTTCTTCTCTGACTAAGGGAATGATCCGGATTGAAGCCGTACGCACATTCATATTGCTGCTTTTCTTGGCACAAGATGGCAAAATAGACTTGTGGCAGAACGAGGACTCTGAGGAAATATACATAACCGTTGGGGTTTTGAACCTTGCAGAAAGCGGGAAAACAAGCGCGTAGCCCTGACGTATCCACTCAGGAAAACCAAGCTGCAGCAAAGATGCAGCAGGAGCTGTCTCTTATTGAAGCAGCACTATACGTGGCTGGCCGTCCATTAGACGTGAACGAACTATGCTCAGTCTTGAATACGCGTTCCAAGAATAAGACTATCAAATTGACAAAAACGCTCATGCGGAGCTATGGAACCAGAAACACGGCTCTAGAGATTCTAGAACTGAAAGACGAAAGATACGTTTTGCAGCTGAAAGCAGACTACACACCGCACGTCAAGAAGCTTGTGAACCGACCACTACTTTCTATAGGCCCACTGAAGACTCTGTCGTATGTGGCTTACAGGCAGCCAGTAATTCAAAAAAGAGTAATCGATGTGAGAGGACACCATGCCTATGGTCACATCAAAATGCTGAAAGATATGGGTTTAATCGCCAGCGAAAGAAGTGGGCGCTCATTAGTTCTTAAGACAACCGAGTTTTTTGCAGATTATTTTGCCTTGAGCCATGATATGTCAATCATGAAAAGGGAGCTTAAACATGTCTTTGACGGAATACCGAGACAGGAAAGCCCTGAACCGCAAAACGGATAGGTTTATATTCAAAATAACGGATGATAATCAACGCCTTAACTAATAACGTAGGAGAACTTAAAAGTGTCAGTTTGGCACGGTGGCATACGCAAGAAAAAGCCTTCTGGCGGCAGAAGGATATCATACAGAAAAAAGAGGCGATTTGAGCTAGGCTCCTTCCCAGCAGAAACCACCATGGGCGAAACAAAACGGAAGACTGCGAGAGGCGAAGGAGGAACACAAAAAATCAAAATTCTAAGTGACAAACAAGCCTGCGTAACAGATCCGAAAACTGGAAAAACAACGAAGGTTGAGATCACACGCGTAGCCAAGAACCCTGCAAACATCGATTACAACCGCAGAGGCGTAATAACCAAAGGCGCTGTTGTCGAAACCTCAATGGGTTTAGCACGGGTTACTTCACGGCCAGGACAACATGGGGTGTTGAACGCCATTCTGATTGGCGAAGAAAAGAGCTAACCATTACTCTATTTTGTAGTCGCTGTAGCGCTTCTAATTTTCAGCAATAGTTTTGCGATTTCACGGATGGTTCTGTCTTTTGACTGCTTCTTCTGAACGAGAAGCATTCCAGTCTTAAGCCAAGGCGTCTTGGGGTAGGCAACATCTGCCACAATTTCACAGCTCAGCCGAAGCTTCTCGACAGCATCCTTAATCTCAGTAACTCGCGGAGAGACCACTGCCAAGTTCTTGACCACGCGTCTCCCATTCTTTCGGGTTTTCGCGGAATCAAAGTAAGCTGACCATATGATTATCTTGTCCTGTTTCCGCATGTTTTCATTCTCCTAGAATTATTTGTGGGAATAATAAACCGTGAGCTTCTTTCCAACGTCGTCTATTCTCACAAAGCCGAACCTTTCAAACTGTATCATCATGTCAGGCTTGAGCTCTCTGCATAAGCCTTCAGCGACACCTTCAATCACTGTAGCGTCTTGCATAACCACCTTGCAAGGCATATCTTTTCCAACAGGTATCCAGTGAATAAGCTGTGCCTTTGTCTTTTTTGCATCGTCATAGGAATCGCTCATGAAAGAAGCTTCAGCTGAATAAATGTTTGCTTTCTCGATTCTTATGTTGAACAATTCCATCAAGCGGATTATGTTACCAATCTTTGAACCATCAACATCTCTGCTTGAAACCCAAAAGTTCACCTCACCATTTTCTCCTTCAGGTCTTATGATGTATTCTCTTGAACCTCTTTCAGGATGTTCAGGGTGAAGAAGAAGTTTCACGTCAAACTCTTTCGGCGCTTTCTGGACAGTCAACTCTATTGGATTCTGCACAAAGAAGAATCGTTCAGCCGTCGGATCCAGAATTTTCCTGTTGTACGCATAAAGGTTCTCCCAGCTTAGAACCACATCCTGTGTCTTTGGACCAATGTCAATTATCATCTTTTTTATCGCTTCAGGTGTCACGCCTCTTCTCCTCAAGGCTGCAAAAGTGGCAAGCCTCGGATCATCCCAATCTTTGAATAAGCCTTCTCTCATTCCTTGAATTATCTTGGATTTACTCAGATAGGCTCCGGTGATTTTCAGTCTGCCATAATGAATAGCTTCAGGATACTTCCAGCCCAAATGCTTATACATAAATTCCTGCCGGACCTGATTCGTCAGATGCTCTTTTCCCCTAATAATATGGGTTATACCAAGCAAGTGATCGTCTACACCACATGCGAGATTATACAATGGCCAGACGTAGTACTTACTTCCCACTCTTGGGTGAGGATACTTCTTGGCATCTATGACACGGGCTGCAGGCCAATCGCGAACTGCGGGGTTACGATGATCTAGGTCTGTCTTCACGCGAAGAACAGCGGCGCCTTCTTCATAGGCGCCCTTAAGCATTCGCTGCCATCTTTTCAGATTCTCCTCGGCAGTCAAGTTCCGACAAGGGCATGGCTGGTTGACTAGTGTCCTCTTTCTGAATGCTTCTGGTTGACAAGTGCAAACATAGGCGTTGCCTTCTGTCAGCAATTTCTCAGCATATTCGTAGTACAGTGGGATTCTGTCGCTCTGAATGTACTCCTCGTTTGGCTTGCAGTCAAGCCAAGCCAAATCCTCACGAATCTTATCGTAGAATTCTGGAACGGGTCGCTTGATCTTTGGATCAGTGTCTTCGAAACGAAGGATGAACTTACCCTTGTAGAGCTTTGCATAGTCATAGCACAGGACTATGGCTCGGGCAGATCCCAAGTGCAAAACACAATCGGGGTTCGGTGAGAATCTAGTGACAACCTGAGCATACTTACCTACATTCGGCAAAGGTGGAAGGTGTTTCTCCTCCTCAGCCTTCTCCCTTACAAGAGTCTCAGGCCATTTCTCTTTGACGATTTTCTTCTGCTCATCTGGAGAAAGCTTGTTAGTTTCAACAACGACCTCATTGATCAGAGCAGAAATCTCTTTGACTTTAGGTCTTAGCTCAGATCTCTCGCCCAGTATTTTCCCGATAACCGCTCCTGCTTGGGCTTTTCCGTCGTGCTTCACAGCATTCAATAGGGCAATCTTTTGAACCTCTTCTCTGAGCTCAACGTTTCCTTTTGCCGTCAAACATAATGCACTTCTTCAAATCTAGATTTTTCTTTCAATCAAGAAATCCGCGAAAGCTTTTAACTTTTCTTTTCCATCAGTTTCAGGTAGAAGCTTCTCAACCTCGCTCCAGCTCTTCGCAACAACCTTTCGAGCAAACTGCTTAACATGCTCTATAGATCCGCATTTTTGCATAATGGCTATGGCTTCATCTCTAAGTTTTTGATCAGAGGAGTGCATGTTGAGAATCTGTATAAGTCTGTGTTTATTCTTAGTGTCTACCACCGCCAGAGTGTGGATGACTATTAGGCTTCTCTTTCCTTCAGTTATATCCTGCCCTCGTCCACCTTTGCCTTTCTCAAACTTTTTACTCGTCAGATCCAGCACGTCGTCTTGCATTTGGAAAGCCACGCCTATGCTTTCAGCAAAATGCCCAAGTTTTTCCTCAAGTTTCTCGTCTGCTCCAGACAATACAGCTGCGATTTTGGCAGACATCCTAGCCAGAGTACCAGTTTTATATGCACACATCTGCAAATAGTCCTTTTCGCTTATCTTGTCCGCATTAGCTAAACCTCTGTGCCAAGCAATATCCATAGCCTGACCGAGGCTGAGATTGATCATTTCCTGCACATGGATCTCATAAACTCTGGAAAGTTTCTCAGCTGACACTCCGTCTTTCTTTTCTATAAGGGGAAGCAATGGCAGGTAGTACATGGCATTTCCAGCATTTATCGCAATATCCAAACCGTAGATTCTGTACGTGCACGGTTTCCCTCTTCGAAGTTCAGAAGTGTCTTCAATATCGTCCACCATCAGAGTACCATTATGAATCACTTCTGGAATAATGGCGAAATCTACGAATTCATCAGGGTTTTTGCCCAAAGCTTCGCAGATCAGTAGAAAGAGGGCGGGACGCCATCTTTTTCCACCTCTGTCGAGAAACTCCCAGATCGGCTCGGCAATCGCCTTGTTCAATGTTTCAAGGTTGTATGCGTAACGAGGCGGACTAATCTTGAAGATTACTGAATTCTTTAAGAATGCTCTCGGAACGTATTTCTCTATAGCCTTGTCAATCAGGGTGGCTTTTTCTCCAAGAAAGGTCTCGATGTCCACGGTTTAGCTTCTCCCTCTCCGTGCATAGCCTTCAATGTCGAAGCCTCGCATTTTTAGCCATTCAGCAGTTTTGCCTGTCACAACCGTTGGCGCTCTTCGTAAGCCTTTCACTGATTCTGCTCCGACAAGAAACATGGCATTTTTTAACTCATCTATCAGAAGTGACAGCATAGCTTTTGTCTCTTCAACGCCTTTCACTGCTGCTTGCAATGCAGGCTGCGAAAAACTGGCCAAGCTTGCTCCAAGAGCTATGGATTTAGCGACATCTACTCCGTTTCGAATGCCTCCTGAAGCAATCACAGGAATGTTCACAGTTTGGGAAACCTCAACAACGCTTGCGACGGTAGGCATTCCCCAGTCCCAGAAAACGTCACCCAACCTTCTCTGAGAACCATACGTCTGCCCCTTTGCTCGGTAATATTCGACAGCCGCCCAGCTTGTACCGCCTGCGCCGCTCACGTCTATTCCTTTGACGCCTGCATTTTCAAGTTTTTCCGCATCTTCAGCGGCGACTCCTGCTCCAGTCTCTTTAGCGATAACTGGTTTGCCAAGTTCACTTGCAATTTTTCTTATTTCTTCAAGAACTCCTTTGAAGTTTGTCTCTCCTTCTGGTTGAACAGCTTCCTGTAACGGGTTCATGTGGACTGCAACAGCGTCAGCTTCAATCATCTCTACGGCTTTTTTCACTTCTCGCAAACCGTATCCGTTGACAAGTTGTATTCCGCCTATATTTGCTATCAAGAAGGCATGTGGAGCCTTTTCTCTCACTATATCGAAGGTTTTTGCCAATTTCTTGTCTTGTATAGCTGCTCGCTGGCTTCCTACGCCCATTCCTAGGCCGAGCTCTTCCACAGCTTCAGCTATGGTTCCGTTGATCTTTGTTGCCTCTCCAGTTCCGCCTGTTATTGCTCCAACAATCAACGGTGCAGAAAACTTGTGATCCAGTATCGTGGTAGATAGATCTATTGTGTTTCTGCTAACTTCTGGCAGCGCTCTATGAACGAAAAAAAGGTCTTCAAAGCCGGTTGTCGTTCGCCTGGCCTGCACATTCTGGTTTAAGGCAATTCTAATGTGGTCTGCTTTTCTTTTCTTTGTTTGTTCAGCCAAGCGCTTATTCCTTCTCTATTATCGTTGCCTCGATTTTCTCTCCTCTGAGAGACTTGTAAACGTAATTTGGCTTTGTCGCGTTCACAATGGTGACAGGAATGCCTTTTTCCACAACTGGAAGGAGCTCAGCGATTTTTCCAAACATTCCACCAGTGACATCGCACGCCATAGATTTGCCAAGCTTGCCCTGCAACTTGCCAAGTTCGGCTAATGTTAAATGGGAAAAGATTTTGGCGGTTTTTTCAGCCTTTGGATCAGCATCATACAGACCGTCCACGTCTACACCCATGATTATTCGTTGAGCGTTGAACTTCGTCGCAATCGTGGAGACCAACTGGTCGCCTGAAAGTATCGTAAAACCCAGCTTCGTATCCATGACTGTGTCTCCGTAAAGAACAGGCAACAAACCAGTTTTTGAAAGCATCCGTAAGGGTGCGTCTTCAAAAGTTTTGATCCTTCTGTCTTCTGTGACTATGCATGATGATGGGGCAATGCTAACAGCAGGGATGTTGTGGACAATGAGTGAGTCCATCACTAAACCGTTGAGCACTGTCATGTAGTGATGGGTTTCAGCAAAGCCAGCTATCTGGCTTGGGTTCTTGAAACCTTCCATTAGGGAATTTCTTTTGGCAGAGGGATGACCGAAGCTGCCGCCTCCATGAACAATTATCAGGTTCTTCACGTTTGCCCTCTGCACTTCATCAGCTAATCGGTCAATGGTTTGCGTTCGAGCCGCAAGCTCCGAATCCTTGTCTGTGATTACTGAACCGCCAATCTTTAGTACCACGGTTCTAGCTTCACTCAATCCTTACACCTTCATCGGTCTTTCTGGCCACAAATGGTCTTCCGCCCGCTCTCTGAATGGCTTCCAAGACTCTTTCAAGTTTTTCATCTTTAGACAAGGCAATCATGCAACCGCCACCGCCAGCCCCAGTAAGCTTGGCGCCCAAAGCTCCAGCTTTACGCGCTGCATAAGAAAGCCATTCCAAAGATTCCTCTGAAACACCAACACCGTAAAGCAAAGCGTGATTCATGTTCATGAGTTCTCCAAGCGTGTTCAGGTCATTCTCCTTAAACGCGTCAATAGCTCGCAAAACGATCTCGCGAGCTGCTTTCATCATGGGTTCAGCTATCCGCGGAAAGTTATCTACAATTTCTCTAACTCTTTCAACTTGGACACGTGTAGATCTTTCAACACCGGTGTCACCAATGACAAGCGGCAGATCCATCTTAACGTCCAGCGGCTTGAAACCGGTATCCATCTGAAATAGAAGAGCCCCACCAAACGTGGAAATTGCAGGATCTATCCCGGAGGGAGTTCCATGAACCACTTTCTCCGCCTCAAACGCCATGCGGAAGATTTCTTCCTTCGACAATTTCACATCCAAAAGAGTACCTACAGCCAGTGTTGAGGCTGCCACGACAGCTGCTGAAGAACCTAATCCTGCACCAACAGGAATAGTTGAGTTAATCTCAATATCCACACCGATATCTTGTCCACATTTCTCGCATATTTTCTCGACTGCTTGTCGGATAGGCTCAAACTTCATTTTTGCTTCCTTTGCGTTGCCATACTCTATTTTGAATGTGCTTTTCTCGAAATTCCCTGATAGGTTAAGGTTTGTGGAGCGAACATGGAGGTTGGTGTCGTTGCGTTTTTCTGCTTTCACATATGCTCTCTTGTCTATGGCGAGAACGATAGCAGGTTCCCCATAGACGACGAAGTGCTCTCCGAAAAGTATAATCTTCGCTGGTGCTGAAGCAACGATCCCCATTTTTCACCACTATTTTGTGAAACAGACGGCGGCATATCCGACCACGCTGGAATAGTCGCCAATTACATCTCCACTGGTCTTATAGCATAATAATTTTGCCTCTTTTCCACCCATAGCTTTTGAGGCAGCAATCAAGGCAGATATCGGACCGTAGCCGCAGGCGCTAACACCATAAGCTTCAATAACCGAGTAGAACTTGCTTTCATCCATCGACTCAACAGCCGCGAGAGCCATCAAATCGTTCTTTGAAGCCTTTTCCTGACTTACATAATGCGACATATCCGAAGACGCTATAACAAGCGCATTCTTGCCCATTAGAACTCTGCCCGCAGCTTGTCCAATTTCTCGGGCAGATGCAAGATCCTGAATCAGGAAGCAAATAGGCACGATTCGGAAGCCTGAACCATAGAGGTACTGGAGGAAGGGAAGCTGAACTTCAACAGAGTGCTCATGACTGTGAGCTGACTCATCAACATCCACTAGCTGTGCCTCGCGCAAAATATTATTGGCTGTCTCGCTGTCTACCTCAACATAGCCAAGCGGCGTCCGCCACGTGCCTTCATTCATGAGAGATAGAGCGCTACCATATCCCGTGTGATTTGGACCAAAAATGACTATTATGTCAGGTTTGCCGTCTAATGCGAGCTGATAGTAGGCGTGAGCAGCGACTGGACCTGAAAACATGTAGCCCGCATGTGGACAAACGAGCCCAACTATTTTCCTTGAACCCGCTTCATTCACCACTGGAAGCTTCTGAGGTCCAAGCTCATGAAGAAAACATTCGTCAATTTGCTGCTTTAACGACTTAGCTGTTCCTTCGTAGAAGGCTCCGGCTTGACAAGGAAGCCGAACCTTCACCATTATTTTACGTTTCCTCCTCTTCCTTGGTGATCTTCGCCTCGAAATCATCTATTGTTGACGGCAGATCCTTGTCTTGCGCAAGTTCTCCTTTTTCACGGAGCACCTGTCTTGCCAACAGCCAGTATATTACCGCTAGCGCTCTTCTGCCCTTATTGTTTGTAGGGATAACTAGGTCGACTCCAACGAACTCGTTGTCCGTGCTGCATAGCGCGACGACGGGTATGCCTACCGAAGCTGCTTCTTTGACTGCTTGAGCGTCTGCTCTTGGATCAGATACTATCAGCACTTCGGGTTCGATACGGTTTGGATACAGCGGGTTTGATAAGAGACCTGGAATGAAACGTCCGACTATAGGTGTGGCTTTAGTTGTTTCGCAGAATTTCTTGACCGGTTCTTGAGCATAGAGTCTTGATGCAGCTGCCGCGATCTTGCCTGGTTCAAACCGTGCCAAAAATTTCGCTGCTGCTTTTATTCGATCGTCAGTCTTCTTAACATCTAACACGAATAGACCATCAGGTCTGACACGGTATATGAATTGCTCCATGTCCCCTGTCTTCATTCTCGTTCCAATATGTATTCCCGCAGATAGCAAAGTGTCTCGCGGAAGCAGAAACCCTTCATCCGCTGGAATGGGCGCTGACTCCGACTTCTCAGCCTCAACTGGAGCCTCAGTCTGAGGTTCAGTTTCCGGCTCTTCATCCAACGGCTTTGCCTCTATCTCGTTTTCAGCTTCTTTCTTGACTTCCTCGTCCTCTGACAAATTCTTCGTCCTCCTCATAGCATTGGGAGACCAGCCATTTTAGCTCTATCTCCAAGGAATTCTTCTATTCTCACCAGTTCGTTTATCTTGGCGATTCGCGCTCCCTCAACGATTCCTGTCTTGATTATAGGGCATTTGAACGCCACTGCCAAGTGCGAAATATGCCAGTCGCACGAATCACCTGAGCGGTGCGCCATGATAGGCACATACCCATTTTTTGTCGCCATTTCAACTGTCTCTGACGCCTCTGTAAGCGTCCCGATCTGATTCACTTTAATTATGATGGCATTAGCTGCTTTCATCTTAATTCCGCGGCCTAGCCTCTCATTGTTCGTCGTGAACAAGTCATCGCCACAGACAAGACAATTCTTCGCTTTCTTGGCAAGTTCTTCAAAGCTTTTATAATCTTCCTCATGAAAAGCGTCTTCGACGTAAGAAAGATGATATTTCTTGATAATATCTAGGATAAAGTCCAGCTGTTCACCAGTATTCCGTTTCTTCCGTTCCCTCTCGTAAATGTAACTTTTTCCTTTGCCATTCCAAAGAGAAGAGGCTGCAACATCTAACCCTAAACCGCATTCGAAGCCCAGTTCGCCGCCAACCTCCTCACATGCGTTTGATAGCGATTCCAGAGCTTCCAGATCGCTCATGCTTGCTACCCATGCTCCCTCGTCGCTTTTTCCACCGTTGAACAGTTTGTTCTTCCTTTTGAAGACCTCGCCAACTCTCCGATGAATTTGCACGTTCGCAGATGCCGCCTCCATGAAGGAACCTGCGCCATGCG
>Ga0209253_10002557_pt1 | contig 16108 bp, 21 predicted proteins | sample FrelakmetBRP12BR_FD_187145 | JGI IMG/M metagenome (GOLD analysis project Ga0209253, IMG submission 187145) | Freshwater lake sediment microbial communities from the University of Notre Dame, USA, for methane emissions studies - BRP12 BR (SPAdes)... | ecosystem: Environmental > Aquatic >...
CCCGACTCTCGGTCTCTATGGTCCGTAATCCTGTGAATAAGAGCTCTCAAACGCATTGCTGCGGCGAGAAGCATGCTACCTGAGTCCCAAAACAATTCACTGTAGCACCATATTCATGACTTCATGACTTGAGGCAGGGCTATCAGCCCTTCTGTCCTCTCAAACAAAAGAGGCGCCCCGACCGTTACATCTGCGGTCGGTGCGTCTCTCTTTCGGCGCCTTTCGGCGCTCGCTGCTCTCGACGAGCCGACCTGCGTTCTTAACGACGCACACCTGCTGAGCCTTGTCATTGCCTTTTCGTGGCGACCCGTCAGCGATCTGCCTTGCAAGACGGCGCCGTTGCTGTAGGAGTCGTTTCCGCACAGCGTGCAGGCGATCGGTGGTAACCTGGCAGGGGAGATCGTGCGCGCCCAGGTGCCGGGATTGCTTCCGCACTGCGCCGCGGGCATCGTTGCGAGGCGCGCCTACGGACTCTTCCTGCAGACGGAGGAGCCGCCTCGGCGCGAAAGGACAGTCGCATGACCGCAACGCGGCCAGACCCGATCCGGTTCGGGCGTGAAGTCTGCGGCGACCTCGCCGCCGCCGAGCGGCGCGAGTGGTGGCTCGCGAACGGACGCGGAGCGTACGCGGCCGGTACCGTCGCCGGAACACTGACGCGCCGCTACCACGGACTGCTGATCGCGCCCGTGTACCCGCCGCTCGGGCGCGTGCTGGTCCTCGCCAAAGCGGAGGCCACGCTGTGGGACGCGGGACAGGCCATTCCCCTCTTTGCCAACCGGTGGGGCGGTGGCGCCATCGAGCCGCGCGGGTACGTCCACCTCGAGTCGTTTCAGCTCGACGGTCGCATGCCGGTCTGGCGCTATGCCGTGGCCGACCTGGTGCTGGAAACACGCGTGTGGATGGAGCACGGGGCCGACACGACCTGCGTCGCATACCGGCTCGACGCATGCGGTGCGGCGCGTCCGCTCGCGCTCTCGGTCATGTGGCTCGCGAACGCACGCGACCACCACGCCACCACGCATCCGGCGGAGTTCAGCCTGGGCATCGAGGCCGGTCGCGAGCGCTTGCAGGTCACCCATCACGGCGTCTTCACGCTTCAGCTGCACGCACCGGGCGCTATCGTCGAAGCCGACCCCACCTGGATCGAGAATTTCGCATTGACGATCGAGACGGAACGCGGACTGCCGGACCGGGACAACCACCTGTGTATCGGCAAGGCGCGATTCAATCTTGTCCCAGGGCAGTGGGTCGGGTTCATCGCCTCGCTTGCCGAGGACGCATCACCGGATTTAATGGCATCGATGCAGCGGTTTCGCGCCCGCGACCTTGCGACCGTCGAAGGTGCACGCAAGGCGGTGCCGGGGATGGGCAGCGCGCCAGCGTGGGTCGAACGCCTGGTGCCCGCGGCGGACAGCTTTGTCTTCGCGCGTCCGCTCAAGGATCTGCCGGACGGCGAGTCGATCATCGCGGGCTATCCCTGGTTTGGTGATTGGGGCCGCGACACGATGATCGCGCTGCCCGGGCTAACGCTCGCCACGGGCCGATTCGATACTGCACGCCGCATCCTCGAGACCTTCGCGCGCTTCGTCGACCACGGGATGTTGCCGAACGTGTTTCCGGGGACGGGCGACGTGCCGGAATACAACACCGTCGATGCCGCGCTCTGGTATGTCGAGGCGTGGCGCGCCTACGTTGCCGCGACCGGCGATACGGCGGCGCTTCGGGGCGCGTTTCCGGTACTGGAGAGCATCGTCGCCTGGCATCGCAGGGGCACGCGTTATGGAATTGGAATTGACACCGACGGACTGCTGCGCGCCGGCGAGTCGGGCGTGCAGCTCACGTGGATGGACGCGAAGGTGGGCGACTGGGTGGTGACGCCCCGCAGCGGCAAGCCGGTCGAGATCAATGCCCTCTGGTACAACGCCCTCACGGCGATGGCAGAGTTCTCGGCGCAACTCGGTGGCGACGGTGCACCCTACCGAGAGCTCGCGGCAGCCGTCCGCGAAAGCTTCAAGCGGTTCCTGCGACCGGCCGGCGAGGGACTCTACGACGTGCTCGACGGCCCGGATGGCGATGATCCGACCGTGCGCCCGAACCAGATCCTCGCCGTGAGCCTGCCCGCCAGCCCGCTCGACTCTGCTTCGCAGCGGACGGTCGTGGAGCTGTGTGGGCGAAGGTTGCTGACGTCGTACGGCCTGCGGTCTCTCGATCCCGCGCACCCCGACTATCGACCTGTCTATGCAGGCGGCGTGTGGGAGCGCGATGGGGCCTACCACCAGGGCCCGGTCTGGGCTTGGCTGCTCGGTCATTACGCGCTCGCTTGGCACCGGGTGCACGACAATGCGTCCGCCGCGCAGCGACTGCTCGAACCGTTAGGCGACCATCTGTGCGACGCGGCGCTCGGGTCGGTGAGCGAGATCTTCGACGGTGCACCGCCTCATCTGCCACGCGGTGCGCCGTGCCAGGCTTGGTCGGTCGCTTGCACGCTCGAGGCGTGGTGGCGACTGGAGCGCGCGAAGCGAGAAAGCAACGCCGCAGCACGCGATCGCGCGACACTCGCCGGCACGCCGTAGCGCGTCGAAACCATAGCGGCATCGGTCCACGCACGAGGCATCGGCCATGCCTGTCGGGCAGCCGGCACACCCCCGCCTCCCAGCGCCTTACCGCCTTACGTATATACTGCCCGGGAGGTACGGCACTCTCGAAGCGAGCCTATCATGGAAACGGATACCGTCCTCGATCGCGGCGCCTTGGTCAAGCGCTGGCAGCAACTGGGCGCCGACCCCGGGAGCCCCGACTACTACGAGCTCAACGAGTACGGTGAGCTGATCTTGAGCCCGCGTCCGACCAATGATCACCACGGCGTGGCCATGGCGATCGCGTTGGCGCTCAACCAACAGCTCGGTCCGGAATCGAGGCTCGATGTCGCGGTCATGACGGACCGCGGCATACGAGTGCCGGACGTCGTGTGGATGAAGCCCGAGCGCTGGGCTGCGATGAAGGGTGAGACGCCGCTCTCCGCTGTACCGGACGTCTGTGTGGAGGTGCTGTCGAGCGGCATCACGCAGCAGGAAATCCGGATGAAGACCGGCGCTTATCTCAGGGTCGGCGCACGGGAGGTGATCGTCGTCGGGTTGAAGGGCGAAGTGGAATACCACGGTCCCGAGGGAGTCCGTCCCGGCAGCGCTCTCGGCATTGCCCTGGTACTGCCCGCCGCTTTATTCTGACGCCGCCGCGACGGAAGAGACCTGGAAGCCGGCCAGACCCGCTTCGCGCGCGCTCTGCGGGGAGGCTGCAGCCATGGCCGCCCGCGGTTCCCGCCGCCACGGGTATCGCGCTAAACTCTCCATCGATCATCCGGCGCAGGAAACGTCATGACGGCGATCGCGAGACAAGCAAGCCAGTTCTCGGTAGACGACTACCTGAAAGGGGAGCTCACGAGCGAGATCAAGCATGAGTACGTCGGCGGCCGTGTCTACGCCATGACCGGCGTAAGCACGGCACACAATCTCATCGCAGGGAATCTCTTTGCAGCGCTGCGCGGACATCTGCGTGGGGGACCGTGCCAAGTGTTCATGGCCGACGTCAAGGTCCGCCTGAAAGTGGCGGAGGAAGACATCTTCTACTACCCGGATGTCTTCGTTGCCTGCCGTGAGGACGACCGCGAGCCCTATTACCGCCGCTTTCCCAACACCGTGATCGAGGTGCTATCCGAAGCCACCGAGCGCACCGACCGGCGCGAAAAATTCCTTGCCTATCAGGCGATCGAGAGCCTGCAGGAGTATCTGCTGGTGGCACAGGACGAGCGTCGCATCACGGTTTTTCGCCGCGACACCGGTTGGCGGGCGGAGCACCTGGGCGCCGACGACACCCTGAGGCTGCCTTCGCTCGATTTCTCGATGGCGGTGGCGGAGGTTTTCGAAGGCGTCGCTTTATAGAGGCATGCCCTGGCAGATGCGGCACGAGGGGCTAGACGGGGACGTTTAATCCCAAGTCCTCGGTCAGGATGCGTCGAAGGTCCGCGACGGAAGAGACCTGGAAGCCGGCCAGACCTGCTTCGCGCGCGCCCACGACATTCTCCGCCAGATCGTCGAAGAAGGCGATGCGCGCCGGCGGCGCGCCGATTTGGCCTGCAACCCGAAGAAAGGCCTCGGGCGCAGGTTTGCGGGCGCCGAGATCGCACGAACAGAAGAGACCCGCGAACGGCTGCAACGTGTCGCGGTACCGGGCTGTCCAGTAGGCTCTATGCATCGCATTGGTGTTCGAGAAGAGATAGAGCGGGAACGAGGGGGCGAGGGCATTCAGCACGCGGTCGATGCCCAAAAGGGGTTCGACGAAGATCGCATTCCACCCCGCGAGCAGCTGCTCGTCCGAGAGGTCCACACCGAGCGTCGCCCGCAAGGCGGCAAAGTAAGTCGCTCCATCGATTGCCCCGACCTCGAGGGCTTGGTAATGGGCATCGTAGGTAAAGCGCGGCGCGAGAGTATGCGGCGGCACGTCCGCCTGCTGCGCCCACTCGGCAACGGCACGCCCGAAATCGATGTCGACGATGACTCCGCCGAAGTCGAAGAGGAGGGCGTCAATCGCCGGAGCGTTCGCGGGCGCTCCCTCAGCGCCGGTCATTTCTACTCGTGGGCGATCGGTTTGTCGGTAAAAAGATAATCCTTCATCTCCTTCGAAAAAGTCGCATCCTTTCTTCGAATCCATTCGAGCACCATCGCCGCGTGCTCCTTCTCCTCGTCGCGATTGTGCTCGAGGATGGCCTTCAGCTCCGGGTCCTGGCACGCATCGGCCCGCTGGTTGTACCAGTCCACCGCTTCCAGCTCTTCCATCAGCGAGACGATGGCGCGATGCATGTCCCGCGTTTCGTCCGACAGCTCCGATACGGGCTCGTGATAGCCGACACTCGACATACTTTCTCCTCGTTGGGTGATCTACACGGCATTATGGCCTTCGCACGGAGAAAGCGTAAACCCTGTGCGCGGCTAGCACTATAAGCGATAGACCCTTTGCCAGTGATCGGTTCTGCACGCACCCGAAAGCGTCCGGCCGCACGGCGCCAGGCGCTCGCGCGGCGCGTTCAAGGTTGGCACGGGCGTCGCGCAGCGACTTGCGGGCATCGGGACGGTGCTCGACGGCCGCGCCGAGATTCTGATTCGACTGTTCGCGACCGGGGAGCGGCTGTTGGAGTCGCCTCGCAACCCGTACGCAACCCGCCTCACGTTCAAACCGCGAAAGCTTGCGACGCGGCCGGGCCCAGTTGATCAGCAGGGTCCGAAACGGACAAAAACGTGAACTCTTGTTGACCGCCGCGTGACCCGCGCCGGGCACACTGCCTTCCAACGAGGTCCAGAAAAAGCGCAGAAGGCAGCACCGGGCAGCCGTCGCAGACTTTCGCGCCAGTCATGCAGACGGTGCCGCGCAGCGCTGCGCCGAACTGGCCGCGCAGCAAGGAGTCGGCGTACTCCGGAAGAATCAGTTCGCCTCGCATACGGAAGCGGAACCGGTAGCGCGCGACGGGCAGCACACTGCCGGCGCGCAGCGAGTGGTCGGCGACGGGAAAAGTAGTGGATTCGCGTGACCCATGTCAGCGTCCGCCGGCCGATTGGCCAGCGCCCATGTGGGCCGGGCTGACGGCATACAGGAAGAGCGCTGCGTGCTTTTCGAGCATCGTGCTGTCCTTTCAGTTGATCAGGTACTTAGTCCGGTTATGAACCATGAAATCCGTGAACTGCCCTGGGGCAGCATCGGCGAAGGCCGTGCTGCTGGTCGAATCGATGTAGGCCGGCAGGGTGGCGACGCGTTGCGGCATGATTGTCTCCTGCTCAGGCATAGACGAGGCGCTGGCCCTTGGGGACCGGAACCGGCTGGCCGTCGGCATGCGCGGACTCGATCCACACGGCCATCGCCTCCTTGACGCTGGCCAGCGCTGCCTCATGCGTCGGCCCATGGGCCATGCAGCCGGGTAACTCCGGCACATCGGCGATGAAGGCCTGGTCCTCGTCACTCCAGAAGATGATGATCTCGTAGCGGTCCATGCTCAGCGACTCCCGAGTTTGTATCTCACCATGATGTTGCGGACTTGCCGAACCTGATAGGGCTTGGCATTGGTGCCATCGCGCTGCAGATTGATCCGTTCGACAACGCCCGGTTTCGAGAAGATGTGGTGACTGCCGCGCACCCGCAGCGCGAAACCAAAATGCGTCAGCAGTGCGCAGAGTTCGTCGAATCCGATATCGGCGTCCGACGTGCCGCGCAGGATGCGATCGACAAGGCCCCAGCGGGTCATCGGCCTCGGTTCCCACTGTTGACGTCGACCGCGTCGACGATTTGCCGAATCCACTTGGGCAGTTCCAGGGCTTCGACGGTGCGGCGCGCTTCATCCCTGGTCACAGCGGCACGCCCTCGCGGTCGATCTCGTCATGGATGGGGAGCACACTGCAAAGGCCTTCTTCCCATTCCCTGGTGGGGACGACCAGCACGCTGATGACGACTCCATGCGCAAGCTGGACGTCGAACAGTACGTCCGTTAGCGCGTTTCGTTCCTTCCACGCGAGCTCTCGGGCGGTGAGCACGAGAAGATCAACGTCGGATTCCGGATCGTCCGTGCCCCGTGCTTTCGAGCCATAAAGAACGATGCGCTCGACCGGAAAACGATCGGAGAGCACGCGAGCCGCTTCGCGAATGGCATCGCGGTCCTTCTTTTTCAGCCGGATTTCGGGAAGCGTGTTCATGGAGCGTATCGACGCGGACCAGCGGTCGCGAGAGTACTCATGTTCTTTCGTCTGCCGGTGCTATGGGCGTAGTCTGGTTGCCCAGCACTTCCACGATGATAGACGCGGGCCTCAACTCGCGCTTCGTCAGCAACCGCTCACGCTGATCCGCCGGCAAGAGTTGGAGAAACGCCTTCGCTCGCTCGCCCTGCAACGAGGCGGGTTTCCCCCGGCGGCGACCACCGTCAGGCGCAATGGCCCTGGTTCCCACGTGATGGTCGTGCCGCGGCGTTGCGCGGCCTGCGCTCGTCGAACCGCCACAGTCCGGCGTGTCGTGCCGCCTCATACGCGGCATCGATCTCCGCGGCGTAGGGCCTGCGGTTGATTTCGTCATAGAGCCGGTGACCGTCCTTGGCCACCGATCCGACCTGGAACTCCGGGCGGTACTGTCCCATGATGTTTACGTAGGTGTCGGGCGACACTTCGCGTGCGAGCCAGTCGAAGATCGCCGCTGCCTCGTCCTGTTGTCCCGGCATCACCAGGTGGCGGACGAGCACACCCCGTTTGGCGAGCCCGTCGCGTCCGAACCTGAGCGGCCCGACTTGTCGGTGCATCTCCAGGATCGCCTCGCGCGCCCGCTCCGGATAGTCTTTGGCTTTGACCAGGTGGCGGGCGCTCTCCCGGCTCCAGAACTTGAAGTCGGGCATGTAGATGTCGACCAGACCATCGAGCAGGCGGAGGGACGCGACCGAATCGTACGCGCTCGTGTTGTAGACGATGGGCAGCCGCAGCCCCCTCGGCACCGCGGCGGCGATCGTTTCGATCACCTGCGGTGCGACGTGCTCGGGAGTGACGAAGTTGATGTTGTGGCAGCCCTGCGCCTGGAGGGCGAGCGCCAGGTCGGCGATCTCCTCCGCGGTGCACTCCTTGCCTGCCTTCTGCTGCGAGATGTCCCAGTTCTGGCAGAACACGCAGCGCAGGTTGCAGAAACCGAAGAAGATCGTGCCGGAGCCGTTCCAGCCGCGCAGGCAGTCCTCCTCGCCGAAATGGGGAAACGCGCTGGAGACGATTGCATGGCGCCCGGTCTTGCAAACCAGCGCCTTGTTGTGCAGGCGATCGACGTGGCAGTTACGCGGGCAGGCGCAACAATCCGCAAGCTCCGCCAATGCTGCCTCGACGCGGGCGGCGAGCTCTCCCGTGCGGTGGAGTTGGAGGTAGGCCGGCTCGGAGGAGTCGATAACGAAACGCGCCGCGTCGGTGCGGGGCGAGTTGGCTACCAGTGGCTCACTTCCCATGGGGCAGGGCCGACGCTGGCGAACCTGTCAACTCTTCCTGGACGTCTTTGCGTAGAAGGCCGAAAAGGTCTTCGCGACCGATTCACTCCCGCACTTGGGGCACTTCGGCTGGGCAGTTTGGTGCTCGGCGATGCGCTCCCGTTGCTCGAAGGTGTGGCCACACTGTTCGCAACGATATTCGTAGGTCGGCATGAGCTTTCCTCCTCTTGATTGTTCCTAAATCAGGGCAGAGACGGTGGCTGAGTCCACTCGATGGCTCTCAACCCTTAGCCGGTGCAGGGTTGACGTCCGACTCCGACAAGCACTCGCGCTGGGGAAACGAGCCAGTCGTCGACGCGCGAGAAATCGCGTGCACCGGGGCCAGGCGTGACCGTGGCGATGCGGTCAAAGCGAAAGGACTCGCCATCGTAGCAGTACCGATCGGCCAGCTTCGCACGCTCATGATCGGGCAGTTCCTTGTAGAGCAGGCTGAGGTGCGGTTCCAGCCGGAAGACGCGCAACGGCTCAGCAGCTTCAGTTGGTGCCGGACGCCAACGCGCCACACCAGTCTCAAGCGCGGCGGCCAATTCGAAGATATCACCACCTGACATTGTCACGAAAAGCGTCTTAAAGATAGCAGGGGAATGGTCAGTGGGGCCCGCCCGCATTGCAAAAGGTGCAAACCGCGCTGCCGTTTCGTCAACCACCGCCGGCAAATCGGCTTGTTCCACCACGCGGTCCACATGGAGACTTACATGCGGCATGAACCAGGGAGCTTCGTAGCGACTGGCGAGCTCGTCGACGATTCGCTCCAAGCGCGCCATGGCGTGCTCCTGCGGCAGTAGCCAGAACGCAACAGGAATGCTCATCTACGTCGGCCTACCAAGGAAAGGCCTTCCGCGATGGCGCTCCGACCCGGACTCCAGCAACGGAGCCGACGCCCTCCCGGATTCCGGGTTCCCCCTTGGCGGGAACGAGAACTTTGGATCCACGGCCGTTGCGCGAGGTCAGGTCAGTCACTGCTTGCATAGCAGGATCAGGTACGAGATTCAAGCCGGTGCACGTGTAGCTATAATACCCCCGCCTTCTGCATTGCCTCGAGCGTGACTCGGTTCAGATCGATCAGCTGCCGAATGAACACGTCGGACGGCGGGGCGACGGCGCGACCTGACCAGACGACTTGGCCGTTGGACGCATCGAGTAGTGTAGTGCTGGCGGAGAACCCTTGCTGAACGGTGCCCGATCCGACGGGGAATCCCACCGACGTGCCGACGCCGCCAAAGCTGCCGCCGCCCCGACCCCAGCCGCCACTGAAGCCCCCGCCGCCGATGCCGATGCCAATAACCGGACTGGGTCTGACCACGCTCGCGTCCGGTTGCAGGGACATGCTCAGGACTGCGACCGCGCCAGCCGCTTTCGCCGCCTCGATGTAGGCGGACGGCTGCATCGGTCCGGCCGCGGAGGCAATCTGCGGCGCACCTGCTTCAGGACGTAGAGCATATGCGCCGCGCTGATCGACGCCCGTTGCCAGTTCGTCCTCGCACAGGCGCTGAACGGTCGGGTCAGGTCCCTGGCAGACGACGAGCACCCTCTCGCCTTTCAGCGATCGCCCAGCGTATTCCTTGTTCGTCCATTGGGCGGCCATTTCCGTCGTAGCGCACGCTGACACCGCGAGGACGAGGAACAGGAGCAGGAGGTGGGCACGATATGACTGAAGCGACATCGAATCTCTCTCCAATCGAAGCATGGCAGCCCGGCGCTTGAGTTGCCGCCGTCTGGCCTGCGCAGTCTGCTCCTCTATGCGCCCACTTCCCGCGCGCGGGGCACGCGAAGAGCGCGGGAGGTTCAACTCTTCGCGATCACGCGCTGGTAGACGAATAGCAGAATGATGGCACCGATGACCGACGCGATAAAACCCGCCGCCTGACCGTGCTCGTAGAGGCCGAGCGCTTGGCCACCCCAGCCCGCCACGAGAGAGCCGCCAACGCCGAGCAAGATCGTCATGATCCAGCCCATGGGCTGAGGCCCTGGATAGATGAAGCGGGCGAGGACGCCGACGACAAACCCGATGACAATCGTATACAACAGTGCCACGCTGATCTCCTTTACGGTTGGGTTGATCCGGCCTACGAGGTTGTCGGTGCGGAGCTGGCTGTGTCACTCACACGCACCGGTTGGGTCGGCGCCGATTCCTCTTGTACTCGGCGCTGGGCCGGGATACCGTACCGGCCACCCACTGCTCGTTCCGCCAGGGCGGCATAGCTGGCAAGTAATCGGTCGTACCTCCCCCACGTATTGCCTCGCAGGTCCTCGGGCACTTGCCTTTCGGAAGGATCGAGCTCCTGGTAGTACAAGGCGAGCGCCTCTTCGGTCCGGTCGGTTGCTCGCTCTACACGCCACTGCGAGGGTCCCCTCCACACCAACAGCGCGACGGCGATTCCGATTGCAGCACCAATGGGGCCCGTGACTGGCAAGGGAACCTCGCTCGTGGCAAGGGAAATACCAATCGACGCTCCGGCGAAGCCACCGATTATTCCTGCCAGCACCGACGAGCGCGGTCGAATGTGCACTTTGATAACGTCATCGACGTCGATGCGGGTCTCGCTTTCCAGCTTCTGCAGTCTAGCGGTCGCCTGCTGGGCTTGCGCGATCGCGCATTCGATTCGCGCCTGCCCCTCGGGAAGTGCGGCCTCATCGCTACGGGCGGCTTCGAGGGTCGCAAAGGCCCGCGTGAGCGCGGAGGTTCCATCTTCGAGTGCAAGCCGCGTCTTGCGCGCCAACTCGTGCGCCACCGCGGAGGTGCCATAGGCGAGATAGATCAGGTAGCCAAGCACGAGAACTGCAAAAGCAGAAACATAAGCGATGACTTGCGGCACCGCGATATCCAGATTCAGGTAGGGTGAAACCGCGAATGCAAAGGTGATGATGAAGCCGACTACGGCAAGACCAAAAAGAATGTCTGCCCGCAATGTCGCGCGTTCCTTTATCTTGCGCTCGGCGCGGCGGACGGCGACCTCCAGAGCATCGGCCTGCTTAATCAGCGTAACAAAGAGACCTTCATCCGTTGGTGCACTGATCTGCGTATAGGCAACTGGGATGGGTTTCATGGTTCGACTGCCCTATTAGTGATCAATAGATTTCATCATTCTTACTGAGACGGTCCAAGCCGGCTGCTGTGCCATGCGAGGGTAGAAGCGATTCTTTCTGAGGTCGTCCACAAGAACCGCTACCTAGCGCACACCGCCACATCTCCTTGCTGTCTCTGGGCTACGCAGCGCAATCATCTGCGCGTCATCCTGCCAGACAAATTCCCCCTTTTCTTGCCAAGGGGTCCCTGGACCGTCGAGGAAGATTCTATACCCGTCGCCGATTTACATCCTCCCGTTCGAGCAAGCCCCGAGATGGAACAGGTTACGTCGGTTTCCTGGCAGGCGGCCGGGCACGCCAATTGCTGTTACGCCGTGACAGAAGGTAGAGGAGGCGACTATGAGCACTTTCGCCACCAGAGAAGTCCACGACGACCTCTGCTGTTGTCGCAGCAGCGCGGTCGGCACGGAGCACCCGGTGAGTCGTGCGGACCTGTCAGCGGAATCCAACTCGCACCGCGGAAGCGGAGGCTGCAGCGAGGAGAACGCCGGCCTCGGCTTTCGCCCCGCCTTTCGGGACGCCGATACCGGGTGTATCTACTGCTCGTGCTTTCCCGACGGGACCCCAGCGCCCTTTCATCTCTTCGACGGACTGCCCGACGCCCTGGTAGTGAGCCGGACCGAGTTCGGCGGGGTCGCGGCGGTGAAGGGTTCGCTGGTCTCGGGTTTCGTCCGCCGTGGGAAGTTCTACACGCGCGACGAAGCCGCCGCCGCCGCCGTCCAGGATAGCGCGCCGACTGCACTCTAAAGCGCGCTCGTCCACCGGGAGGCGCCGTTCCCCGATCCAGATGGCATCTCGTGAATCTTCCGTGGACGGGTTGTGACCCGTGCCGACCAGACTACCACCCAAGTCGGTCCGGTGCCTATGCACCCGGTTCGGGGGGAAGTCGGCGCTCAGAAGCACCGCGATCGGAGTCTTCTGGCTCTTGCTGCTGGTCTTGCCGGGATCGTTAATCCTGCTGCCGTTCGTGCTCTGGCGCAGACGCAAGCGGCACCGGTGACCGGGGCGCTCATTCGGCCGATGGCCGCCGCCGGGTGACAGTTGCATGACGACGCAGTGATACCCTGCCTGTACTCTCCGTCCCGGTAATGCCCGGGCAAGATTTCCCACGACGAATACATCACATACCAGGTTGCTGTATTCGAGATGATGGACCCCGGCCATAGCGGATCGGTCGGCCCGAACGAGTTTCTCGGCAAGGCGCGCTAGGAGTCCGAGGCGGACAGATCTGTTGGAGCAGGGGGAGGCCTCACCCGCAACCGGGCGCGGAACCTGGTTCCGACCGATCTGTCTTATCACACACTTCAGAATCGATGGAAAGGGGATGAAGCGCCGGCGCTTTTTTACCGGTCTGACCGGGTTGATGGTTATCGCTGCGTGGCCCGCGGCGGCGAAGGAGAGCTTGTCCGTGACACCGCTCAATAAGTCAAAGTCGGCCTGGAAGAGCCTGCTGCCCGAGGACCGCTATGCAGTGCTTTTCGAAGAAGACACCGAGCGGCCGTTCACGAGCCCGCTCAATGACGAAAAGCGTGCCGGCACCTTCATCTGTGCCGCGTGCTACCTACCGCTGTTCGATTCCGACAAGAAGTACAACAGCGGAACGGGCTGGCCGAGCTTCTTCGACGTTCGGCCGGGCGCGATCGCCACGAAAAAGGACTTCAAGCTGATCTGGCCGCGCACGGAGTATCACTGCGCGCGCTGCGGCGGGCACCAGGGTCACCTGTTTAACGACGGACCGAGCCCAACGGGACTCCGGTACTGCAACAATGGCCTCGCGCTGCTCTTCGTGCCTGCCGGGGAGGCGCTGCCCGCGTCGCGCACGTGAGGGACGCGCTGCGCGTCGCTGTTGCGGTTCTCGCGTTGACGGCGCTGGGCCGAGCGGGTGCGGAGGAACAGCTATCCGCGATCTTTGCGGGGGGATGCTTCTGGTGCGTCGAGGCCGACTTCGACAAACTACCCGGCGTCGTCGGAACGGAATCAGGCTACATCGGCGGCAAGGTTCCAAATCCGACCTACGAGCAGGTGAGCGCCGGCCGTACCGGCCACGCGGAAGCCGTGCGGGTGTGGTACGACCCGCAGAAGGTAGCCTACGAGCAGTTGCTGGATTTCTTCTGGCACCACATCGATCCGACGGTAAAGGATCGTCAATTCTGTGACGTGGGCACGCAGTATCGATCCGCGATCTTCTACGAACGCGACGCTCAGCGCGCGGCGGCGGAGGCGAGCAAGGCCGCCCTGGAGAAGAGCGGTCGCTTCCCGCGCGTCTATACGGAGATCACCCCGGCGAGCACGTTCTATGTCGCCGAGGATTATCATCAGAACTATTACCAGAAAAATCCCATCCGCTATCGGTACTATCGATCGTCCTGCGGTCGCGATGCGCGGGTGGCGGAGGTCTGGCGCGAGAAGCCGTAACAGTCGTAGGGGGTTGGTCCCTCCTTGGGGGTTGTGTGAGGATTCAGAAGCACTCAAGGGGTAAGTGTCCGGCGACGGTCGTCTTCGTCCACGGACTGTGGATGTTGGGACCAACACTGGGCCTGCAGGCGCGTCGGGTCGAACGGTTCGGGTTTCGTACCGACTGCGGGTTTAACTATGCCTCGGTCACGGGCACCCTTTCGATGCATGCGCGGCGCCTCGCGGAGCACGTCGCAAACCTCGACACGTCCTGCTTGCATCTGGTCGGGCATAGCATGGGCACGCTCGTGATCCTGAAGATGCTCGCCGAGTGTCGCGATTCACGCATTGGGCGCAGCGTGCTCCTCAGTCCACCCTATCGGGGCAGCGCTGCGGGTCGCGCGCTAGCTGCCTTTCGCCCGGGGCGCTGGATTTTGGGTCGGAGCGCCTCCCTTTGGTTACAGGAGGAGCAGGTGCCCCCGGCGCAGGAGGCCACCGTCGGCGTGATTGCGGGCACCCTGCCCGTGGGCATTGGCGTGTTGCTGGGTGTGCTGGAAAGTCCCCACGACAGCGTCGTGATGGTCAGGGAGACGGTCGTGCCCGGGATGCGTGACCACATTACCCTCCCCGTGAGCCATGTCGGGATGCTCCTTGCCCCCGCGGTCGCGGAGCAGACCTGCACGTTCCTCGAGCACGGACATTTCCATCGTTCAGGCGCATTGTCGGAGGTGGCGTGATTGCGCGGATGATCGCTGTGGCTGCGGTCGCGACCCTCGCGCTCAGCGGTTGCAGCGCAATGCCCTACTACTGGCAGGCCGCAAACGGGCAGCTCGATCTGTGGCGCCGGTCGCGGCCGATTGACCAGTGGCTCGCCGACCCCGTGGCAGACGAATCCCTCAAAGCGCGTCTCACGGAGGTGCAGCGAATTCGGGATTTCGCGACTCGGAACCTTGGGCTGCCTAACAACGGCAGCTACCGCAGTTATGCGGACCTGGGGCGGCCGTATGTGGCATGGAACGCCTTCGCCGCACCAGAGCTCTCGCTTGAAGCGAAGGAGTGGTGCTTTCCGATTGCCGGATGTGTGACCTACCGCGGGTACTTCTCGGAGCGCGAGGCGCGCGAGTTTACGAGCGAGCTCGCCGGCGAGGGTTATGACACTTATGTCGGCGGCGTGCCGGCGTACTCGACGCTGGGCTGGTTCGACGACCCGGTGCCGAGCACGATCGTCGAGTATCCCGACACCGAGGTGGCACGGCTGATCTTTCACGAGCTCGCGCATCAGGTCGTCTACGTTAAGGACGACACCACGTTTAACGAGTCCTTCGCCACCACAGTCGAGCAGGAGGGGGTGAGGCGGTGGGTGACGGCTCAGAACGCGCCTGGGAAACTCGCGCAGTTCGAGCAGTCCAATGCCGAACGCCGTCAGTTCGTCGACCTCGTGCTCAAGTATCGCGATCGGCTCGAGGAAATCTACGCGTTGCCCTCGGCAGACAGCGAGAAGCGCGCCGAGAAGGCGCGCACGATTGCAGCCATGCGCGCCGAGTACGCCGAGGTCAAGGGGAGGGCGGGCGGTGTCGGGCGTTATGAGTTCTGGTTCGCCGGGCCCGTCAACAACGCGCAGATCGTCTCCGTGGCGAGCTACACGCAGCAGGTGCCAGCCTTCTTGGCGCTGCTCGCGCAGGAAAACGGCGACATGAAACGATTCTACGCTGCAGCGAAGGTGCTTGCGGAGTTACCGAAGGCGGAACGGCATGCGAAGCTAGAGGGGCTGGGGGAGAAGGTCACGACTGCCGCAAGGTAAGCCATGGTGGTTGCAGCAGGAATGAGGGCATCGAGCGTCGCGCTAGCGGATGCGCCGACCGTAGTGCGGCGACCGACCCGAGTGAAGACGCGACGCCGTTCTTCTTGCGCACCCGTGATGCGCAGGACGCTTGGACAGAGCGGCGCTATCGCTTTCGTTAGCCCCTAGTATCGCCACCTGCGACCGTGCTTGTACCAGTGCCTGGGGGGATGCCCCGGCCCGAAGTACGCGACCGCAGGAGGGGACGGCGGATAGTAGTAATACACCGGCGGCGGCACGTAGACAACAGGCGGGCGCGCTGGATAGTAGACAACCGGCGGCGGCGCAGCGTAAACGGGGGGCGCGATTGCGGCGCCGACCACGAGTCCTGTGAGGGCGCCGGCAATGAAAGGTCCCGCATTGTCGTGCGCCCGGGCCTGCGGGGTCGCCACCAGAGCGGCGAGTGAAACTATTGCTATCGTGGCTGATCGTCTGATCATCTCTTGTCTCCTGTTCCTTGCATCGACTGTCCAACTGGCGCCGCGCCGCGGCGTATGGTCAGTTGCCCCTTACGGCAAGTGGTCACGACTGCATACGTTATCCACCGTTTGGTCAATGGCTAATGAACGCTTTGCCATCAAGCATCGTTGACTGGGGATAGATCGGCGTCTGCCACGCGACGTGGCATGGACCGGTTTTTTCGGTCAATGTTGGGGAATGACGACACGCGAACGTCTATGGGCGAGAATTCGCCCTATTCTGAAGGTCGAACTGGCTCGGGCATCACCGGCGACGGACCC
>Ga0209253_10002558_pt1 | contig 16108 bp, 15 predicted proteins | sample FrelakmetBRP12BR_FD_187145 | JGI IMG/M metagenome (GOLD analysis project Ga0209253, IMG submission 187145) | Freshwater lake sediment microbial communities from the University of Notre Dame, USA, for methane emissions studies - BRP12 BR (SPAdes)... | ecosystem: Environmental > Aquatic >...
GGGTGAAGCGGCCGCGACGCCAGTGTTAAGTTTTATCAAGCATTTCAGGCCAGAGTTTGAGTATTACATTCAGCATGGCAAATCAATGGTGGATGGCAAGTAAATGTTAAATATTGAAATAGATGGCAAGTCAATAGAAGTCGAACACGGCAGCACCATTATTGATGCAGCTGACAAGGTCGGCATTCCTATTCCGCGTTTTTGCTACCATCCAAAGCTATCTGTGGCAGCTAACTGCCGTATGTGTCTGGTGCAGGTGGAGAAATTCAACAAGCCGTTACCAGCCTGTGCTACGCCAGTTGCGGATGGCATGAAAATTTTCACACGGTCTAAAGCTGCGATTGAGGCTCAGCAAAGCGTGATGGAGTTCCTGCTGATCAATCATCCGCTGGATTGCCCGATCTGTGATCAGGGGGGGGAATGTGAACTGCAAGACGTCGCTGTCGCTTATGGTGCCAGTGGCTCACGTTACACCGAAGAAAAGCGCGTTGTCTTCAACAAGAATATCGGCCCACTGGTCAGTACTGATATGACACGCTGCATTCAGTGTACGCGTTGCGTACGCTTCCTGAAAGAGGTTGGCGGTATGCAGGAGCTTGGCATGGTTGGCCGTGGCGAACATGCAGAGATTACCGCGTATGTGGATAAAAGCGTCAACTCCGAATTATCAGGCAACATCATTGATTTGTGTCCGGTAGGTGCTTTAACCAGCAAACCGTTCAGATACTCGGCACGTAGCTGGGAACTCACGCGTCGCCCTAGCATCGCACCGCATGACAGCCTGGGTTCTCATATCGAAGTGCATGTCAAAGACAACAAAGTCATGCGCGTATTGCCGCGTGAAAAAGAAAGCATCAACGAGTGCTGGTTGTCAGACCGTGACCGCTTCTCATATGAGGGTTTGAATAGCCCCGACCGCCTTAAAGTGCCAATGATCAAGCACAATGGCGCGTGGGTGGAAACTGATTGGAAAACAGCACTGGAGTTTGCTGCAGGTCAGCTTAAGGACATCACCAATGAGTACGGCAGTGAGTCGCTAGGGGTTCTGGTATCTCCAAACAGCACCATGGAAGAAGGTTATTTGGCTAAAAAACTGGCGAATGACTTAGGTTGCGGCAACGTGGATTATCGTTTGCGCCAAACAGACTTCAGGCTGGATGGCAAGCGCATTGGTACACCATGGATGGGCTGCAATATTCACGAGATTGAAGAGCTGGACCGTATCATTGTCATTGGCTCCAATCTGCGCAACGAGCATCCGTTACTGGCGCAGCGTTTCCGTAAAGCGGTGGCAAATGGTGCCGAGTTGTCCGTAGTAAGTCCGTTGGATAATGATCCTTTGATGCCTATCGCACATAAAGTGATTGTGCGTCCTAATGACATGGTGAATGTGCTGGGTCAGATTCTTAAAGCGATGTCTGGCTTGCAGCGTTTGTCACTCTGCCTGCCGCCTTCACTGACCAAACTGCTGGAAGATATTAAGGTACGTCCAAATACACAGGCGATTGCTGAAAGCTTGGCGGGTCATGGTAAAGATTACGACCTGATCGCACCCAAAGTGGGTATCTTCCTGGGTAATATGGCATTAAGCGACCCGCGTTTTACTGAAATGTACAGTATGGCAGAAGCGATCGGCGGCATTACCGGCGCTAAGGGCGGCATCTTGCCTGCGGCCGCTAACAGTACCGGTATGCACCTGATGGGCGTGATGCCATCAAGCACAGGTATGCATGCACGTGCGATGCTGGAAGTACCGCGCAAGGCCTATTTGCTGCTGAATGTTGAGCCGGAGCTGGATTGCCAGCATGCTGCATTGGCAAAAGCGGCGATGGAAAAAGCTGAGTGCGTTGTCGCGTTGACCGCATATAAATCAGAAGCCTTGGATAATGCGGATATCCTGTTGCCAATCGCACCATTCACAGAAACTTCCGGTACGTTCATGGGTATGGAAGGTCGCGTGCAAAGTTTTGCGGCTGCCGTGAAACCGCTGGGCGAGTGCCGTCCGGCCTGGAAAGTGCTGCGCGTGTTAGCCAATACTTTGGGCTTGCAAGGTTTTGATTATGAATCGAGTGAGCAGGTCAAGGATGCGATCTTTGCAGGCGACAAGCCTTCAGTAGTGGTTTGGCGCAGCCTGAACAACAACTTGCGCGAACTGGTAGAGATCCATGTCAACATCAAGCATGACGGTTTGCAACGCATTGGTGAGGTACCTCAATATGAATCTGACCCAATCGTGCGTCGTTCACCATCACTGAAAAAGACCAAATACAACATCAAGCCGATGGCACGTATGTGCGCCAAGCAGCTGGAAGCGTTAGGTTTGGCAGAAGGTGATCAGGTGCTGGTCAAACAGGATAAAGGCAGCGCAGTATTAACTGTACGCTTGGATAATCATGTGGCGATGGGCTGTGTACGTGTTGCAGCTGCACATGAGGACACCGTGGGGTTAGGTGATTTGATGGGTGATATTACTGTTGAGAAATTATCACCAGAACAGCTGCAAGCAAATAAAACAACAAATACGGAAGTGCGTGCCTAATGGAATGGTTATCAAATTTATTTGGTAGTTACTGGCCAGCCGTGGAACTCACAGGTTGGACGTTAATCAAGATAGTTGCCATCGTCGCACCGTTGATGGGCGCGGTAGCCTACCTGACGCTGGCTGAGCGTAAAGTGATCGGTTATATGCAGGTACGTATTGGCCCTAACCGCGTTGGTTATTTTGGCTTGTTACAGCCTATTGCCGATGGTATCAAGCTTCTGTTTAAAGAAGTGATTCTACCGACTGCTTCCAACAAAGCCCTGTTCCTGTTAGGCCCTGTTTTGGCAATTGCGCCTGCTTTTGCCGCTTGGGCAGTCGTGCCTTTCGATATGAATATGGTGCTGGCTGATGTAGATGCAGGTCTGCTCTATATTCTGGCGATGACCTCGGTTGCTGTGTACGGTGTGATTATCGCGGGTTGGGCGTCAAACTCTAAATATGCATTCTTGGGTAGCTTGCGTTCCGCTGCACAAATCGTTTCTTACGAGATTGCCATGGGGTTTGCCCTGGTTGGTGTGCTGATGTGCGCAAACAGCCTGAACCTGGGCAAGATTGTCATGGGGCAGTCTGGCGGTTTGCTGCATTGGTACTTCCTGCCGCTGTTTCCGTTGTTCATCGTGTACTTCATTTCAGCTGTGGCAGAAACAAATCGCGCACCGTTTGACGTGGCTGAGGGTGAATCGGAGATCGTGGCAGGTTTCCACGTTGAATATTCAGGCATGACATTCGCTATATTCTTCCTGGCTGAGTATGCCAATATGATCCTGGTTTCCATGCTGGCTGCCTTGATGTTCCTGGGTGGCTGGTTGTCACCGGTCTCGTTCATCCCGGATAGTTTCCTGTGGCTGCTCGCAAAAGTGGGTTTCCTGTTGTTCCTGTTTTTGTGGTTCAGGGCTACGTTCCCGCGTTATCGCTATGACCAGATCATGCGTCTGGGCTGGAAAGTGTTTATTCCGATTACCATTGTTTGGATTGTATTTGTCGGCGGCATGATGCAGACCCCTTGGAAGCATTTGTTCCATTAGGAAGCATTGTTAAAGGCATTTGAGAATAGGCTTTTTAAATTAAAACATGATTAAATCGATTAAACAAACACTTGGAAGTTTGATGCTGTGGGAGCTGCTGAAAGGCATGGCGCTTACAGGTCGTTACTTTTTTGCGCCAAAAATCACGGTGCAATATCCAGAAGAAAATACGCCACAGTCTAATCGCTTCCGTGGTCTGCATGCCTTGCGTCGCTACCCGAACGGTGAAGAACGTTGCATTGCCTGCAAGTTATGTGAGGCTGTGTGCCCTGCAATGGCAATCACTATCGAATCTGAGCAGCGTGAAGACAATACGCGCCGCACGACGCGCTATGACATTGATTTAACAAAATGTATCTTTTGCGGTATGTGTGAAGAGTCATGTCCTGTAGATTCCATCGTGGAAACACGCGTGTTCGATTATCACGGTGAACAGCGCGGCGACTTGCTCTATACCAAGGAAATGCTGCTGGCGGTGGGCGATAAGCACGAAAAACAAATCGCTGCGGATAGAGCGCAAGATAAAAAATTTAGATAGAAAGGCACTGAAATGGAAAATAGGAAAAGTGAGTTGCCAGTTTGTGCAAAACCTCACCTTTCACTTTTTACCTTTCACGGAGTTTAGATGACATTTTTTGGCTTACATTTTCAAGACATCGTTTTTTATACGCTGGCAATCATTCTGCTTATAGCAGGCTTGCGTGTAATTACAACCCGCAACCCTGTTTATGCCGCCCTGTATCTGGTACTGGCATTCTTTACCGCAGCTGGCATCTGGCTGCTGCTTGAAGCAGAGTTCCTGGCAATTGCACTGGTACTGGTATATGTGGGTGCGGTGATGGTGCTGTTCCTGTTTGTGGTGATGATGCTGGATATCAACCTGGATAGGTTGCGTGAAGGTTTCTGGAAAGCTTTGCCGGTTGCATTGCCAGTGGGCGGCCTGATGGCAGTTGAAATGGTGATGATTGTCGGTGTGCGTAACTTCGGTGCGGACAAAGTCGCTGCACCGGCACCACATCCTGCGGATTACAGCAACACGGCTGAACTTGGTCGCGTGCTTTATACCGATTACTTGCTTGCATTCGAGCTTGCATCGGTTGTGTTGCTGGTGGCAATTGTTGCAGCTATCGCGCTTACCTTGCGTGAGCGCAGGGAAAGCAAGTCGATGGATCCGGCCAAGCAGGTATTGGTTAAAAAGGCTGATCGTATCCGTATCGTGAAAATGCAGGCTGAAGTTGAAAAGACAGAAGTGTCAGACAGTGCCGGACAAGCCGATGCTAAGGAGACAAAATAATGGTTGGTTTATCTCATTACCTGATACTTGGGTCATTGCTGTTTGCAATCAGTGTGGTCGGAATTTTTCTGAACCGTAAGAACGTGATTATTTTGCTGATGGCGATTGAGTTGATGCTGTTGGCAGTTAACCTTAATTTCATCGCTTTTTCGCATTATCTGCATGATATCGCCGGTCAGGTGTTCGTGTTTTTTATTCTGACTGTTGCTGCTGCTGAATCTGCAATCGGTTTGGCAATTTTGGTGGTGTTATTCAGAAATCTGCGCACGATTAATGTTGACGATCTGGACGCATTAAAAGGCTAGCATTAAAAGGCTGGATTAATTTAAAGGATAAGTATTTAGCATGACCATGCAGCAAATCTACCTGGCAATTCCCTTACTGCCCTTGTTGGCGGCGATTATTATTGGCTTATTCGGCAAAGTCTTGCCGCGTGCCGCAGCACATGTTGTGACCATCACGGGTGTGGCGATATCGTTCGCCTTGTCAGCCTATGTTCTCAATCACTCGATGACGAGCGCCCCTTATAACGAAACGGTGTATTCCTGGCTGAAGAGCGGGAACTTTTCGTTTGAGATCGGTTTCCTGATTGATCGCCTGAGTGCCATGATGATGGTGGTCGTTACATTTGTATCGCTGATGGTGCATATCTACACGATCGGCTACATGGCTGAAGATAAAGGCTATGCACGTTTCTTCAGTTACATCTCATTATTTACTTTCTCCATGCTGATGCTGGTCATGAGTAACAACTTCATGCAGTTGTTCTTTGGCTGGGAAGCAGTGGGCCTGGTTTCATATCTCCTGATCGGCTTCTGGTACACACGCCCAACAGCCATTTACGCGAATCTGAAAGCATTTCTGGTGAACCGTGTCGGTGACTTTGGTTTTCTGCTCGGTATTGGTCTGGTGCTGTTCCATTTTGGCAGCCTGGATTATGCGGCCGTATTCTCAGTGGCGCCGCAAATGGCGGATACTAAAATCAACCTGATTGGTAATGCTTCATGGTCTTTGATGACTGTGACCTGTATTTTGCTGTTTATCGGTGCGATGGGTAAATCAGCACAAGTACCATTACACGTATGGTTGCCAGATTCAATGGAAGGTCCAACACCAATTTCAGCACTGATTCACGCAGCGACCATGGTGACAGCCGGTATCTTTATGGTGGCGCGCATGTCACCACTGTTTGAACTGTCATCTACTGCACTGTCTTTTGTACTGATCATCGGCAGTATCACCGCACTGTTTATGGGATTCCTGGGTGTCATTCAGAATGACATCAAGCGTGTAGTGGCATACTCAACATTGTCACAATTAGGCTATATGACAGTTGCTTTAGGTGCTTCAGCTTACTCGGTCGCGATATTTCACCTGATGACCCATGCATTCTTTAAAGCCTTGTTGTTCCTGGGTGCTGGTGCGGTGATCATGGGGATGCATCATGATCAGGATATCCGCAACATGGGTAACCTCAAGAAATACATGCCAGTGACATGGATTACCTCGCTGATTGGTTCGCTTGCACTGATTGGTACACCATTCCTGTCCGGTTTCTATTCAAAAGACAGTATCATCGAGGCTGCTAAATTCTCAACCATTACCGGTAGCGGCTTTGCTTATTTTGCAGTGCTGGCTGGCGTGTTTGTGACAGCGTTCTACAGCTTCCGTATGTATTTCCTTGTATTCCACGGCAAAGAGAAGTGGCGCGGAGCGCATCAAGCTGACCATGGACATGATGCACACCATGTTGATACACACCAAGATGACGCGCATCAGGAAGATGTGCATCATGACGACGAGCATGCACATCACCATGGCCTAAGTCCGACAGATGATCCGCATGAGCCTGGCTGGGTAGTGAAGTTGCCTTTGATTCTTCTGGCAATCCCATCATTGGCAGTCGGTTATTTCGCAATTGAGCCTATGTTGTATGGCGAGTTCTTTAAAGGCGTGATTTTCGTTGATGCTGCCGCACATCCTGCGATGCATGAACTGACGCACCATTGGCATACCATATTCCATAGTCCTGCAGGGATGGCGATACATGGTTTGATGACGCTGCCATTTGCACTGGCTTTGTCAGGAGTGGTGCTGGCATGGTTCTTCTACATGAAGCGTCCGGATATCCCGGCAGCAATTCAGCAGCGTTTTGTGACAATCAATCGCATATTAGAGAACAAATACGGGTTTGATAGCTTTAATGACCGCGTTTTTGCAGCAGGCTCACGCTTTATCGGCAGCAAGCTGTGGCATATTGGCGATATCAAAATCATCGATGGTGCCTTGGTTAACGGCACGGCTAATCTGATTGGAAAACTATCCGGCGTAGTACGTAAGCTGCAATCAGGCCTCATCTACCACTACGCGTTCGCGATGATTATTGGCGTGTTTTTCATGCTTTCATTCTATTCGCTCAAATTTTAAGTACACAAATTTTAAGTAAAGTACAAAAAGAAAATGGTTGAATATTTTACCCAGCATATTTTAAGTTTCGCCATATGGCTGCCTGTTTTGGCAGGCATATTGGTGCTGATGACTGCAAATGAAAGCAAACCTGATGCAACACGCTGGCTTGCATTAGCTGGCAGTATTGCCAGTTTTGCAGTCACGATTCCACTTTATACCCATTTTAATTTTGCTGATGGCGGTTTTCAGTTTCAGGAAGGTTTTCAGTGGATATCAAGTTTTAACATCAATTACCACTTGGGCGCCGATGGTATCGCGGTGCCTTTGATATTGCTGACGAGTTTTACCACGGTCATTGTGGTAATCGCTGCCTGGGAAGTGATTGAGAAACGCGTTGCGCAGTATATGGCCTCTTTCCTGATCATGAGTGGTTTGATGATTGGTGTGTTCAGTGCGCTGGATGCGATTCTGTACTATGTGTTCTGGGAGGCGATGCTGATCCCAATGTTCCTGGTGATTGGTATCTGGGGCGGTCCGAACCGCGTCTATGCAACGGTTAAGTTTTTCCTGTATACCTTGCTGGGTTCCTTATTGATGCTGGTCGCGTTTATCTATCTGTATCATCAGACAGGTAGCTTTGAAATCGTGGATTATTATAAATTCCAGATGCCGATGAATGTTCAGGTGCTGATTTTCTTGGCATTTTTTGCTGCATTTGCCGTCAAAATCCCGATGTGGCCGGTACATACCTGGTTGCCTGATGCACACGTGGAAGCCCCTACAGGCGGTTCTGTCGTGTTGGCGGCGATTGCATTGAAACTGGGTGGTTATAGTTTCCTGCGTTTTGCGATGCCGATTGCACCTGATGCAGCGCATTACTTATCAGGCTTCATGATCACGCTTTCATTGATCGCAATCGTTTATATTGCATTGGTGGCATTGGTTCAGAAAGACATGAAGAAACTGATTGCCTACTCATCAATTTCACACATGGGCTTTGTGACTTTAGGCTTCTTCATTTTCAATAATCTGGGTCTCGAAGGGGCGATGGTGCAGATGGTTTCGCACGGCTTTATCTCTGCTGCGATGTTCCTGTGTGTCGGCGTGTTGTATGACCGTGTACATAGCCGCCAGATTGATGCATACGGTGGCGTGGCCAATACCATGCCTGCTTTTGCCGCGTTCGCAGTGCTGTTTGCGATGGCGAACAGCGGATTACCTGGCACCTCCGGTTTCGTCGGCGAGTTTATGGTGATTCTTGGCGCGATTCAGGTGAATTTCTGGTACGCATTCCTGGCATCGTTCACTTTGATTTTTGGCGCGGCTTATACCTTGTGGATGGTAAAACGTGTGTTTTACGGTGAAGTTACGAATGAGAATGTCGCAGCACTCAAAGACCTCAATAAGCGTGAGTTCCTGATTTTAGCGATACTGGCATTATTGGTACTGGCTTTAGGTATCTATCCGCAGCCACTGACCGATATGACGAACGCAACTGTCACACAGCTCCTTTCACATTTAGCACAAAGTAAACTAGGCGCAGGTCTCTAGTTAATACAGGTTTATAAGTCATGGAAAATATACGTTACGACCTCATCACCGCTTTGCCTGAAATGATTGTTTTAGGCATGGCGATGCTCATTTTGTTGGCAGACCTGTTTTTAAAACAATCTAACCGTATTGTGATTTATGTGTTGGCGCAACTGACCTTGTTAGCGTCTGCCTACGCAACTTTCACGACACATACGCCTAGCGTAGGTTACGCATTCACCGGCGCGTTTGTCGATGACACGATGTCCGATGTGATCAAGCTGATGATTTATCTGGGCACATCGCTGATATTTGTGTATTCAAGACAATATCTTCAGGTGCGGAATATGTTCCGTGGTGAGTTTTATGCCTTGGTGCTGTTCTCCGTGGTTGGCATGATGATCATGGCTTCTGGCCAAAGTATGTTGACGCTGTATGTTGGCCTTGAGTTGCTGTCATTAAGCTTGTACGCATTGGTTGCGATCGATCGTGACAATGCGCGCGCAACGGAAGCTGCCATGAAATATTTCGTACTGGGCGCGCTGGCCTCCGGTATGCTGTTGTACGGGATGAGCATGATCTATGGCATGACCGGCAGCCTGAATATCTCTGATATTAAAAATGCATTGATGGGTGGCGCAGGGCTGCATTCTGTCATGATTCTGGGTCTGGTATTCATTGTTGCAGGGTTGGCTTTCAAACTTGGCGCGGTACCTTTCCAGATGTGGGTGCCTGATGTTTACGAAGGCTCTCCAACTGCCATGACCATGCTGATTAGCTCAGTGCCTAAATTGGCCGCCTTCGCTTTCATCATCCGTATCCTGGTGCAGGGTTTGGAAACGCTGGCGGTCGACTGGCAACAAATGCTGATGATCATGGCAGTGCTATCTATCATCATTGGTAACGTGACTGCGATTGCGCAAACCAATTTAAAACGTATGCTGGCTTACTCTACCATTTCGCACGTAGGCTTTGTGCTGTTTGGTTTGATGAGCGCCAGTATCAATGGTTACGTTTCTGCATTCTTCTATATCACCAGTTACGTGTTAATGACACTGGCCGGTTTCGGCATCATTTTGCTGCTGTCACGCAAGGGGTTTGAAGCAGAAAACCTGGCCGACCTTAAAGGGTTAAACCAACGCAGTCCGTGGCATGCATTTTTGATGCTGATCGTGATGTTCAGTATGGCAGGTGTCCCACCTACATTAGGATTCTATGCAAAATTCACAGTATTGCAGGCTGCATTGCAGGCAGGCTTCTTGTGGCTGGTAGTATTTGCCGTGTTAATGGCTGTGATTGGCGCCTTTTACTACCTGCGTGTGATCAAGCACATGTATTTTGATGAACCACAAGATACTCATCCTATTCAGGCACCGTTTGATATGCGTGTCGTATTGAGCGTGAATGCGCTGGCACTGTTGGTGATTGGTTTGATGCCACAGGGCTTGATGAGCCTTTGTGCGTACGCTGTCATAAGAAGCTTAAGCTAAGGCTTTTAAATGGCTAATCAGGCATTGGTGGAATTTGTATTACTGGGACTCGCATTTTTTGCAGCGAACCTGCCTTGGTTTTCAAACCGGTTGTTTTATCTGATCCCGCTCAAACGTGAAGGCCAGCTAGTAGAGAGCAAACACCTTGGATGGTGTTTGTTAGAGTTGCTGGCTTTGTATTTTGTGGTGGGATCACTGGCCTGGTACGCAGAGAAGTCTACCTTTGGTCAAACTGCACCGCAGGGGTGGGAGTTCTATTCGGTGACGGCTTGTATATTTCTAGTGTTTGCTTTCCCCGGATTTGTCTACCGCGTGCTGTGGAAAAGAACGATCTAGACCTACCTGTTACAGTGCACCTGCCTGTTGCAGTGCTTAGTTGCGCTCTTTTTGTTAAACATCATTAATCTCTCATAATTTCAGTCGTATCGCATACCCTTGTCAGGGTACGATCGATTCAAGTCATTTGCTTATTTCTACTTTTTATTCAAAAATAGCTTCTGAATTGATAAGCGTCTTAATTGATTAAGTTAAGCCCAATCGATTCAAAAGCAGTTAACGCCACTTGGTTTGATTTAATGTAGATTTATTAGCGTCGAAAGGTCTGGCATGCGCTTAGATAATGAACGTGAAAGTAGTAACGTAGAAGACAGGCGAGGGGGCGGTGGCTTACCGGTCAGTGGTAAGGGAATTGGCCTGGGTACAATTGCTCTGGCACTCGTTGCGATGTATTTTGGGGTTGACCCATCCGTTGTTCTGAATATTGGGCAGGGTTTGCAGCAAAATGCGCCAGCAGAGACTCAGTCTATCCCAACAGATGACCCGATGGCTAAGTTCGTCGCTAAGGTGCTGGCAAGTACCGAAGATACCTGGGGCGTTATTTTCCAAAATGCGGGGCATACGTATCCTGCACCCAAGCTGGTTTTGTTTACCGGTCAAACGCCAACCGCATGCGGTTCAGGACAGGCCGCGATGGGGCCATTCTACTGCCCGGGCGACCAGAAGGTCTATATCGATCTGGGTTTTTATCATGAGATGAAAACACGTTTTAATGCGCCAGGTGATTTTGCGCAGGCGTATGTAATCGCACACGAGGTTGGTCACCATATCCAGCATTTGATGGGCACTTCAGATAAAGTGCAGCAGGCAAGGCAGCATGCAAGTTCCGAAGCGCAGGCTAATCAATATTCCGTCAGGCTGGAGCTGCAGGCAGATTGCTATGCAGGTGTATGGGCTAACCATGCGGATGGGAGCAACCGTATCTTGGAGGCGGGCGATGTGGAAGAGGCGATGACCGCTGCCGCTGCAATCGGTGATGATGCTTTGCAAAAACAGGCACAGGGCTATGCCGTTCCAGATAGTTTTACTCACGGCACTTCACAGCAGCGTATGCGTTGGTTTAATGTGGGTTTAAGCACAGGCGATATCAAGCGGTGTGATACTTTCAGTGTTGCGTCGCTGTAAATATGGATATAGATCTAACTGAGCACTGTATCAATTCAGAGACTGTCGCCGCTGGCGGCATGCTGACTGTCAAACGCGACTTAGTCCGGCTGCCTAACGGTAACACGAGCCATCGTGAGTATGTGATGCATCCTGGCGCAGTGGTAGTAGTGCCACTGTTACCTAATGGGAATGTCGTGCTGGAGAAACAGTTCAGGTATGCTTTGCACCGGGTGTTTATCGAGTTGCCGGCAGGGAAAATCGATGCGGATGAAGATGTGCTGCATACCGGTCAGCGTGAATTGCTGGAAGAAACCGGCTATAGCGCTTCTCATTGGGTGAAGTTGGGACATCAACACCCATGTATTGGATATTCGGACGAAGTGATTCATATCTATTTGGCGACTGGTCTAACTGCAGGCACGCACCGGCCTGATGACGATGAAGCGCTGGAAGTGTTCGATGTGGGCTTTAACGATTGTTTAGCCATGATTCAGAATGGCGAGATCAGTGATGGAAAAACAATCATTGCCTTATTGCTGGCAGAAAAGTACTTGCAAAAACATGACTATTTGCCCAACGAGTAAAGTGCTGATTGTTGGCTGCGGTGACCTGGGTTTGGCCATTGCGAAGCCGTTGCTTGCGTCTGGTATCGAAGTGACTGGTGTCAGGCGCACTGCACAGCAGGTCGACGGCATGGAAATGATCCAGGCTGATGTTAGTCAGCCTGCAACATTAGCGGTGCTTGAAGCTATCCGGCCGGAAATCATCATCTACTGTGTCGCAGCGCATGCGCAGAGTGATGAGGCTTATCAATCTGCTTACGTGGATGGCTTGCGCAATGTATTGGCGACTCAGGAGCATAATCAGAATTTGAAGCACGTGTTCTTTGTTTCCAGCACACGTGTTTATGGTCAGGCTACAGAAGCATTGCTCGATGAGTCTGTTGAGGCGATTCCTGCGGATTTTGGCGGTGAACGCTTGCTGGAGGCAGAGCGCCTGCTTCAGCTGCTGCGCTGTGGGGGCACGGCATTGCGTCTGTCTGGCATCTATGGCCCTGGCAGACTGCGCATGATCAATCTGGCACAACAGCCGGCAAGCTGGCCTGGCCATAATGGCTGGAGCAATCGAATTCATCGCGATGATGCCGCAGCTTTTATTGTGTTTCTGGTGAAGCAGGTGATGGCTGGGTTGAGGCTTGAGTCTTGCTACATTGTGACTGACTCCATGCCCGTTACGCAGCATGAAGTGCTGCATTGGATTGCCGCAGAAATTGGGGTGAAAGCCGCGGGTACCATGCCATTGGTGCAGGGGGGTATGCGTTTAAGTAATCGCAGAATGCTGGCGACAGGCTTTAAACTTGGATACCCGGATTATCAAGCCGGTTATGCATCATTATTATTGAATGACTACGCGGAATAAATGAAGTTAAGTATTAAACATATATTTTTTCTATCATTGCTCTCTATTGCGCAGCACTCGAACTTGGCTATTGCGCAGGAGCCGTTCCCGGTTTGGCTTGATGGCATCAGGGCAGATGCCAGAACATCGGGCATATCGGATCAAACAGTCAATACTGTCATTGACCATGTGCAGCTTGTGCCTGATGTCATTCAATTAGATCATTCCCAACCAGAGTTTATCAGTCCATTTTTAAGCTATTACTACCAGCGTGTGGATGCAGCCAAGATTATGAAGGGTCGTGCGCTGTTAGCCGAACATCATGCATTGCTGAACCAGCTGGAGGTGCAGTATGGGGTGCCGAAAACGTTATTGCTGGCATTTTGGGGAATGGAGACCCACTATGGGGCTAACAAAGGCAATCTCGATACGTTATCCGCGCTTGCAACGCTGGCTTACGATGGCCGGCGTGCGGCGTTTTTTCGCAGCCAATTATTGGATGCCATGCGCATGATCGATGCTGGCTACGTTGATGTTGCCGAATTTCGCGGTTCTTGGGCGGGTGCGTTCGGGCACATGCAATTCATGCCAACCACTTTTATGTTGTATGCCGTAGATGGCGATCAGGACGGTAAGATCGATGTGGCTAATTCCATGCCTGATGCGTTTGCCTCGGCAGCGAAGTATTTGTCTCAGGTGGGCTGGCGCGTCAGTGAGCCGGCCATGATCGAGGTGCAGTTGCCCGCAGAGTTTGCCTGGCAGGAAGCACAGCTTTCAGTGAGAAAAACGATGGAAGAGTGGACGCAACTGGGTGTGCGCGCATTACAGATGGAGAGTAATTCAGCCGACAGGCACTTGATGAATGTGTATCCGGTGAGCGAAGTTGCAGCATCAAAGTCTACGGTATCAAAATCTACAGATAAACAAACAGATAAGCGATCTCGCTACTTAAAATCTGCAAAATGGAAATCTGCTAAAAAGGCAAAAAATAGAAAGCCGGTACAGCAGGTGTCTTATGTGCCGCAAACCAAAGTGGATAGCACGGTCACGCTATTGGCAGAGCTGCCGGATGTCACGGGGCAGGCGGCAATCCTACTGCCGCAAGGCTGGCGAGGCCCGGCGTTCATGGTGTTTGATAATTTCGACGTTATTATGGACTGGAACCGTTCTGTCAATTATGCGCTTTCCGTGGCGCAGCTGGCCAAGCGCATCGACCAGCAGTCACGCATTATTGGCGGGCAGCTGGCCGAGCAGGGTGCGCTGAGTTTCGAGCAGATGATGGCGTTGCAAAAGGCGCTGAATGCCAGAGGATTTGATGCGGGCATGCCTGATGGTTTGCCTGGATTGAAAACCCAGGATGCTATTCGCGCGTATCAGTTGTCACAGCAACTGCCCGCGGATGGCTATGCCAGCCCGACACTTTATAATAGATTAATACCCGAATTAATATCCGAACAGTAGCTCAAACTCGACTTTCATAGAGGATTACGTTTGCGCCTGGTGCCACAATCAGCTAAAATCGCACTCTGTTTTGAAAAGCCGGCTTTTAGACGGCATCTCAAAAATATAGGCGGTTAGCTCAGTTGGTTAGAGCGCTTGGTCGACATCCAAGAGGTCAGCAGTTCGAATCTGCTACTGCCTACCAAACTACATTCATCAGAAAGCCGCACTTTGGTAAAGTGTGGCTTTTTTGTTGCCCAAAAATACTCCCCATTCCTGTTAAACATTGACGAATTTTTGAATGATGTTGTTGATGTTTTGTCTTATTGCTGTGTCTGAAATCCAAATAATTTTATTAACCATCTGATTGTAAAGTGATATTTGTCTTGGTATGGGTTTTGCTCCTATAGAGTAGGATCAATTTGAATTTGGTTTTACTTTGAATTGGTAACGTAAATCATGGTTTGTAATGTAAGGATTAATGCATGACACATACATCTTATAGTACCGAGTGGAATAGTATCGCTCATTTAAAACCCCAATTGACTATTACTGTGAGTGTAAGCCGCGAATTCAAACATGGTGAGTTCTGTTATGTATTGACAGAATCAAACACTCGCCATAAGCATGTTGTGAACACTGCGGCCTATCAGTTTGTCGGTAGATGCAATGGTTTGAATACAGTGCAGCAGATATGGGATGATATGCAACGTGTTAAGGATGAAGCCATGGTGACTCAACAGGAAATCGTGGCATTGCTGGATCAATTGCATGGACTTGATTTATTGCAATTGGATTGCACCGACAATTCGAAGACTGCCACGTCCATTGGTAAAAGTTCCCCTGGCTATATGCTCAGGTTGATGGCACCCCTGTCATTTTTATCTGCTATCTTTGCCCGCAGGTAATACGGGCATTACTGCAGTGCGCTGGTGTAAATGTAGATAAAGTAAATATGCACTAACGCGGTAGCTAACGTAACAAAAGATGATGCGATATGCAGGTTGAGTGTGACGTTTCTCAGGCGGGGTGAAATGTAGCCTTTAAGCACCAATAGCCCTGCGCCGGTTATGACGGTTAAATATAATAATAAATGCAGTATGACTAAATAGCCGGAAGGCAGCTTGGTTATGTGAATGATATTCAGCATAAGAAAACTCATGCCCAATGATGCATGAATGACATTCAGGCTGAACATGCTGATGCTACTGGATAACATTTTTTTGATGGGCTGAAACGATACCAGCAGCAGTAGTATGGTCAGTTGTAGATACCCGGTAATTTGCATAAAGGTATCCGAGTTAGGGTAGTTGGGTAATCGTACACTTGCCGGCATGATCAAAAGACCCATGTAGGTGAGTAGAGCCAAGCCTGCGGCGCTGCATGATATGAATCGCCACTAGTTTACTAGACGCCTTAGAGCCGTAATAATGGCAACTAAAGAAAGGCGACAAATGAGCGGTAAACGTTATCCAGAAGAATTCAAATTAGCAGCAGTCCGTCAGATCACAGAAGGCGGATATACAGTCTCCGATGT
>Ga0209253_10002559_pt1 | contig 16106 bp, 14 predicted proteins | sample FrelakmetBRP12BR_FD_187145 | JGI IMG/M metagenome (GOLD analysis project Ga0209253, IMG submission 187145) | Freshwater lake sediment microbial communities from the University of Notre Dame, USA, for methane emissions studies - BRP12 BR (SPAdes)... | ecosystem: Environmental > Aquatic >...
AGCGGCGGTTGCTCGACCGGCCGGATCGCGGCCGAGACCTCGGCGGCCTCGCGCCGGGAGAGGTGGAAGTATCGAGGCAGGATCTCGAGGGAATTCTCCACGGTGAGCACCTTCGCGAGTTCGACGATACTGGTCAGGCAAAGTCGACCGTCTCGCAGCGGCTGAACCAGCTCGGGGTGCTTCTGGATCAACCAGGCTGCGACCTTCCGGTAATGGGCGGCTCCCATCGACAGTCCAAGGTCTCGATGCAGGAACCAGAAGAGGTTCGCGTATCCCAGATCGGCCCAAGCCCGCTGTCGGTCAAAGTCGGCGAGGGCGACGAGGAAATCGGCCATGGCGCCGCGGTCCCTGGAAAGGAGCTCGGCCAGGCGATCGGCGAGGGCGCGCGGGGTATCCATGCGTTCAGTATCGCATCTGGCCCTGACGTCGAGCCCTGACATCGCTTGCGAAGGGAAAACGAGCAAACACGGTGGCCATTCGGCGACGCTCCACCAGGTCCCCGTGATCCCCCCGATGATCTAGACTCCCATCTCCATGACCGCCCTCGCCCGCTTCCGGTCGCCGGTCGGCACCCTCTCGGTGGAGGCCACCGACGCAGGAGTCTGCAGCATCGCCTTCGGCGGCCGCCACGGCGTGCGCCCCCCCATCAGCAAGCAGACCCGGCACAACCTGGAGGCCGGGCTCCAGGCGCTGGCCGACTACTTCTCTGGACAACCGCCCCTGCTGCCGCCCCTCGACCTGCACGGCACCGAGCACCAGCTCATCGTCTGGGAGGCACTCCGGGCCATCCCCTGGGGCGAGGTCGTGACTTACGGTGAACTGGCCCGCCGCATCGGCTCCCGCGGCGCCCGCGCCGTCGGAAACGCCAACGGCAAGAACCCCGTCGCCATCCTGCTCCCGTGCCACCGGGTGGTCGCCGCCGGGGGGCACCTGGGCGGGTACGCCGGCGGAATCGAGAAGAAGGCCTGGCTGCTCGCCCACGAGGCCGCCCACGGTCCGGCGCTTCGGCCGCTGGGCCCACCCCGCCACGTCTGAGAAACCCGTGCGCGCGGCCGTCGTCCTCCTCTCCGCCTTCCTCGCCGCCCCCCCTTCCTCGACCCTCATCGTCGAGGTCGAGGGGCTGAAGGACGACAAGGGCAAGCTCCACGCCTCGCTCTACGCCTCGGAGGACGGCTTCCCCACGAAGCCGGAGAAGGCCCTCCGCCATGTGGACGTCCCCATCGTCGCCGGCAAGGCGCGCGTCGTCTTCGAGGGGCTCCCGCCGGGCGGATACGCCGTGGCCGCCTACCACGACGAGAACGGCGACGGGAAGCTCGACACCGGCTTCCTGGGGATCCCCACCGAGGGGCTCGCCTCGTCGAACGACGCCAAGGGTTTCATGGGACCGCCCAGCTTCGAGAAGGCGCGCGTCGAGGTCGCTCCCGGCGAGAACCGCATCGTGATGCACGTCGCCTACTGAAAGTGGATGCCGGGACGAGGACGGAAGGCCCGCCTACGGGCGCGGCCGGTAGTGCTTGGCGAAGTCGAGGAACAGGTCGCTCGGGGTCTGGTCGAATCCCAGCGGCTGCATGAGCAGCAGCCACCCGACCAGCAGCGCCCGCGCCGTGGAGGCCGCGCGCGCTCCCTGCACCCCCACCGCCATGGGCGCGAAGAGCAGCACCGCCCCGTGCCACCAGTCGTAGATGTCGGTCAGCGCGAGGCCCAGCCCGGCCAGCACCAGCCCCGCGACCATCGCGCCGCCGTACCACCAGGCCGCCGCGGCGGCAGCCAGGCTCGTCGCCACCACCGCCCAGAACCTGGCCCCGGCCCCGATCACGCCCAGTGAAGGATGCAAGGTGTCAAGGTAAGCCTTCGTCGCCGGCCACTGGAGCAGGAAGGTCCCCACCACCACGGCGCCGGCCACCGCGACCACCGCCGCCGCTCCCCAGGGCCGCTCCCCGCGCGGCGCCCGCACGGCCTGCCAGAGCGCGACCACGCCCACCGGCACGAGCGCCACCGCCCGGAAGTGCAGCAACCCGGCCGCGGCCAGCCAGAGGAGCGCCGGGCCGGGGCGGCGCCGGTGGAGCGCCAGCATGGCCATGGCGCCGGCCCCGATGAAGGCCGGGTCGTAGAACCCCTGCAGCGCCAGGCGAACCAGGTAGATCCAGGCGATCACCCCGACCACGGCGCGCGCCCCCGACGGCGTCTCGGCGAGCAGCGTGAAGACGGCCAGCATCGCGAGGTGCGCCAGCAAGAGCATCCACAGCACGCCGACCCGGCCGAAGGTCTCCTGGCTCATGGGCACGAAGCGCCCGACGAGCGACGTGGGCAGGAAGATCGCGAACATGCCGGGCGGGTAGTTGACCGGCATCTGGGGCCAGGCGCCGGTCTCGTGGGGATACGGCACGCCGCGCGACGACTCGGCGAGCGGCAGCCGGTAGGCCTCGAGCCCCCGGTGCAGGAATACCCAGGTGGCGTGCGCGTGGTGGAGGTGGTCGGTGTAGCCCGCCGACAGGTCGCCGTACGGGCTCGTGTTGGTGAGCGGGACGAGCGCGGTGAGCCCCAGGGAGACGGCGACCAGCGCGACGAGCGCGCGGCGCGGCGGCTTCTCCATGGATCAGATCCGCTCGGCGCTCACCAGCATGTTGTCGCCCAGGTTCACCGGCACCGGCCAGCCGGTCGGGACCACCCGGGAGAGCGCGCGAGCCAGGGACGACAGGGCCGGGAAGCTCGCCCCGATCTTGCGGAGCAGGTAGCCGGCCGAGACCGTGTGACTGTAGGTCGAGATCCCGGTGACGCGAAACCCCGCCTCCTCGAGCAGCGCCGAGATGGTGGGCCGGTCGAAGTAGACGAGATGCATGTCCATGAGCCAGGGCCAGCGCGCGCCCAGCATCCGCGCCACCAGGCTGCCGGTGTCGATGGTGGAGAGGTAGAGCCGGCCGCCCGGGACGAGCAGCATCCGGGCCGCGGCCAGCTCCTCCCGCGGATCGGGAAGGTGCTCGACCACGTCCCACATCGTGAGCAACTCGTATCGCTCCGCCGTGTTGGCGAGGACCTCGAGCGGCTCGGAATGGACGGAGAAGCCCTGGGCCCGGGCGTGGGTGGCGGCCCAGCGCGACAGCTCCAGCCCCTCGACCCGGAAGCCACGCTCCCGCGCCACCTCCAGGAAGTATCCGCAGTAGGCACCGACGTCGAGGAGGCGGCGCCCGGCGGCCGGCCCGAGCGCCCGGATCACGTTCCGGAAGGTGAGGATGCGATTCTCCCGTTCGGACATGTAGAGCGGGTCGATCACGCCGGCGTAGGCGGCCTCCAGATCCTCGGCCGCGGGCATGGGCCACTGGAAGAGCAGCCCGCAGTCGTTGCAGCCGTAGATGGGCGGGTGGTGCCTGTGGCCGAAGCTGGTGCAGCGCCAGGCGCCGGCATCGAGCCGGGCCAGCTCCCCGCGGGCCGGGAAGCGAAGCGACAGGCGCGAGTCGCCGCAGAGCAGGCAGCGGTCCGGAACGGGCGCGAGCGCGCGCGCGGGTTCCCGGGCGATGGCGTTGGATTCCCTCACGAGGGGCGACCTCATAACACCGCCGCCTCGCCCCGCCAAGCGCTCTGGCCGCGCCCCGCCAGGCGGGCTTGCCGCCCCGCTCCCTGCTAGAATCCCCCCAGGAGGTCGTTCATGACGAAGGTGCTCGCGATGATCCTGGCCGGCGGCGAGGGGCGAAGGCTCGACCCGCTCACCCGCGAACGCGCCAAGCCGGCCGTCCCCTTCGGCGGCCGCTATCGCATCATCGACTTCGTCCTCTCCAACTTCGCCAACTCCGGCATCGTCCGGATGAAGGTGCTGGTCCAGTACAAGTCGGAGTCCCTCAACACCCACGTGCAGCGGGCCTGGCGGCTCACCTCGCTCCTCAACGAGTACGTGGAGATCGTCCCGGCCCAGATGCGCTACGGGCCGAAGTGGTTCGAGGGCTCGGCCGACGCCATCTACCAGAACCTCAACATCATCACCGACGAGGAGCCCGACTTCACCTTCGTCTTCGGCGCCGACCACGTCTACCGCATGGACGTGCGGCAGATGATGGACTTCCACACGGACAACCAGTCCGACCTGACCGTGGCCGCCATCCCGGTGCCGCGCGCCCTGGCCTCCGAGTGCGGCATCATCGAGATGGCCCCCGACGGCCGGATGATCGGCTTCGTCGAGAAGCCCAAGCCGGGGACCGAGAAGACCATGCCCGGCGACGACACCCGCTGCCTGGCCTCGATGGGCAACTACCTCTTCACCACCGACTCGCTGGTCCAGGAGATCGTGCGCGACGCCGGCGACGAGGCCTCGGCTCACGACTTCGGGAAGTCCATCGTCACCTCGATGCACACCCGCAAGCGGGTCTTCGTCTACGACTTCATGACCAACATCGTGCCCGGCCAGTCGGAGAAGGAGCGTGGCTACTGGCGCGACGTGGGAAGCCTGGACGCCTACTACCAGTCCAACATGGACCTGGTGGACGTGGACCCGGTCTTCTCCCTCTACAACTTCGAGTGGCCGATATTCACCATTCGTTACAACTACCCCCCGGCCAAGTTCGTCTTCAACAACGCGAAGGAGAACCGCGTCGGTCACGCCACCGACTCGCTCATCTCGGAGGGATGCATCATCTCCGGCGGCCACGTTCACCACTCCATCCTCTCCCCGCGCGTGCGCATCAACAGCTACAGCCACGTGGAGGGCGCCATCCTCTTCGAGGACGTGACGGTGGGCCGCCACTGCAAGATCCGGCGCGCCATCATCGACAAGCACGTCACCATCCCGCCCGGCACCGTCATCGGATACGACCCGGAGGAGGACAAGGCTCGCTTCCAGGTGACCGAGAGCGGCATCGTGGTCATCCCGAAGGGCATGCGGATCGAGCCGAAGGGGTAGATCTCGATTACAACGAGGGGGATGCCCACCCTCCTCGCGCTCCTCTGCGGCGCCTCGCTCGCCGCCGCTTCCCAGGCCGTTCCCGCCATCCCGTTCCAGCAGTTCACCCTGCCGAACGGGCTCCACGTCATCCTCTCCGAGGATCACACCGCGCCGCTCGTCGGCGTGGAGATGCTCTACGACGTGGGCTCGAAGGACGAGAAGCCCGGCCGCACCGGCTTCGCCCACCTCTTCGAGCATCTCATGTTCCAGGGGACCGTGAACCTGCCCAAGGGGGAGTCGGACCGGCTCATCGAGGCGGCCGGAGGGTCGTCGAACGGGTCGACCAGCGCCGACCGCACCCAGTACTGGGAGCAGGTCCCGTCCAACGCGCTCGAGCAGATGCTCTTCATCCAGGCGCAGCGAATGGGCGCGCTCCTGCCCACCCTCGACCAGGCCAAGCTCGACAACCAGCGCGAGGTGGTGCGAAACGAGCGGCGCGAGAGCTACGAGATGAAGCCGTACGGGATGGCCTGGAAGGTGCTCCTCGAGAACCTCTGGAACCCCGAGTTCCCCTACCACTGGCAGACCATCGGTTCGCACGAGGACCTGCAGGCGGCCTCGCTCGACGACGTGCGCGAGTTCTTCCAGCGCTGGTACGGGCCGGGCAACGCCTCGCTCGCCATCGTGGGGGACATCGATCCCGTGAAGACCCGGGCGCTCGTGGAGAAGCACTTCGGCGGGATCCCGCGGGCCGACCCGCCAAAGCGGGCCACGTCGTTGCCGGTGCCGCTCGCAAAGGAGAAGCAGGTCACCGTGCCGGACGAGGTGCAGCTCCCCCGTCTCTACCTCGCCTGGCAGACGCCGAAGGAACACGCGGACGGCGAGGCCGCGCTCGAGGTGCTCGGCGACGTGCTCGCCACCGGCAAGTCGAGCCGGCTCACGAGGCGCCTCGTCATGGAGGAGCGGATCGCCCAGAACGTCATGGCGGGGCAGCAGTCCCAGGCGCTGGCCGGGATGTTCATGGTGGTGGCCACGCCCAAGCCGGGGGTGAAGCCCGAGCAGATCCAGAAGGTCGTCGAGGAGGAGATCGCCCGCATCGCGAGGGATGGCCCCACTCCGGAGGAGCTCCAGCGGGCCAAGAACCGCATCGAGTCGCAGGTCATCTTCGCGCTGGAGCCGGTGGGAGGGTTCGGGGGGCGAGCGTCGCACCTGAACTCCTACTACTGGGAGACCGGCGACCCCGGCCACCTGGCCAAGGACCTGGAGCGGTTCCGCGCACTGACCGTCGAGGACGTCCGCGCCGCAGCGGCGACCTACCTCGCCACCGACCGGCGCGTGGCGCTCACCGTGGTGCCCCGATGATGCGCGCCCGCGGGTCTATCGCACTCCTCGCCTCGCTGGCCCTCGCCGGCTGCGCCACGGCCGCCACCCGCCCCGACGGGCAGGGTGCTGCAGCCCTCACGGTTCCGCCGCTCGGCGCGCAGGTCGAGCTCCAGCTCCCCGCGCAGCAGAGGTTCACGCTCCCGAACGGCCTCGCCGTCCGGCTCGTCGAATCCCACCGTCTCCCCATCGTCGCGGTGCACCTCGTGATGCTCGAGGGCGGCGCGGCGCGCGACCCGGCCGACCTGCCGGGCGTGGCGAGCTTCACCGCCAGCATGGTCACCGAGGGCACGAAGACCCGTTCGGCCATCCAGCTCTCCGACGAGCTCGGCTTCCTTGGAGCGAGCCTCGGTGCCGGCGCCAGCATGGACGCGGCCTACGTCTCCGGCCACGCCCTCTCTCGCCACCTGCCGAAGCTGCTCGAGTTGCTCGCCGACGTGGCCGAAAATCCTGCCTTCCCGCCCTCCGACTTCGCCCGCGTCCAGGACCAGCGCAAGGTGTCGCTCCTGCAGCAGCGCGACCAGCCCGGCGCCATCGCGTCGAAGACCTTTGGAAAGCTCTTCTGGGGGAGCCACCCGTACGGCCACTGGGCGGGCGGGACGGAGGACTCGGTGGCCCGGACCAAGCGGGAGGATCTGGCCCGGTTCCACGCCGATCACTGGCGCCCCGGAGCGGCCGAGCTCGTGGTGGTTGGCGACGTGGACGCCGTCACGCTCCGCGCCGAGCTCACCAAGGCCTTTGCCGGCTGGAAGGGGAGCGATCCGGCCCGCCCTGCGGCAGCCGAGCTGCCGGTGGCGAAACGGCGCGCCGTGCTGGTGGAGAAGGGCGGCGCCTCCCAGACCTTCCTCATCCTGGGCATGCCGGGCATGGCCCGCGGCAACCCCGACTTCATCGCGGCGCAGGTGCTCTTCGAGGTGCTGGGCGGCGGCTCGTCGTCACGCCTCTTCCGCGACCTGCGCGAGGACAAGGGCTACACCTACGGCCTCTCGGCAAGGGAATCGGCCCTGAAGCTGGGCGGGGTCTCCTCCCTGAGCGGCAGCGTGCGCGCCGACGCCACGGGACAGGCCATTCGAGACCTCCTCGCCCAGGTGAACGCCCTTCGCGACGTGCTGGTGCCGGAGGCGGAACTGGCCGACTCGAAGGACGGCCTCGTCCGCTCGCTCCCCGGCGACTTCGCCACGGTGGCCGCCATTGCCGGCCGGGTCGCCGAGCAGGTGGTCCACGCGCTCCCCGACGACTGGTGGGTCCGTTACCCGGACCGGGTCCGGGCGGTGAGCGCCGCCGACGTCCAGCGGGTCGCCCGCGGCTTCCTGGATCCGGAGAAGCTCTCCACCGTGATGGTGGGCGACGCGGCGGTGGTGAAGCCCCAGCTCGACGGGCTTCCCATCGGCGAGCTGGAGGTGCGCAAGCCGTGAGGAAGCTCGAGAACGAGTTCTCCTGGTCGAAGTCGCGCCACGAGAAGTTCGCGTCGTGCCCTCGCGCCTACTGGTTCCACTACTACGGTTCCTGGGGCGGCTGGGACGCGGCGACCGGGCCGCACACCCGCGAGCTGTACGTGCTGAAGAACCTCTCCTCGCGCTGGCAGTGGGCCGGCTCGGTGGTTCACGAGGCGATCCGCCACATGCTGAACCGCTCCCGCTTCACCGGCGACCGAAAGGCGCTCGATCAGCTCCTCGAGGAGACGCGCCGACGCTCCCGGAGCCAGTTCGCCGGCTCACGCGACAAGAGCTACTGGCGCGACCCCAAGCGCATCCCCGGCCTGGTCGAGCACGAGTATGCCGAGCCTGTGCCCCCCGAGGAGTGGAAGCGGATCTGGGACGAGACCATCGAGGGATCGATCCGGGCCTTCTACGGGAGCCAGACGTTCGATCGCATCCGCGCCATCCCGCCGTCGCGCTGGCTCACCGTGGACGAACTCGACTCCTGGAGCTTCGAGGGGACCAAGGTCTGGGTGGCCATCGATTTCGCCTACCGCGACGAGGACGAACGGGTCCACGTCCTCGACTGGAAGACCGGCAAGGAGCGCGGGGCCGATCACATGCAGGTGGCCCAGTACGCGCTCTACGCGCAGCAGAAGTGGCAGGCGCGGCCCGAGCGGGTGGTCGGAGGGCTCGTCTACCTGGGGCACGGCGCCGACCGTGTGGACGTGGCGGTGGACGCGCCTGCGCTCGAGGCAGCGCAGGCGAGGATGCGGGAGAGCATCGCCGGGATGAAGGCGCAGCTCGACGACCCGCTCCGGAACGCCGCATCGAAGGATCGCTTCCCGCAGATCGAGGACCGGGACGCCTGCAAGCGCTGCCCGTTTCGCCGACCCTGTGGCCGGATGTGAGGGGCGCCTACAGCGCGAAGCCGGCAGCGACCTGTGGCACCCAGTAAGCGCAGACTCCGATGCAGTTCGTGAACACCCGCTCGTAGGCGATGCCGAGAAGCAAGGTCGCCGGCCCCACCTGGGCGAAGGAGAAGCCTCCCCTCGCCCCCCAGGCATCCTGGGGCAGGTAACCGCCGGAGACGAACCAGTGGGCGTAGTAGCCGCCGACGAACGGGACGATGCCGCCGGGCACGGGGAGAAACCAGTCCAGGCCGGGCTTCACCAGGAAGACGGTGGGTGAACTCCCGAAGGCCAGGCCGAGGTCGAGCGAGGGGAGCAGCCCTCCGTACACGAAGTAGCCCACGCCTGCGCCCAGGCTGACTGCCGACTGGCCGTACGCGAAGCTCGCGCCCAGCGTTCCCCAGATCCGAAGCCGCCGAACGGAAAGCTCGGGCACGGCCCCGGGAGCGGGCGGAAGGGCGCCCGGGCGAGCCGGAGGCGCGGGGGAAGCCTCCGGTGGCGCCGAATCCTCCTGCACCTGGGGCGGCGGAGGGATGGGCTGCTGGGGGCCGACGTACTGCGCGTGCACCAGGCCCGGCGGGAGCGAGGTGGCGAACAGGACGATGGCGACCGCGAGACGCATGACGGACAGTCTATCCGCTCACGCGCCCAGGCGTATCTCGATCACCGCGCCGGCTCGACCCGCACGGTCCGAGTGAAGAGGGTCAGGTCGCCCTCCTGAAGCGTCACCGCCCAGGGAGGGCGCGCCGTCGCGACCGCATCCGCCGCCGGAGGAAGTCCGGACGACTGGTCGGCGACCACGATCTCGAACGGCCCCGGCGAGGTGACCTCCATCGCGACCACGATCCCCTCCGGGCCCGCCGGAAGCCGGTAGACCCACCAGCCGCCGTACCAGCGCGCCAGCTTGGACACCGGCAACGGCACCTGGATCCCGTCGAAGGCGAAGGAGCGGACGTTGACCGTGGGTGGAATGGCGATCTGGAGCTCCGGCGCGCCGCGCGGGGAGCGGATCCGGGCTCGCAACCGGACGGCGTCGCCGTCGCGAGAGGTCTCGAGCAGGTCGACCTCCGGTCCGGGAACGGGGAGCGGTGTGGCTTCGGCCTCGAAGGACGGGCGCAGCCTTCCCCAGCCGAAGGCGACCCGGGGGACGAAGCTCGAGAAGGCCGCCGCGGCGCGGACCGGATCGGGCAGCCGCCCGAGATCGGAGTGGGCCAGGATGCGCGCCCGGCCGGTGACGGCATCCTGGTGGAAGTACACGATGATGCGCTCCGGTGAATCGACGTCGGCCACGGGGAGGGCGAGGGCGGCTGCGAGGCCGACCCCGGCGAGCAGGGCCGGAGCCGCCGCCGCCGACAGCCGGGCCCGGAGCGAGAGGCCGCCCGCCAGGGCGGCGAGGGGCAGGGCGGCGAGCGCGATCGTTGCGGCCGCGGCCGGTCCGGCCACGTGGCCCAGCGCCGGGTAGAGGAGCCAGGCCGGAGGCAGGAGCACGAGGCAGCCGGCGAGCATCGTGGCCAGGTCGGCCCCGCCCGGCCAATGCTCACTGTTAGTGAACGACGCCAGGAGCCCGGCGAGTCCGCCGGCCAGCGCGGGCGCGAGGAGCAGGTACGACGTTCCGGGCAAGGTCACCGAGAGCGCGATCGCCAGCACCGAGAAGGCGATCCGGATCCCGCCGCGAAGGCCAGCCGGACCCGCGCGGCCGCCGAGGAGGAGGGCGGGGATCGCTGCGCCGGCGATTCCCGAGAGGAAGAAGGCCGCCACCAGCGGACCGGGCGACGCCACCCAGGGCCGGAAGATCGGATCGAGCCCCATCGCCCGCCCGGCGCCCAGGCCCATGGCAGCCGCGGCCGCCGCACCCAGGGGAACGGCCAGGACTCCGAGTGCAACGCGCCCCGTGCTGGTTCGCGCGCGGCGGACGTCCACGACCGCCGTCGCGAGGGCGAGGAGGAGCGCCGCGATCGCCAGCGGAAGTGCCGCACCCTCGGGGAAGCGAACCACGCCGAGCCCGAGGAGGTCGAACCAGACCGCTTGCCCCTTCGCGCCGTCCGGCGTCGGCTCGGCGAGTCCACGAACGAGCGCCAGCGCGTTCGCCCCCTGGTGCTGCACTGACCGGGGGTCGAGGTGGGCAATGTCGTCCCTCGGCGTGTGGTAGCGGATGGCGCCGTGGACGAAGGCCAGGTTTGCTCCCGGCACGCCGAGACGGCGGAGCACGGTGAGGTCGGTGTCGTTGGGAAGCAGGGAGTAGACCGTCGAGAGGAGCGAGTTCCCCACCGGGTGGGGCGCCCGCTCGGCGAAGCGGCGCACCACCACTTCACCCGGCCCCACGGTCTCGAAGAGCAGGCTCGGGCCGCCGGTGCCGCGCGCCTCCAGGTTGACGATCGCCCCCACCCGCCCGGCCAGCGGGTCGGCCAGGAAGGCCTCGGCGCCCCCCAGTCCAGGCTCCTCGGCGTCGTCGATGAGGAGGATCACGTCGGTTGCCGCTGGCTCGGCCAGGAGCGCGCGCCCGATCTCGAGCGCGATGGCCACGCCCGATCCGTCGTCCGAGGCACCCGGACCGGCGGGGACCGAGTCGTAGTGGACGGAGAGGAGAACGGGCGCTCCGCCTCCGCGCCCGGGCACGCGGGCCACGACGTTCGCCACCGGCATGCAGTGGAGGTAGCGGCCGCAGGTGGTGGTCTCGGCCACCCAGGGCTCGAGGCCGATGTCCCGAAGCTCGGCCAGGATCCGCTCGCGAACGCGCCTGTTCGCCTCCGAGCCGGCCGGATGCGGGACCCCGTCGCCGGCCGCGCCCAGCACGGCGCGCAGCCGCACCATGGCCCGCTCGGCCGAGAATTCGCCGGCCGGGGCCGAGGCAGGGCGGACGGCCGGAGGCTGGAGCCCGAGCCAGGTTGCCGCGAATGCCGCGGCGAGGAGGGCGGCGCCGAGGGAGAGGTAGCGCCCGGGCATCGTGTCGGATTCTCTCACGTCGCCTGCGTGGTCAGGCTCCGTCCTTCTCCTTGCCCCCCTCGACGAGGCCATAGCGCGCCAGCTTCTCGTAGAGCGTGGACCGGTGGAGCCCCGACAGCTCGGCCGCCTTGCCCACCGCGCCCCCGGCCTCGCGCAGGAGATCCTCGAGGTACCTCCGCTCCCATGCGTCCCGGGCGGCACGGTAGCGCCCCTCGCCCGCGATCTCCGCGGCGCGCGCGGCGATCTCCGGGGGGAAGTCGCCAACCGCGAGGTGGTCGCCGCGCGCCAGCAGGAGCGCCCGCTCGAGCGCGTGCTCCAGCTCGCGGACGTTGCCCGGCCAGGCGTGATCGAGCAGCGCGCGCATGGCCTCCGCGTCGGGCATGAGCGGCGGTCGCGACAGGCGCACCGCGTGCTTCTGCACCAGGTGCTCGACGAGCAGCGGGATGTCCTCGCGCCTCTCTCGCAAGGGCGGAAGCCGCATGGGGACGACCCTCAGCCGGTACCAGAGATCCTCGCGGAACTTCCCCTCCTGCACCGCCTTCTTCAAGTCCTCGTTGGTGGCGGCCACCACCCGCACGTTGGCCTTGTGTGCCTTGCGGCTCCCCACCGGGAAGTACTCGCCGTCCTGGAGCACGCGCAGGAGCTTGGGCTGGAGCTGCGGAGGGAGCAGCCCGATCTCGTCGAGGAAGAGCGTCCCGCCCTCGGCCTCGGCGAAGAAGCCGGGGCGCGCCTGGTCGGCGCCGGTGAAGGCCCCCTTCTCGTGGCCGAAGAGCTCCGACTCGGCCAGGTTCTCCGGGATGGCGCTCATGTTGAGCGCCAGGTAGGGGCCCTGGGCGCGGCTGGAGAGGCCGTGGACGATGCGAGCCAGGACGTCCTTTCCGGTGCCGCTCTCTCCCTCGATGAGCACGGGCACGTCGGAGGGAGCGATCCGCTCGGCGATGGAAACCAGCTCCTTCATGGGCTGGCTCCTGCCCACCATTCCCTGGATGGAGAAGGTTCCCGAGAGCTGCTGCTTCAGCTTGCGGTTCTCCCGCCGGAGCGCGCCGTGCTCCCCGGCGTGCTCGACCATGACCTCGAGCTCCTCCGGGTCGAAGGGCTTCTTGAGGTAGTCGAAGGCACCGGCCTTCATGGCCTCCACCGCGGTCTCGACGGTCGCGAAGGCGGTCATGATGATCACGGGGATCTCCGGGACCTTGGCCCGGAAGCGCTTCATTCCCTCCAGCCCGTCGATGCCCGGCATGCGCAGGTCGGTGACGATCACGTCGAACTCGGCCCGGTCGAGCGCCGGCAGCGCGTCGGCCACCGACGCGAAGTCGTACACCTCGAAGCTGCGCCCGAGCGCGCGCTTCACCATCTGTCGCGCCGAGTCGAGGTCGTCGATGACCATCACGCGCAGCTTCATCCCGCCTCCTTGGCCCCTGGGATCCGGATGGCGAAGGTCGCGCCCCCGCCCGCCGGGCTCTCCACCGAGATCGAACCGCCGTGACCCTCCACCGCCTGCCGCACGATGGCGAGCCCCAGCCCGGTGCCCGTGGCCTTGGTGGTGTAGAAGGGCTCGAAGACCTTGGCCCGGGTCTCCTCGTCCATGCCCGGGCCATCGTCCTGGAACCCGACCACGAGATCGGTTCCATCCCGCCGCCCCGAGACCCGGAGCACGCCACCTCCGGGTTGCATGGCCTGGATGGCGTTCACTCCCAGGTTCATGAAGGCCTGGCGCAGCAGTTCCGGGTCGATGCGGACCTCCGGGGCGTCGGGGTCGAAGCGGAACTCGATGGTCACCAGGCCGGTCTTGGCAGCCGGCCCCAGCACCTCCACCACCTCCTGCAGCACGGGCTCGGCCGACTGCACCTGGGCCTTGCCCGGGCGGGCCCGCGCGAAGACCAGGAAGCGCTCCATGAGGGCGGCGGCGCGGATCACCTCGCGCTTCACCGCCTCGAGGTCGGGCCGGTTGGGGTGGTGATCGGGCAGCTCGCGCAGGGCCACGGCGTTGAAGCCGCGAATCACGTTCAGTGAATTGCCCAGCTCGTGGGCGAACCCGGCGGCGATGCCGCCCAGGGTGGCCAGACGGTCGGCGCGCAGGACTTCCCGGGTCTTCTGCTCGACCCGCTCCTCCAGCGAGGCGATGAGCCGCTCGTTCTCCTGCCGGCGCTCCTCGAGGCGGAGCGACATGCGGTTCACCGCCGTCACCAGATCGGCCAGCTCCCGGTCGGGCGGCACGGGCAGCTGCACCCCGCCCTCCTCCCCGAGCCGCTCGGAGGCCGCGACCACCTGCTCGAGCGGCCGCGCGATCCGGGCGAGGAAGTAGCTCGCCATTCCCAGTCCCACGGCGATCCAGAAGGCGGCCACGAGCGCCACGCCCCAGGCCAGCCGCCGGGCGTCGCCCATCACCTCGTCGTGCGTGTAGTCGAGGTAGAAGGCCCCCACGAGCTCCCCCTCGCGGAGCACCGGGGCGCTCGCCACGATGCCTTCCGGATAGAGGAGGCGTTGCAGGGCCTCGAGCGGGGTCGCGCCGCGCTGGAAGATGCTCGGCGGCGCGTGCTCGGGGCAGGGCTCCTCGTCGGCCGAGGCGCAGGCCACGAGCCGACCGCCACGGTCCACGACCCAGACCCGGGCGAAGGGGCCGGCGCGAAGCACCCGCTGGACCAGTGCATCGAGCGCCTCCTTGGCCCCGGGCTCCGTGCCACCGGGAAGGAGCCAGCGCGAGGCGGAGGGCGCCGACGAGGCGGCGATGGCGCTCCCCTCGCGCAGCAGCAGCTCCTGGCCGCGCAGGACGTCCCGCCAGAGCGCCACGGCCGTGACCCCGGTGGTCGAGAAGACCACGAGACCGGCGATGAGCACGAAGAGCTTGAGTCGGAGCGTCACTATCGGGTTCCCGGAGCGTTCGACTAGAATGCCACCCTCATGCAGCGGAGGTCCCCCCTTTTTTACGTGGTCGTGATCGCGGGAACCTTCGTCCTGTTCGGTTCCGGGCTCGGCGCCTGGCGCCTGAAGCGCTTCGTCGACAGCGATCCCCGCCTCTGCGCGCAGTGCCACCGGGCCAGTCCGGAGTTCTCCCTGTGGTCGAACGGCAGCCACAAGAGCGTGGCCTGCCAGCGCTGCCACCACTCCACCCCGGAGCAGGGGCTGACCATGCTCCGTGCCTTCGTGGCCGGCCGTTCCCCCAGCGGGTCGAAGACCCACGCGCCGGTCGAGATCGGGTCCTGCGCCTCCTGCCACCTGTCCCACGACGGAAACTGGCCCCAGGTGGGCAATTCGCGCGGCCACCGCATTCACTTCGAGGAAAAGGGGATCGCCTGCGTCACCTGCCACGCCGAGGGAATGCACGGCTTCCACCCGCTCACCGACGCCTGCAGGAAGTGTCACGGCACCCACACCGTCCGGGCCCAGGGCATGGCGAAGCTTCACTGCTTCGTCTGCCACGACTTTCTCTCCCCGGATCCGGGGCTCCTGCCCACCCGGCGCGACTGCCTGCGCTGTCACCGCACCGAGGGGGTCCACCCGGCGCGATTCGCCGAGGGCGCTCCCATGCAGTTCGACTGCGGGACCTGCCACAAGCCCCACGCCGCCACCCCGGGCGAGTCCATCGCCGCCTGCACCCACTGTCACGTGGTGGCGGAGACCGCCGGGCTGCACGTTCGCCACGTCAGGCAGGGCTGCACGACCTGCCACCTGCCCCACCTCTGGACCGCCGGGAAACCCGAATGTCTGCGCTGCCATGTAGGGGCCGACGAGCACGCCGAGGCGAAGAGGTGCACCGCCTGCCACCCGTTCCGGAGCGTCCAGCGAAAGAAGTAGACCGGACCGGTCGGCTTCGTATTTCGCTTCGCGCCTTGACAGGTGGCGTGGTGATTCCGGAACCTACGCGCCAGGCTCCACCGGAAGGATACCCGAATGCGCTTCATGGCAACGATCGCGACCCTCTGTTCCTGGCTCATGATCTCGACCTTCGCGTTCCCGCAGAGCGGCGAGTCGTTCATGCTCTGCTGGATCCTGGCGCTGCTGATCGCCGGGATCTCGCTCGTCTCCCCGGGGAGGATGAGCATCCGCCTGCTCATCTCGGCGCTCTCCTTCGTGCTCTTCTGGTCGGCGATCCTGCTCCCGAACGTCTCCTTCTGGGCGCGGATCAGCAACGGCTTCGTGGGTGCGATGCTCTTCGCCGTCTCGATCGTGCCGTCGCCGCTCCGGCGCAGCAAGGACGGCGAGACGGGCCCGGCGAGCGCCTAGCGGAAGCGTGGTCCGAAGCTACGGATCGTCCTTCTTCTTCTTGCCGGTCAGCTCCTCGTACTGCCCGCCGTGCTCGTCCTTGAGCATGGCGTGGCTCATCTTCCCGGTCAGCCAGACCCAGTTCATCGGGAAGATCGAGGGCTTCAGGTGCGCGTTGTAGAAGTGCACCACGAAGAGGAAGAGCAAGGCGAGCGTGGCCTCCTCGCCGTGGATGATCTGGGCCGAGGTGAGCACCCAGTAAGGCGCGAGCCTGGCGAAGAAGACCGGGAACCAGAGCACGAATCCGGTGCCGACCATCATGATCATGCCCCAGAACACCGCCCAGTAATCGAACTTCTCCAGGTAGCTGTACTTGCCGTA